>Ga0315294_10004259_pt1 | contig 15594 bp, 12 predicted proteins | sample YL17G13_40_MG_FD_203626 | JGI IMG/M metagenome (GOLD analysis project Ga0315294, IMG submission 203626) | Sediment microbial communities from Yellowstone Lake, YNP, Wyoming, USA - YL17G13_40 | ecosystem: Environmental > Aquatic > Freshwater > Lake > Sediment | place: USA: Wyoming | collected... | reverse complement strand
TCGGTTAAGTTAATTTTTGAGACCTGACCCCAATGTTAACTTGACCGTTGGACGGTATGGCGCAGGCCCGGATAAAATCCGGCTCCGCACACTCTCCATGCCTCTATTAATAGCAAAAAATGTTCGCCTGATTCGCGACTAAAGTCGCTCGCACATTGAAGAAAAATAAGGAGAATCTCGGTTTTCGCGCAAATTGGCCGAGTTTCAATCCGGTTAAACACTTTTATCCGCCTTTATTATCAGCTAGTTAGAGCCAGTTTCAACCGGGCAAAATGGGCAAAATGCAGGGGTCTGAAAATGATTCGCGACTGAAGTCGCTCGCACAGAAGAACAATTGAATCGCGAGCAAGCTCGCTCGCACAATTTGGGCGACCAGCGGTTCAGCGGGTTCTTGAAATAGGAATGGAAAGGGGATAGGGTGAGTTTGGGAGCGAGGCATGAAGAGGAGTGGCAAGCGGGGATGGCTTTTGGGAGCGGTTGTTCTGGCCGCGGCGATGGTGATTATCTCGGAGATTGCTCTTGCTCGGCCGGGTGGCGGGCCTACTTTGCCAATGGTCATTAACGACGACGGAGGCTGGTGCTGGTTTCAAGACGAGCGGGCCATTTTCGCGGGGGGCAAGCTCTGGGTCGGGAGCGTGGCTTCGGGCTCTCACCAGCTCTGGCGGATGGGCAATGTCGAGATCAGGGCGCTGGATCCGGCGAGCGGCAAGATCAATCGCTTCGTCCTCAATCACAACCTTGAGCTCGACGACCACGCCGCGCCCTCCCTGCTCGAGCTCCCGGACGGCCGCATCCTCGCGGTCTATACCGGCCACGGCATCGACCGCAAAATCCGGAGCCGGGTCACTCTCCGTCCCGGCGACCCCGCGGCCTGGTCCGGGGAACGCGTCTACAAACCGCCTTCCCCGGGCAATACCTCCTACAGCAACCTTTATCGCCTGGCCCAAGAAAACCGGATCTACAATTTCTATCGCGGCCAAGGCTGGGACCCGAACGTCATCATTTCCGACGACGACGGCGCGAGCTGGCGCTACGCCGGGCAACTCGTCACCGGCCCGGGACGGCCCTATGTCCGCTATGCCTCGGACAACCGAAACACCATCCACTTCGTGTGCACCGAGCAGCACCCGCGCGATTTTGACAACAGCATCCATCACGGCTATCTGCGCGGCGGGCGGATTTTCGACTCGTCCGGGCGGGAGGTCGGGACGCTCGAGTCGCCGCCTGCGCCTGAGCGGCTCACCCGCGTTTTCCAGGGCGGGCCGGACAACGTGGCCTGGCCGTCGGACGTGAGCCTCGACGATCAAGGCCGGCTCTACGTGGTTTATTCGGTTCAGAAGGACGGGGCTGGCAAGCCGCCCAGGCATGGCGGGATGGACCACCGCTACCGTTACGCTTGGTTTGACGGTAGCTGGCACGATTACGAGGTTGCGTTTGCGGGCTCGCGTCTGTACGCGGGTGAGGACGATTACACCGGTCTGATCAGTCTGCATCCGCAGTCGCCGAACACGGTTTATTTTTCAGCGGACGTTGACCCGCGGACGGGCGAGCCGCTGATCAGCTCTTCCGACGGCAAGCGTCACTATGAAATTTTCAAGGGGACGACCACGGACAGGGGCGCGAGTTGGGAGTTTGAGGCGGTGACTCGGGACTCGGCAATGGACAACATCCGCCCGAACGTGCCCCTGGCCGGGCCTGAAGGCTCGGCGCTTTTGTGGCTCCGGGGCAAGATGACGACCTATATCAATTACGACCTGGAGATGGTGGCGCTGACCCCGGCGCCGTGAAAATTGGGGTCAGAGCTTTACTTGTAGCTTGACTGTTTTTGTTCGCCGAGAAGCTCGTCTGCATGCGCTCTGCGGTGAAAATTGAATCGGCGCTTCCGCCTTAACCAGATTCTTGAAATCGTCCGGGAATGGGGGTAGCGTATTAACCTATGGGACGCGGACGGAGCATGAAAAGAAGCAGTAAATCCAGGCGGCTTGTATTTGTAATTGCCGCCTTGGTTTCGCTGGCGCTCGTGCTTGTCCCGGCCGGCATTGCGCTTGCGCGGGCGGGCGGAGGAGAGGGTTACAGCGGCGGAGGCGGAGGCGGTGGTGGCGGAAGTTTTGGTGGTGGAGGGGGCGGGGACGGCGGGGCCATATTTTTTCTTTTGATGTGGCTTTTTTCGTCGCACAGCCCCTGGCCGGTGAAGGTGGTTGCGCTGATGGTGGTCGTTGCCATGGTCTATTACGGGCGGAAGAAGCTCAAGTTCGCTCCCGGCCGTCTTGGTCCGGGGAGCAATCCTCTTGAAACCGTTTTCAGCGGCCCGCGGGCTGCAAGCGTTCCCGCGGCGGATTTGAGCCAGGGCCTGTCGGAGCTTAAGTCGCGCGACCCTGATTTCAGCGAGCAGCAGTTTGAGGATTTGGCTTCGACCGCTTTTTTCAAGATTCAGGACGGCTGGAGCAAGCGGGATTTGACGACTGCGCATGCGTTCATGAGTCCGACGTTATACGGCCGTTTTCAGACTCAGATCGACCAGCTCAAGGCCTCGGGCAAGGTCAACAAAATGGACAACCTGGCGGTGGGCTCGGTTGAAGTTGCCGAAGTCGTGCATGACGGCGGGTTTGACTACGTGACGGCGCGGATCAACGCCTCGGCCGCGGACTGCATGGTTGACCAGAAGACCGGTCAGGTGATTTCCGGGTCCACCCAGGCCCAGCCCTTCACCGAATACTGGACATTCCTGCGCTCGGACCAGGTCAAGACCAGGGCCGGGGGAAAAGCGCTTGAGTCCAAGCAATGCCCGAACTGCGGAGCGCCGCTGCAGGTGAATGCGCTTGGCAAGTGTGATTACTGCGGGTCGGAAGTGACCTCCGGAGCCTTTTCCTGGGTGCTGAGCGAGATCAGCCAGGCTTCGGTCTGGCGTCCGAGGAAAAATTCAGCTCCGAGGCCGCAGACGGTCTCGCCCTTGGCGGGGGAGCGTTACGTGCTCGGGCTGGTCAAATGCCCGGCGTGCGGGGCGAACGTTCAGGACCTGGCGGGCATCACCGATGAGCGCTGCTGGCGTTGCGGGGGAACGGTGGCGACGGCGAAGTAAGCAATCGTCCATAAAAATGAGGGAGGGGAGCAGATGAAGAGGAAAATTTTAGCGGCAATATTGATCTCGTGTCTGCTTGCGCTTAGCGCGGCGGTGGCCGAGAAGAAACTGAACAATGTTAAAATTTCCGGCTCCGGGACGATCAACGGCGGGGAATACGGCACGATCGAGGTTTCCGGTTCCGCCAAGATCGAAGGTGACGTCGAGGCCGAGGTTGTTGATTCCAGCGTTTCGCTGAAAATCAGCGGCTCGCTGGACGCGAACACGGTTGACAGTTCGGGCTCGATCAAGGTGAAAGGCAAGCTGAAGGCCAGGATTTTTGAATCCTCGGGCTCGGCGTCTTTTGAAAACCTGGACGCCAGCACGGTGAAATTCTCGGGCTCGCTCAATTCGGTGAAAAGCGTTCGCGCAAAATCCGTTTCCGGCACCGGCTCGCTGGAGATAGGAGACACCCTGGAAGCGGACGAGATCAAAATCAAGCTGGCGGGCGACTCCAGCGTCAAGGAGATCAAGGGCAAGACCATAGACTTCCGGGAATACTCGAACTGGCTTTCCAAAATCTGGAAATCATACCTCACCGCGGACAAGATCACCGGGGAAAGCATCTACCTCGAAAACACCAACGCCGGCCTGGTCAAGGGCGTCGCGGTCAAGATCGGCCCGCGCTGCGTGATCGACACCGTGGAGTATAAAGAGATCATCACGGTGGACCCTTCGTCCAAGGTGACCAAAAGGTCAAAGCAATAACAGGTTTCAAAGTTTCTCGTGGGGTCAGGCCCTATCATCGAAGTTCGGGCTTCGGCGTTAGGGCCTGACCCCATCACGGCCCTATCATCGGAGTTCGGGCTTCGGCGTTAGGGCCTGACCCCATCGCGGCCCAATTCCGTTCTTGACAATCCGGGATTGATACTTATTTTTTGAGCGATGAGATTTTCGGACAGGCGCGGGACTGCGCCGGAAGAGACATGGCTCAGCAATCACAACAATGTCATTCGGCGGTGGAGAGATTGCGATGGAACAGAACAAATTCCGGCATTTCCTGGTTTTGATACTGGCCGTGGCGCTCGCCTTGGAGTTGGCCCCTGCCCCGAAGAAGCCGGGCGTCGTCCAGTTCTCCGGCGCCGGCAGCGTTCCGGGCGGAGACCATGACCGGATCGAAATCTACGGCAAGGGCAAAATCGAAAGCGGCATTAATGTTCAAGTCCTGAAAATTGACGGCTCCGCGAGCGTGGCCGGGGACGTCAAGGCGATCATGGTCCGGAGTTCGGGATTGCTCAAGGTGAGCGGCAAAATGGACGCGGACAGCATCGATGCCTCGGGCTCGGTGCAAGTGATGAAAAAACTTGCGGGCAAAACCGTGCATTTTTCGGGGGTCGCGGAAAGCGAGGGGGTTGAAGCGAGCGACTTTTCGGGCACGGGCCTGGTGACCGTGCTCAAGGACATCACGGCGAATACGTTCAAGCTCACCGGCGCCTTCTCCGCGGGCGGGAGCCTGAAGGCGGTCTCGGTCGTGGTCAAAATGGAGGGGCTTTCCGCGGCCAAAGAAATCTCCGGACAGAAACTGGTGTTCAAGCCGGGGTCACGTACCTCGCCCAAGGTGACCCGGCTGACCGCGGAAGTGATCCAGGGCGACGAGCTCTACCTTGAAAACGTCATTGCCAGGTTTGTCAAGGGCCGGGTGGTCAAAATCGGGCCGGGCTGCGCCATAGACCTGGTGCAGTATAAGGAAAGCATCATGGTTGACAAGGGTTCCAAGGTGGGAAAGAACGTGAAGGGGTGATTGCGGACCAAAGCGCCGGATTCGCATTTCCGAAAAAGTTGGACTCGCGCTCGCAGCCCTTGACAAGCTGAAAATCATGCCTAGATTTTTTCTGGCCAAAGCGGGAATAGAGACGCGTCTAACAGGTGAAAAGGTTCGGTCATTATCAAGGTGAGGGGACTTTCAACCGAGGAAAAAGGAGGAAAAGGCAAATGAAGAAGAGATTAGCTTGGTTCGGGATTTTGGCGGCGCTGGTGATCGCGGCCGGCGCGTTGTATTCCGCGGAAACCCGCACGGACAACAACGTTCGTCTGTCCGGCTCGGGGACGATTGCGGGCGGGAACTACAACAACATCGAGATTTTCGGCTCGGGGACGATCGATAAATCCACCACGGCCAATACGCTTCGGGTTGACGGCTCCGCGGAGGTGATGGGTGATTTGCGGGCGAACCTGATCCGGTCCATGGGCACGCTCCGGGTCCACGGGTCGCTGACCGCGGACAACATCGAATCATCCGGGAGCTTGATCAGCACCGGGCCGGTGGACGTCAAGATGCTCAGCGCTTCCGGCAACGTTGACATCGACCACCTTACCGGCGGGGATTACTCGGGCAACGGCAGCCTCAAGGTTGCGCGGGACGTCTCATTGAAATCGTTCAAGCAGACCGGGTCGTTCCAGGTGTTCGGCAACATCAATGCCCCGCAGATTCTGGTCAAGCTGGAGGGCAACTCCTCGGTGCGGAACATCACCAGCGAGAGCCTTAACGTCAGCCGGGGCCTGGGCGCATGGGTGTCCATGTCGCGGTTGACCGCGAATGACATCACCGCCGATGAGATTTATCTTGAGAACACCAATGCCCGGCTGGTCAAGGGGAGCGTGGTCAAGATCGGCCCGGGCTGCAACATCGACCGGGTGGAATACGCGCAAACCATCAGCGTGTCCAGGGACTCGAAGGTCGGACAGCAGCTGAAAAAAAGGTAACCAAAAAACCGCAGATGGAGCAAGGCCCCGCAACGGGGCTTTACTCCATCTCTGCCTTTCGGGAGGCCTGTCATCTCATTTCTCAACACCCTGCCCGGGCCGGCTGCTCCCCTGTTGTCCGGCGGGCGGGCATAATCTAGAATCGATTCCAGGAAGCATTTTGAGACAGTCCGGTCCAGACTGGCGTTTGGCATGGTTGAGCGGGGTTATCGCCCTGGCCATTATGTTGCCCGTCTTGTGGCAGGGCCTGGGGGTTGACCACGGCATCTTTTCGTACTCGGCATGGATTTGGCGGAAGTTCGGACAGCCGCCCTATCTTTTCTGTTTTGACCAGGCTTTCCCCGGCATCTTCCTGATCCACTATTTTGTCCAGGCGGTCATGGGCGGGAGCGTGACCGCTTTCCGGGTTTTTGACCTGGCCTGGCAGGTTGCTTCCGCAATCATGCTCTACCTGGTCGTGGCCTCAACCTTCCAAAACCGCGGCGCCGGCCTGCTCGCGGCCGTGCTCTATTCTTTTTTCTACGTCAAACTCGGCCCGTGGGACACCGGACAGAGAGACGGCTTCTTCCCGCTGCTTTACCTCTTGAGCTTTGTCCTTCTCAAACCGCTCAGCGGCAAACGGACGGGACTCCTCGCTCCGGCTCTGGCCGGGCTGCTCATCGGGTTCGCTTTGCTGATCAAACCCGTGGCCGGGGCAATTGCCCTGGTCCTGGTTGCGCTGGCCTTGGTTTCCGCTCAACGGAAATGGCTCGCGGCTTTCCTGTTCTGCCTCGGCTGCGCCCTGCCCTCTTTGGCCATAATCGCATATTACCTTCACGCCGGCGCTCTCAAGGAGCTTTATCAGGTGTTGTTTGTTTTCAACGCCAAGGTTTACGCCGGTTCCATGAAAATTCCCGCGGGAGAGGCATGGCGCGGGATTTTGCTGGTCAAGCTCTGGCCGCATAACTGGGCCATACCGCTGGGCGCGGCGCTGCTCCCCGTCTTATGGTCCAGACTCCGTGCTCCGGACAAGTCCCGGGCTTTTTGGCTGGCCGCGCTTTTTGCCGCGACCTATCTCGGTTATTTTTTCCAGGCTCGATATTTTTATTATCACCAGGCGCCGGTCTGGGGTCTTTTGTCCGGATTTGCCGGGGCCGGATGGGTTTTAACCCTGGAATTTCTGCTCTCCAAAACACGCCTGTCCGGCCGGACAAAAAAAGCGGCCCTGGCCTCCCTGCTCGTCCTGGCCGCGGCTTCCATGTTAAGCGGAGATTACCTGGGCCTGCTCAAAACAACCTTCACGCGCACTCCCGCGGAAGGCCAGAGCTCTTTTGATTACTTCCGGGTGTGCGGCCGCGCGGCCTCTTATATCCGGGCGCGCACGTCGGCCTCGGACACGGTCCAGGTCTGGGGAGGAGAGGCTTTGGTGAACTATCTGGCGAAAAGGAGATCGCCCTCCAGATTTGCGCAGACATTCCCCCTGATCCTGATGAGCGGCGATTCCCCCAAAACCGCTTTGCAGCAGGAGCTTGAGCGCGAATTTCTGGAATCCCTGCGCAGGAGTCCTCCGGCCTATTTCGTAATTGAGACCATGTCCCACCCCTGGTTCGGGATCAAGAGCGACAAGGACCGGCTGGTGGCCGACTATCCCGAGCTCTGGAAATTCATCACCGAAAAATACAACTGGGAAAACGGGATCGGGTTCATGGAATTATACCGGCTGTCAGACTGAGTATCCTCGGTCTTGGTTTGCTTGAGCCTCATGGATACAATAGAATCAAGCCTCCGGACATTGAAAGCCAACCGACAGAAATGGATCTATTTTGCGCTGAGCATTTCGATTTCAGCCCTGGTGCTTTTGCCCACGCTCTGGTACGCCTTTGGACCGGACCACGGCATGGGCGCATACGCCGCCTGGATCTGGCGCAGGTTCGGACAACTCCCTTACGTGAATTATTTTGAAGGGGATTTCCCCGGCATTTTCCTGATCTATTACTTCATCCAGACGGTCCTTGGCGAAAGCGTGACCGGCTTCAGGGCCTTTGACCTGATCTGGCAGACCGCCACCATCGCGTTCCTTTACCTGATCACCGAACGGGCCTTCCGCAAGCCAATGGCAGGACTGATCGCATCCCTGCTCTACGCTATTTTCTACCTCGGACTCGGCTTCTGGAACACCGGCGAAAGAGACGGATTCCTGCTCCTGCCCTGCGCCGCGGCATTCTGGCTCTACTTTCGCCGCGCTCGCCGGGCTGCTGTTCGGGTTTGCCTTTCTGGTCAAGCCCGTGGCCGCGCTCCCGGGACTGATCTTCGCCGGCATATTACTGAAATTTTCCCGCGCCAAAACCCTTTCGCTCCTGACCTATGTCTTTTTCGCCGGGCTGCCCTTCCTATCCTTCCTGGCCTGGTACTGGCGGATGGGACACCTTGCAAAAATGATTGAGGTGGTCTTTGTTTTCGGTTCCGAGGTTTATGCCAACTCCCTGCTCGTGTCCCTGCCCTATTTTTTGCAAGGGATTGTTTTGCTCAAGTCTTTTGCGGTCGCGCCCATGATCGCGGTCGGACTCCTGCTTTTCTGGGTCTTTGGCCGGGGCCTGGAGCCCCCGGTCAAAAGCAACGCCAAAATTCTTTTCATTTTCGCCGCCGGCTTTTTCATGGGCTATCTTGTCCAGGGCAAGTATTTCGTTTACCAGCAGACGCCGGCGACGGCCCTGCTCTGCGTCTTTGCCGGAGCGGGCTTTGCCCTGGCGGTTGACAGGTTCAAGCCTTCGCGGCCCGGCTGGAGTGCGGCCGCGGCGCTCTTGGTGGTGATCGTTTCCGCGCTTGCGCTCCTGGCCAAGCCCGAGCAGAGGGCTTTTTTCGGACATGCCCTCCGCGAGTCCCCGGCCCGGGGCCAGGAGCATTTCAATTTTTTCAGGAGCTGCAAGACCGCGGCGCGATACCTGGAAGCGCACACCGCTCAAGACCAGAAGGTGCAGGTCTGGGGAACCGACGGGTTGATCAACTATCTTTCCGGCCGGCAATGCCCGACCCGGTTCGCGCAGATTTTTCCGCTCGCGCTCATCCCTGACCCGGAAACCAAAGAACGTTCGCCCCTGCAAAAAGAACTGGGCCGCGAATTCCTGGACTCGGTCAAGAAAGACCCGCCTGAGTATTTCCTGGTTGAAACCATTGCCCACCCGGGGTTCGGGATCGAAAGCAGCAAAAAAATCCTGACCGACGACTACCCTGAAATCTGGTCCTTTGTGCGGGATAAATACGAGCCCGAATACGCAGTGCCCTTTTCGATGGCGCCATTGAATTCTACCGCTTGAAAAAATAGCCCGTCCGGCCGGATTTGAGGGCCGCCCTCCGGCTGAGCCATATAAGGACATAGAAGAAAAACGGCAGCGCCAGTTGCGAGATTGCGGACGCGGGAGCCGCGGGCATGATCCTGCACCCAAACCCTTGCTCGTCATCCTCCGGATTCGGCGCCACGTTGACCAGGCTGTACGCAGCCAGGCTGTAATTGGTCCCGTCGGCAACCATCAGTCCCACCCGGTAAGGCCCTGGTTGGGGGGGCGAGAAGCTCAAGGTCGGCCCGGTTTCGGTCTGAAGGTCTCTAAACCCGGCGTCGTTCTGTAAAAACCAGTGGTAGCCGGTCACCGCCGGGCCGGAGCCGGACCCGTCAAGCACTAGGGTCTGTCCCTGCTTGATGGTTGCATATCCGGGCGTAAGAACGGCCGTGGGGCTGGTCCCGTTTTTCACCACCAGCGCCTGCCGGAGCTTTCCGGAATGGCCGTATTCATCAACAAGCTCCAGGCCGTAGCTGTCCGCGGGGAGCAGGGAGAGGTCGAGGTTCAGGCTGATCTGGTTTGTTGAACTCCAGATGACACTGGCCGCGGTGCTGGTCAACAGACCGGTTGTCTCGGAGATAAATGTGAATGTAAAATCCGTTCCGCGCAAGCCCTCGGCGTAGAGGCAGAACGGAGCGGTTGAGGAACTCTCGTCCACAACCGAAGCGCCGGCCGTAAGATAATAATAGTTCCAGACGATGCCGCATCCTCCGGCGGCCAGCCGCCAGAGGCTGGGCAAAGGTATGTCGCTTTCTCTGGCCGGATAAAGCCAGCGCGCCGCCTCCTGGTCGTCAAGGTGCAGGGTTTGCCGCCAGCTCTGATCAGGGAGCACCGGCGGGCCGCTCATGGTGGCAAGCCGCTCCTGGCTGTGGCCGAGCCCGAGCACGTGGCCCAGTTCGTGGGTGACGTAGGTCTGCGTATCCAACCCCACGTCCATCTGGCCGTAAATCCCCCAGGAGTAATCCTGGCCATTCAAAAAGATGTCCGCTTCCAGAAGCCGGCCGGTGTCCGGATCAAATTCCCAGGTGGCGGCGGCCGCGGTGTTGGCGCCGTCGAACCAGCCGGAAGTGACCAGCTCTATGGTGTTCATCCCGTCCGAGGTGCCCAGCCGCTTTGCAAATCCGCCTTCCAGGGCAAGCGTCCCGCCATAGATGAAGCTTGCAGTGGCGCCTTCAACGTGGCTCCAGGCCTCAAGGCTCTGCAGGATGGCGCCCAGGTGCGGCCACTTCCCCAGCTTCTCATCGACCATGACCACCACCGGAGCCATGGGCCGGCCGGGACCGGGCCGGAAGCCGTTTGCGTCCGGCCGAAAAAGCCCGGGAGCGCTCAGCGCGTTATTATAGTGGTAAACATAAAATCCCGAGGCCAGGAACGCGAGCGCGGGCAGGAGCAGCTTCAAAATCCAGAACCTTTTGGCTCTCGGCATATTAATATCTTACCGCCAAAGCGCCGCAAATAAAAAACCAGCCGCGGGTTGCGCGACAAAGCTTGAACCCTTGGAGAGCCGGCCTGGTCATGGAAACTCAATCTTCGATCCCGGGGACTGACCCATGCGGCGTTAACTTTTCGCCGGTTTTGTCTATAATGCTAAAGGTCATGTTGCCGCGGGACATTTTGAAGGACAGGCTCTTTTGCGCGGGTTTTGGGTTGGGAGGATTCTTCATTTTGCTCACCCTCTGGTTCGGGCTGGGAATGGACCATTCCATTTTCTGCTACAGCGTCTGGGTATGGAAGCACTACGGCCTTCCGCCTTACATCGGCGCCTGGGACCACGCCTTTCCCGGCATTTATTTCATTCATCTGCTTGCGCTTGAGCTCTTCGGCGACAGCGTGCTCGGGTTCAGGGTCTTCGACTTCCTGGTCCAGCTCGCGGCCCTGCCCATGATTTTTTATCTGGCCAAAAGGCTTTCCGGCTTAAGCCTGGCCGGTTTCTTCGCAACCGTGTCCTACGGCATCTATTACTATGACCTCGGCGTCAGCGCCACCGCCCAGAGAGAAACCTATATTTTCTGGATTTTGCTCGCGGCCGTCACCATTGCTCTTGCTTCAGAAAAAAAATTCCGGCTCCGGGCCGCAATCATCGGACTCCTGCTCGGCTTCGCTTTTATGCTCAAACCCTTTTTCGGACTGGCCTGGCCGGTGTTCGGAGTCTTTCTGCTGGCGGCCGGACTCAGGCAGAAGCGCGCCCGCTGTTGGACCGGGCTCGCGCTTTTTGCGCTCGGCTGCTGCCTGCCCGCGGCCTTGTTCGCAGTGACCTACTGGCGCCTCGGGTATGGCCGCGAACTGTATTACGCCGCGGTATGGTTCAACGCTCAAATCTACAGCAAGATGACCGCGGACTCTGAACCCCGGCTCGCTTTCTGGCGCGAAGCCTTGTTTCTGCTTTTTATCAAAAATACCCGGCTCATAATCTGGCCCGCGGTCCTGGTTGCCCTAATCGAGTTTCGAAAAGGCCGGCTTGCCCGGGACAGAAAAATGTTCCGGCTCATCCTCTCGCTCACCATGGTCAGCCTGCTCAGCTACGCAATTCAGCGGAAATATTTTGCCTACCACCTCGCCCCCGCCATGGGCTGCGCAATTATCTTCGCCGGATGGGCCTTCGCAGCGCTCAGCCATGCCTTGAAAAAAAGCTTCCATACCCGACTCGCGCAAAAAGGCGTCGCAACAGTAAACGTCCTGATCATACTCCTGATCCTTGCCCAGACCGGACCGGTCAGTAAAATATTCGCGTTCAAGTATGCTTTCAGGAGCCTGGACAAGGCTTACCTGGCCTGGTACGCCACCGACTGGGATAAGCATCTCGGCGCCAACTACTTCGCAACCGCCAAATACCTGGAGCCGCGGCTCAAGCCCGAAGACACCATCGCCTGCTTCGGACCATATCCCTTGATCCCCTACCTCCTGCATCGCAAACTCCCCACTTACTACCCCTGCGCGCACCACCTCCTGCTCATGAGGAGCGACGGCAAGGTCCTGCCCCGCCAGAGGGAATTGATCAAACAATATTCCGATCAGGTCATCGCCGCCAGACCAAGGTTCATTGTCATTTCCGACGCTTTCCCCGGCCAGAAACAACCCGGGTTCAAATTCATGAGCCCAAACCCCGGACTCGCACTCGACCGCCAGTTCCGACCGCTCAAAAAATTCATCGCGCGCAACTACCATCTGCAGAAAACTATAAACCATGTATACATTTACGAAATGGGGTCACAGCTCAAAAATTAAGAATCCCCGGCCCGGCGCCGAAAAAGGAGATGCCTTCCTGACCCAAAACCACCAGAGCTCATAGTCCTGTTTGACATTTTGCCATAATATATAATATGCAGCTCTGCTTAAACATAAAACAGAGCTCTGACCCCAATGGTGCTAGGGGCTCGGAGTGGCCGGAGGGCGGGAGTATTGGTCCCTTGCTCCGGGGGCCAAGCCCCTAGCACCAATCCCCTCATCCCTGCGGGCTATTGCTGCGCCTCCGCGGTCACCAGCGTGGGCTGCCAGATGTATTTGCCGGTCTTGTCAATATAGGCTTCCCTCTTTCCGACCATCACCCTTGCCAGTCCGCTCCGGAAGTCATCCGCCTGCTCGAACTGGGGGTTGACCGCGTATTTGCCGCTCGGCTCGATGTATCCGTATTTGCCTCCGAACGACACCGCGGCGAGTCCGGCGTGGAAATCGCGGCCGGAATCGAACTGCGGGCTGATGGTGATCTTGCCCGCCATGTCGATGTATCCCCACCGGCCGTTGACCTCCACCGGGGCCAGGCCCTCCCTGAAATTGCCGCTGCCATCGAACTGGAGATTGATCGCGTATTTGCCGAGTCCGTTGATGTATCCCCATTTTCCGCCCGACTCGACCGCGGCCAGTCCCTGGCTGAAATCCAGCCCGGCGCGGTATTGGGGATTGACCGCGTATTTGCCGGAGCGGGTGACGTACCCGGTCTTGCCCCCGGTTACCACCCGGGCGAGGCCTTCGTGGAAATCGGAGGCCATTTCGAATTGCGGGGAAATCAGCAGCTTGCCGCTCTTTTCGATGAAGCCGTACTTGCCGCCCACCTGCGCCCAGGCCAGCCCCTCGTTAAAATCGCCCGCGGACCCAAACTGCGGGTTGACCGCGAATTTGCCGCTCTTGTCAATGTAACCCCATTGATCGCGCTCCTTTACCGCGGCCAGCGACTCGTGGAAATCAGAGCCGTTGTCAAACTGGGGATTGATCAGGATCCTGCCGCTCAGGTCAATATATCCCCACTTCATGCCGAAGCCCGCGGCCGCCAGGCCCTCGCTGAAATCACGCGCGTCCTCGAATTGGGGCGTGATCAAGACCTTGCCCGTTCGGTCAATGTAACCGAACTTGCCGTTCTGCTGAACCTTGAACAACGCCGCCGAATCGCTGCCGGCCCGCGACTTGCAGAACATGAACAGCGCGCTCAAGACCAGTATCGCCGTCCAGACCATGAATTTGCTTCTCATCGCCGTCCCTCCTTTTCTGGTTAGGTGTCCGGGGAAATCCATTTTTCCCGAATTCAACTTAAGCACGGTCAACGCCCAATACAACCTTTCCATCAAGTTAGTGCGTCAAGGGGCCTCCCCGCGCCCGCTTGACCATCCCGCGCCGGTATTATAATGTTAGAAAGGAAAATCAAACCGGGGGGATCAGATGAGCAATTCTCTTCGCTATGACGTCGCGGAATTCCGGCCGAGCTACAGCGGCCGCCACCAGGCCACGGAGATGACCAGGGACAAGGTTTCAACCTTCAACCTCCGGCACCAGGAGGCGCTGGGCTTTTACGGCCTGGAGCTTGGCCAGGGGACCGTGTTCGTGATTGACGACCGGGTCAACAACCTTTCCAACCTGGGAGTGTTCCGGAGCAAGCAGCTGCGACAGGCGGTGATATTGGCCTCGGCGCTCCCGGCCGCCGCGGTCATGCTCCACGGCTTCGGCTCGCTCAAGAAATATCCCAAGGAACAGCAGAACACCGACCTGATCAACCGGCTCAAACGGATCAACGACCGGGTGGCGTCCCAGGTCATGGCCGAGGTCATCCAGATCACCACCGAAACCCTGGACACCGGCGAGGAGGTCGTGATCGAAAGCTCGTTCACCGAGGGCGTGCGGGTCAAACCCGGAGTGGAGCTGGGCTCCAACCCGACCATCCCGGTCGGGGCGCTCTTCGGCAAGGAAAAACACTGCAAGGCTTACGGCCATGCTTTGCCCTCGGAGGTCACCCGGCTCACCATGGGCTCCGACGTCATTGACGGCACCGGAAAAACCGTCAGGGGATTGCATTCCTCGCTCACCGCGCTGTTCATCACCGAGTCCGGGGCCAAGCGCCATCTCCCGGACATCTACGTGGAGCGCTGGACCGCGGGAGCGGAATTTCCCGAATTCAACCCCCATTACACCGACGTGAGAGAAGAGGCGGAAATCATCGCCAAGGCTTACAACCTCCCGGACTTTCAAAAGCTCTCGGCCTTCTTCCTTGACCGTCCCCGGCACAAGCCGGCCATGGACCAGCTCAACGCCCTGGGCATCGCAACCCCTTTTGACAAGGATGGAGACCTGTTCCCGGCCGTGGTCATGGGACTAAAAGGCCTGGAGTTCCCGGACAAGAGGCCGCTCAACTCCATGATCGGCGAGATCGGCGGCTGCGCGGAATGGGCCGTGGGTGTGGTGCCCCTGGCCTGGAGAGGCGGACAGGCCCTGGGAATGCTCACCAGCCAGAGCTCGCTCACCCGCAAAGACCTCTCGCCCCAGGAGCTTTGGAAGGAACGGTTTCATTACACCGAAGAGGAACTGATGCTCATCCAGGACGCGCGGTTCGAGCAAAAACCGTACTTCACGATCAAGGACATTTTGGAGCGGCCGTTCGCCGGAGGGATCAGCGCCTTCTCCGCCATCTCCGATAATTACTACCTGCCCCAGCTCGAGGGCGTGAAGATCGACCGCGAGAACGCAACCATCACCACCAACACGCTGGTGATTAACTCGCTGGGAGTGGTCGAGCACTGGCGGCTGACTTTCAAGTGCAGGGAAGGCGTGGACGCCACCGCCAAGAAGATGAGTTCGCCCAAGGCCCTGGTGCGCGAGCTGGAAAAAGGCAAGATCGAAGACCTGCTCAAAGCCATGAGCCGGGACCCGGTCCAGCGCTCCCGGCTCAAGCATTTCTTCGTCAACGAATACTACCCCGCCATCATCCATTCCAGCGGAAAAATGGTCGTGCTGCTCAATACCCTCAAGGCCATCATCGACTCCGGAACCATGCACGAATACGACCTCGATATCGTCAACGCCACCATGAAAGCAGCACCCGAATGGTTCACCAGCGTGGTCTGAAGCAAATTGGGGTCATCTATGAAAGGCCAAGTCAAAAGACGTTCCTCCCCTCAAGGCCTTTTTCAGGTCTTTGACTTGGAAGGGCGCTCCGTGCCGGCAACGCTCATCCCAACAGGTTCCCGGGAAAACGAG
>Ga0315294_10004258_pt1 | contig 15595 bp, 16 predicted proteins | sample YL17G13_40_MG_FD_203626 | JGI IMG/M metagenome (GOLD analysis project Ga0315294, IMG submission 203626) | Sediment microbial communities from Yellowstone Lake, YNP, Wyoming, USA - YL17G13_40 | ecosystem: Environmental > Aquatic > Freshwater > Lake > Sediment | place: USA: Wyoming | collected... | reverse complement strand
GCCAAATTACGAAAATAGTTCCTTGCCAGTTTGACTTGACGTGAATTTTGTGTAGCTTGCGGGGAAGTTTTCAAAAAACCGATTGGCTACAGGGGGGCGGTACGCCCTTTTTGGTGCAAGATTCAGGTATTTACCTTAGCCCCAGAGGGTACCTCTAGCCTAAATAGTCCGATGGTCACAAGTTGTCTTTGAACCTACGTCCCCTTTTCTACAGGCCTGAGAAGAAATCTTTTTGACTTTTGATTTTCACGAGTTGTCTTCTCGTTAAAAGGATTACCGGTGGATTTTGAGTGCCATCACACGACCAGGCGGAGTGGGGATTGCCATGAAATTATGGTACGGGCAAAGACGGCGCCTCGAAGAGTAGTCATGAATTCCCGAGGCTGCATTCTTGCGACAAAGGCGCATCCCACTGTGCCATTGCTTACGGACTGAAAAAATCTCGATGGAGTGTTCTTTTGTAATGAATGTAAACTGGTAAGGCTCTATTTTTGTGCGAGTCGAGTATAAAAAAAGGGGACCTGCATGTCAAGGATATTTATCGCCTTGCGCGGGGGTCTAATCTCAGGCTCAAGGTCCTTAGGAAAACCACAACCTATTGAGGGTGCTTTCAGATTAGCAAAATTGAAGCTATCGTGCGGGAAAGCGGGAAAGGGTATCCTCTGAAAAAAATCTAAAGGACTAAAATAAATGTTCCCACAACGGTACTGATGACTCCCATGATTTTTTGTTTATCCATACTGGCGGAGAATAAGGGGATGGCGAGAAAGGTAATGAACAGGACGTTCGTGCTTCTGATCGCCTCATGGTATCCTGGATTCGGAGCCAGCTCGATCCCCTTCACGTTCAACAAATTAACCCCAAAGGCAAAAAATGCGCAGGCGAAAGCGACCGGCAGAAAGAACCTCAATCGGGTTTTATCTTGGAAATAACTTCTGAAATCCCGGCGACAAATGAAGGTGAAAAATAGGAAATTGACTATGTATATACAAAGACAGATTTCAGGCGGGGAAAATCCGAGCAGCGTTGCTTTTTTCATGCCAAAAACCGTTAGCGTATAACCCGTCAAGGCAATAAAGGCCAGCGGGACCCAATAATTTCCTTGGTCGTTATTTTGGATCCCTTTCCCTCCGGAAGGGGCCTGCCTTTGGATTACCAAGGCTATGACTCCGGCCAGGATCAGAAAGACTCCCAACAGCTTTTCGAAATGAAATTGGCTGTTGAAAAGAATCACCGAAAGAATCGTCACCGGAAGGACGCTGGAGTTTCTTATCGAAGTAGAGAAGCCAGGATTCGGCGCCCTTTTGATGGCTTCAAAATCGGCCCAATGGCCAATGGAAGAGGAAATGCCTGCGAATGTTCCGGCAGCCAAGAAACCGAGGAAATTTTCCGAGCTCAAGACCTTGGGTAAGGATGGGACCGTTACCCCCAGGAACCCAAGTAAGGCGAAGCCAATCATAAACAGGAGGATCTGCTTGGGAGCGAATCCCTTGTCGGTCAGCCATCGAATGCAAAGATATAACCCGACAAAGAGGCATGCGGACAGGATCGAATAGACAAACCAGGGCATTCCCCCCCCTTATTTCAGTGGATTTAGAATTCTCGTTTTCCGCTCTTAGGATCCGGTAAGGAAAGAGGTTGTATTCGCAGGATTGAGGATGTGGGAAAAACACAGGATAGGCCTCTATGGGAGGGGAGAAGTCTATTCTTTCCCCTCCCATGAATCGAATCCATTATTTTTTGAAAATGGCCTTGGGGATCATGGCATGGATCCCTTTGTTGCCATCTACAATCTGGGTGACCCTTAGGTCTACGGCCAGGCTGCACAGAGCATAGGCGTCATCGGCAGTCAAACCTTTGCTCTTAGAGATAAACTGGATTGCATCCCGGAGAGCGATTTTGACGGCTTCATTCAGATCTTTATGGTATCCCGTGGCGATCCAGTGGGTTGGCGTTTCCACCATGGGACGTTCAAGCTTCATATCCTTGCGCACCACAAACTGGAGCACAGCCTCATCCATGGCGGTTTCAATGGCGGTCACATTGACCTCCCCGTCCCCCTGAACGGCGTGGGCATCCCCCGTGGAAAAGAGGGCTCCGGGCGCATTGACCGGCAGATAAAGAGTTGTCCCTGCTACCAGCTCTTTATTGTCCATGTTCCCGCCGAAATAATCCGGAACCGCAGCCGGTCGCTTTTCGCCGGGTTTGGGCGCCACTCCCATCACTCCCAAAAAAGGCCTGAGGGGAATGATAATTCCGGGAGCAAAGGTGGATTCCATCTTCTGCAAGTCGAGCTGCAAAGTCTTGAATTGGCCGGTGGGAAAATCTTCGGGTAACCCCCCGAGATTCATCTTCCCCGGCATGTGATAATTCACTCCGCAGCTGGCGGGTACCAGCTTTTGGATTCTGATTTCCAGAACATCGCCCGGTTCAGCCCCTTTGACAAAGATCGGTCCGGTCAGGGTATGGGGACCTACTTTGCGGTCCACATAGCTCTGTCTTTTGGCAAACAATTCATCCATGGTCATCCCGCACCGAAGCTGACCATCCATGAGCATCATGGTGCTCAAGCTCACCGTATCCCCCGAATTAATCGTCAATACAGGTGGGATGGTTGCGTCAAAAAAACCGGTATGAACCGTCTGCGGGGTCCCCTTTAAAGAGAGCGTCTTCCCACCCTGGGACATCGCCGCACAGCCCCCTAAAAGGAACAGGAACAGCAACATTAACAAACCGATCATTCGCGATCTTCTCATAAAGCCTCCTCCTTGTTTTAGAAAGTGAAAGGCAGGCGCTTGAAAAAGGCCTACCCGAAACCCTTACTTAATAGCTATGGGGTTGAAGGGCGAGCTGGTCCCGCCTTTGATTTTTAAGGGAGCGGCTACGTAGAAGAACTCGTAGACCCCATCTTTGGCACAATCTTCAGCCAGAGGTTCGAGTGAATAGATCTCATTGATGAAGATTCCCAGGTTCCGCATCAAGTACTTATGGAATGGAATCATGCTTCCTTTTTCTTCAGCGGAGGTGGAGATGGTCTGCTCCATAGCAATGCTGTCGGCGGCAATCATGGAAACCCCTGTGTCCTGGAACCATTTGAGAAATTCCAGGCTGTACTCAATGCCCGGCTCGTTGAATACCGGAGCCTTCTTCAATTCGGGATATTTACTCAGGGCAGGGATCCATCCAGTGCGGAATATGACAATATCCCCCACTTGGAAATTTACGCCTTGCTTCTTTGCGCAGTTCTTGAAATCATCAAGCGTTATCGGTTCGCCGGATTTAAGATATTCAACCCCCTTGAAGCGAGCGATATCCAGCAATACGCCCCTACCCACGACTCCTCGTTCAGCCACTTTATAAATACCGGCTTTGGTCACTGCCCCGATAGTAACTTTTTCATCGTATCCGTTCCAAACCTGGTTTCCGTGCCATGTATGCACCAGTGAATCCATGTGGGTGGTGCCGTGCGTGAAGAGGGCTATCCAATCATCGGCGCTCTTATATCCGCCTACCGCCGGTTTCCGGCCCACGAGATATCCGGAGGCATCCTTAACGTTGTAACGGATGGAGGGGGACCTTCCCGGCCATAAGGGTTCATTCCAGTCCTGGGTCAGAGGACACTGAAGGGTGAAGACTTTTCCGGACTTGATCAGTTTGGAGGCTGCCACGATTTTATCCGGCGTTAAATAATTGAGTGAGCCAACCTCATCGTCCGGTCCCCATTTTCCCCAATTACTGATCTTGTCGGCTCTCTCGTCGTCAACCGCCCAAGCAGCGATGGGAACTAAGCAAAAGCTGACCAATAGAAAACAGAAAATACTTTTCTTGGTTCTGTTCATGGATCGCTCCTTTCAAGCGTGATTGATAAGCTGGACCAGAATTTTGCTTTCACCATTTTTCCCTATGTGACCAGGCATCACCTCCTTTATTGATTCTGCTGCAAAACCCTACTTGTCTGCCTTGTATACGATCCCTTTCGGATCCAGTAAATTTATGAGAGCCTCTTGGGCATAGACGTTGCTCATCAGGAGGTCTTCAAAGCTGACCGTTTCTTTTGAGTCAAGTTTTTCGGCCATTCTTTTAATCTCCAAGCCAGATTACAACGGTATCCCTATCCCTCTTCTCGATAAGGTCTTACCATAAAACCTTCCCATCCTGAAGTATCTGCAAGGTTCTTCCATCCGAAAAAGTAAAAACCACGGTAGGATTCTCAAAAAGAATATCAATGTGAAATGGTACTTGTATTTTCCCGCCGAAACCGATGTTATCTCCTAAGGCAATATGGATAGTTCCCAAGATTTTTTCTAATTCAAGCATCGTTGTTCCAGTTTTTGCTTTTTCGTTGGTCCCTATTCCGAATTCACAAATATACCGGGCAAGGGGATATTTTTGAAAATTTGTTTCAAAAAAAGAAGTATAACCAAAATCCCCATTTATTTTTATAACCTTTCCATTCTGAATTTCAAATACTGCTTGGCCTTGCGCGCCACGTATTGCTTCTATTACCATTTTGCCAGTTGTTTTATCTTCTATCGGCGGTATGGCTAATTCCCCCGCAGGCAGATTTCCCCAACTACCAGGTTGATTGATTAGAGAAGTATTGGCAAACCATTCTCTCCCTTTTAAATCAAACACGATATCGGTCCCTTTGGGCGTTCGGGCACGGGCTGATACTGCCCCGATTAGTTTATCTCTCAGAGACAATGTTCGGCGATCGACTTCTTCCCAATTGGCGGACATTGCTGTTTGCCACATTCTAGGGGCAAACCCGGGCATGCTTGCATAACGGACACCTGCAGCGTCTGTGAGTAATCTTCTGAAACTGGTATGAGAAGTTGAATACCAAGCAAGAGCAATTACAGCATTGATCACTTCTTTTTTATTTTCCTTCACAATTTCGTAAACATTTTGTAATTCTTCAGGGCTGATATTTTTATCAAGAACTTTTTTCATCAATTTTTTGTTTTCAATCTCTTTGACGACGTCCTTACCAAAAGCCATCTCCCAGAGATTTTTGGGAGGTTCAGCCCCACTCATTCCTGTATTCGGATATTTATGAAAAGTTATAGCACAATATTTGTTTCCCCGTTTTGCAACATATTCTGCCTCATTGGCAACTTCAGGTTTATAATCGTCAGTAAACACTAGGACTCTTTCGTTCTTTGTAACAACAAGGTTAATTAGGAAAATATTATCAGCCGATTTATCCCTTTGTTCGGATTCTCTACTGGCGGTTGATTGGCCCGCTTGTCTTGAATCTGTAGTGGCGCAGGCAAATCCGCCAAAGATCATTAAAGTAGTCATTCCGGTGTTAAAAATAAAATCTCTTCGGGAGATATTTCGGGCATATTCGTTAAAATTCATAAAATTTTCCTCCTTTCTTCCCTTTTCTGCAACAATCATGGTCAATTTTTTCGGTCGCCCAGTACTCCCTCTTAAATTTTTTTATTCTCTTTGATAAGTAAGCAAAAACCCCACCTCTTCTTCAGAAATGGGGTCTATCCGAACTTCCAAACCATGCGACCTCCTGGCTACCCTAAAAGGGTAAAGGCTAGGGTGGGTGGATAAGGATCTCGCCGGGAATCCTTCTATTCTGGCAGGATTGTATGAAAATGGGGGTGGAAAGTCAAGGTGGTTGCTGAACAACCATTTATTCTGCTTGATTCCTAACTCCCTTTCCAATATACTGCCACTATCCAGCTTTAAAATCCATCCCAACAAGAGTGTAAAAAATGGCCAAGAAATTTATGACCAAAGCTCAGATCGGGTCCCATTTTGCAAAACATTTCGAAATTTTTAAGAAGATGGCTTCAGCAATTATTTAGGGGGTTGTGGCGCTGGCAGTCTCCGAAACCAAGAAGACCGGCTCCTTTACCCTTCCGGGTATCGGGAAATTGGTCCTGGTGAAGCGTAAGGCTCGTATGGGACGCAATCCGGGTACTGGTGAGGTCATTAAGGTTGCGGCGAAGACAGTGGTCAAGATGAGGATCGCGAAAGCAGCTAAAGAGGCGATTGTCCCGGGAAAGAAATAGGACACCAGGGCAGGTCTTTTTCCTCAGTAAAGGTCGGTTTTGGCCGACCGGGGCCTGTTGTCCTTTTGTTGTACTTTTTCAAAATCCTTGGTGCGATGGGCTATCATTTTTGACTCGACGTCATGGAAGGGCTGTAAATTTTCTTCATGAAGGCCTCCCCATCATCCATCTAGTAATTTTTTATACACGAGTAATTTTTTTTCGTGGACCACTGCCTGCGGCCTAAAGTCACAGTAGCCAAACCTGAGGAAAAATGATTATGGAACTCGAAAATGAAATACGGAATCTGCAAAAAGAACTGGCCGAGGTACAGAAGGATCAAGCTGTCCTCCGCCTCCAACCCTGCCGGGGAGATTCAGAAATTAGGAAGAAGGACGAAAAATTCGATGAGCTGGATAGGCGAGTAAAAATCATAAATGAAACCATCCGGGACCTGACAAGAAAACGCCAGCTATTGATCTCCCAATCCACTACAAGAGGAAGCTATGATTCTCCCAGTTCCAGTAACTCTTCATAGCGCTATTTGGGCTCCTGAAAGAAATCCGGGTTTTTCCACAAGGCGGTATCAACAGCCTTTGCTAGACTCATCTTACCGCCCAGTTACGAAACCCAATAATCCCCCCCTCCCTTTACCCTTCCTGATACCAGAAAACTGGTCCTATCGGAGCATAGTGGGCGTTTATGGCGCAATCCAACTACGGGGCGGAGATCAAGAGACCGGCGAATATGGTGGGCGAAAAGAAGGGGCGAAAGCGGCTGGGGGAGAAGGAGGAAGGAGGGAGAAAGCGGGACGGTCGATCTTTTGGGAGGGTAGCCCTACTGGACTAAAAATCCAGTGTGGGACTGTGATTTTTTTGTGACCAAAACTGCCTCGAATAGGTATAATAGACTGGAATAGACCGGAATAGATATAAATCCAAAAACCCCATTAAAAATGACTTGTTGTGGGAGAACCAGCCGTAATTTCAGGGGATTTAGAATTCTCGTTTTTCGCTCTTAGGATCCAGTGGGGCAGCTCGTAGGGGTTCAAATCCCCTCTCTCCCACCATCTGTCGTTTCATCAAAAAGATCCCCGGCTGCGCCAATCTGGCAGCGTCTGTCCGCTCCCTTCATTTCCTCTGGCTTTTCTTTTTCCCCGCTGAAGAATATTGACAAGCCAATTTTTTTGCGATACAATTTTAAGAATAGAGATACAAAGGAGGAGTTGTCATGCCCATTAGCCTGAGGATCCCAACGGAAAAAGAGAAAAGAATCAAGAAGGTTGCGGCGAAATCCGGGAAGACAAAGACCGCTTTCATCCTGGAAGCAGTGGACGAAAAATTAGGCCTCCGAAAAAACCGGGATCAATTGGTCCGGGAGCTAGCCGGCTGGATGGGCCACGAGGAAGCGGAAGACCTGCGGAAGGCGGTCGCCCCCTCCCGTCAAATCCACCCGGGAGATTGGGAATGAAGCTGGTATTAGACACCAATATATACTGCGATTATGCTGAGGGGGTGCCCGAAGTGGTGGAAGCAATGGCCCAACACGGGGAATTTTTATATATTCCTTCCATCGTTCTGGGCGAATTATATTATGGGTTTTTAAAAGGGAATCGGCAGCAATTCAATGAAAGGAAACTCCGCCAGGTCATTACCCGATTAAGCATTGAAATTGTCGGGGTGGATTCGGAAGTTGCCAGGAAATACGGCCTGATCTATTGTTCCCTGGAGAAAAAAGGAGCCAAAATCCCCATCAATGATGTCTGGATTGGCGCCTGCTGTATGAATGTCGGAGGAACCCTTCTAACCAGGGATAAACATTTCACCCTCATAGACCAAATCGATACCATGATCCTAAGGGGATAAGCGCCGCTCTCTAATCCGATCATATATTGCAAGGCAACCCGTAGGGGGATCAAATCCCCTCTCTCGCACCATTTTTTCTATTGGTTATTCCATGGGGATTGGGGGCAGATCTTTTGAATTGCCGGGCCTGCGATTCGCCAGAAGAATTCCTCAATTGGCCTTTAAATCGATTTTCGGCCGACGTGCCATGGTGTGGTAGAAGGCACCGGGATTTTGGGTTTTATCGGTCTGACCAAGTATTTCTTCTAACTTGGTTTATTTATTGTTAAAATAAAAAATCTGACTCCGATGACTGCCCGGTTTTCCGGGGCAGGAGAACAGGACCCTAAAAAGAATCCTCGACTTCAGCGGCTTCAAATCGATGGAATCATCTTCCCCTCCGCACCTTCTCTCCCGAAGGGAGAAGTTGAGGAGAAAGCCGTCATCGCTGCTCACTTCTCGAAACCATAAAGCGCTGCCGGATTATCGGCCAGGATGGCATTACGGATGGCCGAATCGGGCACCCAGTCGAGCAGGACGTCAAGACAGTCCGCTTCTTCAAACTTATTGCCCGGCGTGTGATTGGGATGCGGCCAGTTGGCCGCCCAAACCAGGCGGTCGGGCCGGACGGATACCAGGGCCCGGACCTTGTGGCCCACATCGGCATAATGCGGCGGCCCCTCGTTGCTCGCGAGATAGGGGGCCGAAATTTTTACCCAGCACCGGCCCGTTTCCATGAAGCGAAGCAGCGCCTGGAAGCCCGGGTCGTTGACCCCGTTTTCCGGCGGCGTCCGACCGATGTGGTCGATGACGATATCCACCGGCAGCTTTTCCAGGATCGGAATCGCCTCCGGCAGCCAGTTGCCCCGGTCCTGAACCTGGAGATGCCAGCCGAAGGGCGCGATGCGCCCGGCCATTTCAGGAGCGTCGCTCATTCGGAAGTCGTCGACGATGAGGTAGAATCGCAACCCCCGCACCCCGGCATCGTGCAGCCGCTGCAGTTCCGCGGGCCTGACATCCTTCTTTGTCACCGCGACGCCCCGCGCCCGGGACAGCCCCAAATGCCGGATGGCATCGAGCGTGCAGCGGTTGTCCGTGCTGTACAGTGAGGGCTGAACAATGACGCAGCGCTCCATCCCCAGGCGACGGAGCATGGTTTCGTAAGCCTCGAGGGATGCGCCCCAGTTCGGTTTCCGGCCCGGAAAGCGGGGGTATTTGTCTGCCGGTCCAAAGATGTGCGAATGCGTTTCGCAGGCCTTCGGCGGGGCAATCAATCGCGGTTTGCGGCCCTCGCCCGAAACCATGTACTCGTCCTTGATTGTCTGCATGTTGGTCCGGACCTCCTTCTTTCTTTGCAAATAGGTACGCCAAAAAGACAGGGCTTTATGGGCCTCATGACATAATAGGGCTCTGCCCCATTTTCAATCTTCGACGAAGACCTCCTCGCGCTTCTTGCGGATCGCCGGCGCCAGAACGATGCCCAGCAGGATGACAGCCGCGATCAGAAATCCGGCGCTGATGGGCCTGGTGATCAGGACCGTCGGATCGCCCTGTGCGATCAGTAGCGCCCGCCGCAGGTTCTCCTCCATCATCGGCCCGAGGACGTAACCCAGGATCAACGGCGCCGGCTCGCACTCGAGCTTGACGAAGATGACGCCGAGAATCCCGAAAATCGCCATCAGCAGCACATCGAAAGGGCTGTTCGACAGGCCGTAGACGCCGATGGCCATGAAAACCAGGATCGCCGGGTAAAGAAAGCGGTAGGGAACTGTCAGCAACCTGATCCAGATGCCGATCAGCGGCAGGTTCAGGATCACGAGCATCGCGTTGCCGATCCACATGGAAGCGATCAGGCCCCAGAAAAGGTCCGGCTTCTCGGTCATCACCCTCGGGCCCGGGATGATGCCCTGGATCATCAGCGCTCCGATCATCAGCGCCATCACCACGTTGGACGGGATGCCCAGCGTGAGCAGCGGAATGAACGAGGTCTGAGCGCCCGCGTTGTTCGCCGATTCCGGCCCCGCCACGCCTTCGATCGCCCCTTTGCCGAACTCGTCGCCGTGGCCGGAGATTTTCTTCTCCAGGGCATAGGCGGCAAACGAGGCCAGAAGCGGCCCGCCGCCGGGCAGGATCCCCAGCGCCGAACCGAGCGCCGTTCCCCGCAGGATGGTTTTCCACATCCGCCGGAAGTCCTCCCGCGATGGCATCAGCCGCCCGATCTTGCTGGTGAAAACCTCGCGCGACCCTTTGAGTTCGAGGTTGGAGATGAGCTCGGCGATGCCGAACAGGCCCATCGCCAGGCCGACAAAGCCGATCCCGTCGCAGAGTTCGTAAATGCCCAACGTGAAGCGCATCATGCCCGAACTGATGTCCGTTCCCACCAGGCCCAGCAACAGGCCCAGCAGCACCATCGCGATCGCCTTGAGCAGCGACCCGTGCGCCAGAACGGTGGCCGCCACCAGGCCGAGCACCATCAACGAAAAATACTCGGACGGGCCGAACTTCAGCGCCATCCCGGCCAGCGGCGGGGCGAACATCGCCACGATTACCGTGGCCATGCAGCCGGCGAAAAACGAACCGATGGCTGAAGCCGCCAGCGCCGGTCCCGCTCGCCCCTGCCGCGCCATCTGGTAACCGTCCAGACAGGTCACCACCGACGCCGCCTCCCCCGGAATGTTGACTAGGATCGACGTCGTCGATCCGCCGTACTGCGCCCCGTAATAGATGCCCGCCAGCATGATCATCGCCGTGATCGGCGAGAGGCCGAAGGTCACCGGCAGCAGCATCGCGATCGTCGCGGTCGGACCGATACCGGGCAGCACGCCGATCAGCGTCCCGAGCAGCACGCCGATCAGGCAGTAGAGAAGGTTAACCCACTGGAACGCGACGCCGAAACCGAGCGAGAGATTGCCCAGGAACTGCATTTCCATCGCGTTCTCCTTTAACCCAGGAATTTAGGCCAGAGCGGAAAGGGCTGCCCAAGCCCCTTCACAAACACCAGGACCGACAGAAGGATCAGCGCAAGGGCCAAAAGCAGCACCTCCCGCAACTTGAACTCGTGCCCGGCAAACGCCGAAACGGAAACCAGAAGCGCTAGCGCTAGCACCAAACCGATCGGCTTGAGCAGGTAGCCGAACAGCAGCAACGCCACGGTAATGAAAAAAAGCAGCCGCAACGGAATCGCCGCCACCTTTCCCCCGCTGACCACAAACGACTGGAAAAAAACGACGCCGCCGATCACGGCCAGCCCCCCCCCCAGCATCGTAGGGAAATACGCCGGCCCCATCCGCGCCGCGCTGCCCAACTCGTAGTTGTCGGCTCCGATCATGAAAAACAGACCAAAGCCGATGAACATCAAACCCGCCCAAAAATCCTTGGGACTCTTGATCCTCATGCGTCCTTCCCCCCGAATCAACACCCGACGTTCCCGCCGCCCACCCCTTTAACGCCGCAAAAGAGGCGGTCATCGATGCCTGAATTTTGATCCCCAGAGCGACATGTTCATTGCGTCAATCTTGCGTATAATCTTGCTGTTGTTGCTAAAAAACCAGGCCCTTGAATTGGAATGACGGATAGAAAGCCGCACCTGCCCGTGATGCGGCCGAAGGATACAAAGAGCAGCCCTCGCTTGTCAACGGAATTTTGGGAGGGAATTTTAAGAGCCGGAAAGTTTCGAAGAGTTGCCCGAATCGTAAAGACAGGATATCGGCGGTCCGGTCAGGGAACAGCTGATCTGTCGATCGGCTGTTCCCTTGGGATGCCCTGTTTAGTTTACACGGCGCCCGTCGGTGACACCGCTTAGGCCAAGGCGCCGCCTGTCGTTCGATCCGGCTCGCGTGGCAAAACGTAAACAAGAACGATCAAGAGCCTTTGATTCCTGCCGCCTTGATGATCGGGCCCCATTTTTGGTATTCGGCCCGGATGAACTTGTCAAATTCCGGGCCCGTCGTTCCGACCACGGCCGCGCCAAGATTGTCGAGCCGCTGCTTCACCGCCGGCGCGTGGAGCGCCTCGGCGCAGTCCTTGGAAATCTTGGCCGCGAGATCCGCCGGCATGCCGCCCGGTGCGAGCATGCCCCACCACACGCCCGTGTTATAACCCGGGACGCCGGCTTCGGCGATGGTCGGACTGTCGGGTAATACCGCCGAGCGTTTGGCCGTCGTCACGCCGAGCACGCGCAGGCTGCCGCCCCTGATCTGGCCGATCGATTCGGGAATGTTGTTAAAGGACAGCGGGATATGCCCTCCCAGCAGGTCGTTGATCTGCGGGGCGCCGCCCTTGTAGGAGACCGCCGTGATATTGACCTTGGCCATGTACTTGAGCAGCTCGCCGGCGAGGTGCGTCGAGGTGCCGATACCGGACATCCCGTAGGAGAGGCTCCCCGGCTTCGCCCGCGCCGCGGCCAGGACATCACCGAGCGTCTTGAAGGGCGAATTCGCCGCCACCAGCAACATGTTCGGAGAGGACCCGAGCAATGAAATCGGCGTGAAGTCCTTGAAAGTGTCATAGGGCAGTTTCGAATAGAGGTACGGGTTGATGGAATGGCCGCTGGCGATGATGACCAGCGTGTAACCATCGGGCTCCGATTTGGCCACCACCTGCGAGGCGATGGTCCCGCCCGCCCCCGTGCGGTTCTCAATGATGACGGGCTGTCCCCATCTCTTCGACAGCTCGTCGCCCAGCGTGCGTCCGAGGATGTCGACCGCACCGCCCGCCGCATAAGGAATGAGCAGACGTACCGGTTTCGTGGGGAAACTCTGCTGGGCCAGGGCCGACGCGCCGCAAATCAGGAACGCAGCGAGTGTTGCGCACATACGGAACATTCCTCTCATGGAGACTCTCCCTTCTTGAAAAAAATTTGACCCTCTGCCGATGGCAGATTGCGGCGCTAATGGATTAGATTTTGCTTGGGGATGAGTTGAATATACAAAAAAGGGACTTGGGTGGCAAGAAAAAAAGACCCCCCCAAACCCGCCCCTCCGCGACGTGCCCCCCGGGCCCCGCATCAAGCGGTCGCAAAAAAGCCGGCAATCCGCTGGCTGAAAAATAAATCGCCGGAAACCCCGAGCTTGCCCGACATGAAAAGCGTCGTGCCGTCGGCCGCCCCGCACATGAGTTTCAGGAAGGAAATTAGATCCATACTGAGCGTGACTTTCGCATTCCCGGCCTTCTCTTTCTTGAGGACGCACTTGCCCTCCTTGATGGCCAGCGTGTAGCAGTATTCCCGGCCTTCGTCCGTCACCACGTACTGGATGACGGCGTCAACGCCCTGGGCTTTCTCCGGCAGGAAGTGCTCTTGCATGGCCTGGAACATTCCGTCCAAAACCTGGTCGACTCCTGCGGCCAGAACCTGAGCCTTGATGTCTTTCTCGCTCGCGGTCTTCACAAAGTTCATGAACATCTCGGGGGTCATTTGATTAGCCATGGCTCCTCTCCTCCCTCGCTGAATGGAATTGATAAGCACTCGCTTTGGGGTGGATTGAATCTAATTGAAGTCATAAGGGGGATTGGGTGTCAAAAAAAAGACCCGCTGAAAAAAACCAAAGGGGATGGGCAAAGAGGACTGGTTACCCCCTTTTTTCGATTCGGCAGCTGATTTCAAGATTTCTATTTGGCTCTGCTGCTCTTTGATCGTCTCTAGGGGCACGGAGCCGAAGTGGATCGCTACTCCCACCCAGCTTCTTTTCCCATCTTTCTCGGCCATAGATTTATTCCTTCAGGGGATCAGAGGTTATGCTCGAAGTCCTCCTCCCTTTCCCCCTCTTTTCGGGACTCCAAGCAAGTTCCCTTTGGACCGACGTTCCGGATTCCCAATCCCGCCCCCTAAGAGTCTAAGAGCTACAACTTAAATTCAGTGAATTTAGATCGTTACCGATCCAGAGGGGGCCGGTAACATATCTCCAAGATCTATGATCAATCCCCTCCACCCCGCGATGTAGGGCTGGAGGCGTAGAATATTTTCGGGGATTGAACCAGAATTTGATCTTTTTCCAGATCATGCAGAAAATTTAACAGCATATCATCAATGACTTGCCTGGCAACCTCTTGGGGGTTATGCGTAGCCGTTAGGAAAATCATGAAAAGCTGGATCCATGTATCCATATAGTGTCTGTATTGATATTGTTTTAAAACCTCACCTTCCTTTTTCACGTCCACGGTTAATATATATTCATCTTTTGCATAGCCGGGTATAATCGTTAGGGTAAGCCCAGAAATGAAACCAGAAATCCCCGCTAAGCACATGTTCCCTTCGTTCTGAAGAACCATGGAAAAATGATAATCTCCCGACCCTACTCCCGGGCTATGTTTCTGAAAAAAATTGCTTTGCCTAAAAACCTTCTCAATTTCCTCTTGAAAGATTGCTACACCGCGAGCATTCTCCCTGCCCATGGTTAAGAACTTTGCATCATAGTCTATGCATGGCTGGGGGGCTGGAGGCTTTATTTGATCGTAGGAATATTTGGGAAGATCCTTGCCGGGGAAGCTTGCACATCCAATTCCTCCCAATAACAAAACAATGGCTAATAGCACTCCCCTCAAATCCTTCATTACTGGCCTCCCTTTATATTTTGAATTGTTCAGATTGAAAATAATCTTCCAAAACTTTCCTTACTTCCCCAATCATAAGATCCTTTTCACCGCCTCCTCTTTTGCTGTTTGGGGTTTCCGGGGTTACAAATTCTTGGAATCATTTTCCAAAAAGTCAGACACCCCCGCACAGAGGGAGGTTCTTGATGAGAGGGGCTACCCCAAAGGAAGTTTACCCAATTCGCTAAATGTCGCGCCCGGGCGTGCCTTCGTACCGAGACTTACAGCTGGCCCTTTGATCCATCCGCTTCCTATTGGCGCGGATGTGTTGGCAGACCTGCTCTGATTCAAACGCGACAGCGGATACCGCAAAAGCCCGCGCCCAAAGATGCTCCCCGGTGAAATTGCGTTCCCTGCCACAACATCCTCCGGTGTTTGTTCCCCTTCATATCAAGCCACAGGAGGATGTCGTGTCTCGGCAGTAAAATAGTCCGCGATTAACTCCGCTTTGTATATTTATCCATTCCTTATTTTTCATTACCGCTGGTATTTGACGGGCATTCAGAGTCACCGCGCAAGGCTGCATTGAATACGAAAATCCTTCTTATTATCGTGGTGGAGGCGGACCTGTCTGCACATTCTTAAACGGGTCTTCTTTAGTTGATGGGGGTTTCTCCTCTTTGGGAGGGCCTGTTGCTTTTTCTCCGACCTTGACCCATTTAGCATCCTTATCGTGCCAACGTGGCCGGAAATAAATATCACACGGCTTATCCTCATAAATGACCATTTTTATATCTTCTTGTTCAACGGAAGTCGCAGCTCCGGTCCCTAGATCGATGGCAAGACCAATCAGGCCGCCGAAAATAATATTGCCAAAAACCCATGGATGGACAGTACCGCTCAGATTGAATTCACACGGTTGATAACCCTCTTTTTCGACGACCACTTTGTTCTTGCTAATGGCACGAATCCCTCGCTCCACATCCTGGGAGCAAGGAGATTTGTGAAGCGCCCCATTAATGAGAATTTTTGAATCGTCGGGTTCACACTCAACATTTAAGGTATGTTTGGTTCCTGACATAATGCTAGCCTGGATTCCCATGCGAGATGAAAAGCCTAACGGATTCCGAGTTCAAAATAGTTAAAAGGCCTCTTTTGCTCGCTTATAGGTTAATGTTAGCTGAAACTTATAAACATACATCCACTCAGTCA
>Ga0315294_10004257_pt1 | contig 15599 bp, 16 predicted proteins | sample YL17G13_40_MG_FD_203626 | JGI IMG/M metagenome (GOLD analysis project Ga0315294, IMG submission 203626) | Sediment microbial communities from Yellowstone Lake, YNP, Wyoming, USA - YL17G13_40 | ecosystem: Environmental > Aquatic > Freshwater > Lake > Sediment | place: USA: Wyoming | collected... | reverse complement strand
TCCCGTCAGGTACCGTTCCCCATATGCTCGACTCCGGCCTGGCCATGGCATTGAGCTTCTCCCAGGCTCTGTCGTTGTCTTGGAACACCTTCTCCTTGAACAGGGTGTCGAACAGGGCATAGTACCTGGAGAGGACTCGTTCAGGGTTTGCTGAGCCCCTCAGATTTGCTCTCACCTCATCCAAGACGGCATTCGGTTGGGTGAAGGCTTTGGAAACAACATCCTCCATCTCCCTTATTTTGGCCTCCCTGTGGGTGAGCCTCGGCGGTATTCCCGCAAGCTCGGAATGGCCTTTTTGGCCATGGATGTGCGTATTCACAGTAAATATCGAGTATTTCTCGTTAAAAACACACACTCCTCCGCTAACCAAACGATAGCGATGGTTCGTTCTGGGTTGGAAAACCGGTTTAAAACCCGCGGATGGCTAGGCCCTGGGGTAGACATTTAATAACTTCATAACATATTTTTATCCACTATGAAAGCTGTCATCCCTGCTGCCGGACTGGGTACGCGGTTTTTGCCTGCCACGAAGAGTCAGCCGAAGGAGATGCTGCCCCTCGTGGACAAGCCGAGCATACAGTTCGTGGTCGAGGAATGCGTAGCATCCGGGGTCGACGACATACTCATCATCACAGGCCGCGGCAAAAGGGCGATAGAAGATCACTTCGACCGCAGCGTCGAACTGGAGGAGGTCCTTGAGGATGGTGGGAGAAGCGACCTAAAGGAGATGGTCGAAGGCATCGCTGAGATGGTGGACATACACTACATCCGCCAGAAGGAGGCATTGGGTCTTGGCCACGCCATCCTGAGGGCAGAGAAGCACGTCGGCGACGAGGCTTTCGCCGTCCTCCTCGGAGACGACATAGTGTTTTCCAAGACGCCGTGCACGAAGCAGCTGTTCGACATGTACGACGAGTACGGATCATCGATTATCGCGGTGGAGAAGGTCCCGAAAAGCAGGATATCAAGCTACGGAGTCATAGACCCAGCAGACAACGTGAGGGGCCTGCACAGGATAAGGGACCTCGTCGAGAAGCCCAAGGCCGACAAGGCGCCAAGCGACCTTGGGATAATCGGTAGATATGTTCTCACGTCGGGCATCTTCGACGAGCTGAAGAAGACCAAAAAGGGGGCCGGGGGAGAGATACAGCTTACTGACGGCCTAAGGCTCCTGAACAAGAAGCAGGCGATGTACGGTTGGGAGTTCGAGGGCGTGAGATATGACCTCGGGAACAAGTACGAGTACATGAAGGCCTCAATCGAGTACGGGATCATACACCCCGAAATAGGGTCGAAACTTAGGGAATACCTATCCCGCCTGGACCTGAAGGCCATCGAGGGGAAGTTCAGATGAAACGCGCTCTTGTCACGGGCGGAGCAGGCTTCCTCGGGTCGCACCTCTGCGACAGGCTCATCAAGGAGGGCTACTACGTCGTCTGCATGGACAACCTCATAACCGGGAACCCGCGCAACATCGAACACCTGAAAAACAACAACAACTTCGAGTTCATAAACCATGACGTGAGCAAGCACATCGATGTCGAAGGCGGTATAGAATACATACTCCACTTCGCCTGCCCCGCGAGCCCAATCGACTACCTCCAGCTTCCAATCCAGACATTGAAGGTCGACTCCCTTGGGACGCTCAACACGCTCGGCCTTGCGAAGGCCAAGGGTGCGAAGTACCTGCAGGCCTCGACGTCGGAGGTTTACGGCGACCCCCTCGTCCACCCCCAGCCTGAGACCTATTGGGGGAACGTGAACCCAATCGGGCCGCGGAGCGTCTACGACGAGGCGAAGAGGTTCAGCGAGGCGCTTGTGATGGCCTACCACAGGGCGCACAGGATGGACACCCGTATTGTGAGGATTTTCAACACCTACGGGCCGAGGATGCGCGGAAGCGACGGCAGGGTTGTTCCTGCCTTCATCTCCCAGGCTTTGAGGGGGGAGGATTTGACTGTCTTCGGCGACGGCAGCCAGACCCGCAGCTTCTGCTTCATAGATGATGAGATTGAAGGCATTTGGCGTCTCATGAACTCCGACTACCATGAGCCTGTGAACATCGGGAACCCCAGCGAATTCAACATGATAGAGCTTGCGGACCTCGTTCTGGAGTTGACCGGCTCCAAGTCGGAGATTGCCTATAAACCCCTCCCAAAGGACGACCCCAAAGTCCGCTGCCCAGACATAACCTTGGCGAAGAAGCTCCTCAAGTGGGAGCCTAAGGTGAAGCTCAAGGAAGGCCTTAAGAAGACAATCGCCTATTTCAAAGAGGTCGGAGTATGACTAAAGCCCTGGTGACAGGCGGGGCGGGATTCATCGGGTCAAACACGGTCGACCTCCTAGCCGAAGAAGGATACGACGTCATTGTTGTCGACGACCTATCAACAGGGAAAAAAGGCAACCTCAACCAGAAGGCGAAATTCTACATGGCGGACATCAGAAAACCGGGGCTTGGCAAGGTCTTCGAACAGGTGAAGCCGGACGTTGTCGTCCACCTTGCAGCCCACATAGACGTTCGAAAAAGCGTCAGGGACCCGGGATACGATGCGGACATAAACGTCCGAGGCTCAATCAACCTCCTTGAATCCTGCAGAAAGCACAAGGTGAAAAAAATTGTCTACGCATCATCCGGCGGTGCAATCTACGGCGAGCCACAATACAATCCAGTCGACGAGAACCATCCGGTGAGGCCGCTTTGCCCATACGGCACGTCAAAGTACGCCGCCGAAAAATACGTCGAGATGTACGGCGCGCTCTACGACATGGACTACAGCATCATGCGCTACGGAAACGTCTACGGCCCGAGGCAGGACCCGCTCGGGGAGGCCGGAGTCGTCGCGATATTCGCAGGCCTCATTTCCAAGGGCAAAAGGCCTGTCATCTTCGGGGACGGGAAGCAGACGAGGGACTTCTGCTTCGTCCGCGACGTCGCGGAGGCGAACCTGAAAGCCTTGGAGGAGAACGGCAAAGCCAAAATCTACAACATCGGCTCGGGGGTCGAGACCTCAGTGAACAAGATGGTCGAGATGCTAACCAAGGTAACGGGGGTTGACCTGACGCCGAAACAAGGGAAGCCGGTTCCAGGGGAAGTAAGGCATATCTTCTTGGACGTCAGCCTCGCGAGGAAGGAGCTGAACTGGGGGCCTAAGACGGGCCTCAAGGAGGGGTTGGATGCCACCTGGAGGTGGATGAAGGATGCGTAAACTGATTGCGGCGTCGATACTGTCTGCGGACTTCTCAAGGCTTGGTGAGGAACTGAAGGCTGCCGAGTCAGCGGGTGCGGACTGGGTGCATTTCGACGTCATGGACGGCAGGTTCGTCCCGAACATAAGCTTCGGGATACCGGTGCTCGAATCGATACGGCCTGTCTCAAGGCTGACGTTCGACGTCCACCTCATGATAGCCGAGCCGCAAAAGTATGTCGCCCAGTTCAGGAAAGCCGGGGCGGACTACATAACAGTCCACGCTGAAGCATGCGAGGACCTAGTCGCCTGTCTTAGGGGAATCCGAAGGCTCGGCGCGAAAGCAGGGGTGTCCCTGAACCCCAAGACCCCGGTCGAAAAAGCCCTCCAAGCCATCCCTGACGCAGACCTCATACTCTTCATGGGTGTCGAACCGGGATTCGGAGGCCAGAAATTCGACGAAACCGTAATCCCAAAGATAAAGGCCGCAAGAAAGGCGGTAGATGCAGGAAAACACAGGGCGTTGATTGAAGTCGACGGCGGCGTCAACGACGAAACCGCAGAAGCCATCTCAAAGGCGGGAGCAGACGTGTTCGTCGCAGGCTCGTACCTCTTCAAGAACAAGCAGGGTCTAAAGCATGCGATTGCAGAACTTCGGAAGAGAATCTAGACTGCATACAGTCTCATACTTTTGAGTACGTCTGTACTGCCCCGTAAAATGTATTTAATCACGCACCCCTCATATTTCATGCGTGGTTGGCGATGTCAGAGACAGTCGAACTTTTGAAGAGCAAGGCGAAGGCCGTCAGGAAACACATCCTTGAGATGACGACCGAAGCCGGCTCAGGCCACCCAGGCGGCAGCATGTCCGCGTTGGACGTCATAGTCACACTCTACTTCTACAAGATGCGCCACAACCCCAAAGACCCTGCATGGACTAGCAGGGACCGCTTCATACTCTCAAAAGGCCATGCAGCCCCCGCACTCTACAGCGTCCTAGCGGAGCTCGGATACTTCCCAGTCTCGGAGCTCAAGAAGTTCAGGCACATCGACAGCTTCCTTGAAGGCCACCCATGCAGGAAGACCGTCCCAGGCGTCGACGTATCAACAGGCTCTCTCGGCCAGGGGCTCTCCATAGCAGTCGGCTTGGCGCTCTCAGGGAAACTCGACAAAAAGGACTTCCGAGTCTATGCCGTCCTCGGCGACGGCGAATGCCAGGAAGGGCAGATATGGGAGGCTGCGATGTCTGCGGCGCATTACAAACTCGACAACCTGTGCGTCGTCGTCGACAGGAACAGCCTGCAGATAGACGGGTCGACCGAGGAGGTCATGGCGATCGAGCCGATAGCAGACAAGTGGGCGAGCTTCGGATGGAACGTCCTCACAATAGATGGCCACAACCTTCATGAGATAATGCGGGCGCTGGATGAGGCGCAGCTTCTGAAAGACTCGCCAACCGCGATAATCGCCCACACTACGAAGGGCAAGGGCGTCTCCTTCATGGAGAACGTCTGCGAATACCACGGGAAACCGCTCGACAGGGACCAACTCTGCGAGGCTTTGAAGGAGCTGACCTGAAGATGGCTGGGAAGATGGAGCATACACGGGAAGCGTACGGCAAAGCCCTGCTAGAGCTGGGTCTGGAAGACCCGAACATCGTGGTCGTCGACGCTGACCTCAGCTCTTCGACGCAGACATGCCTGTTCGCACGGCAGTTTCCGGACCGGTTCTTCAACGTAGGCTGCGCAGAACAAAATCTCATGGGCGTTTCCGCAGGCCTAGCATTGGGCGGGAAGACAGTATTCACCAGCGCGTTCGCCATGTTCGGAGCCGGCCGCGGGTGGGAGCAGATACGAAACACCATAGCATACGACCATCTGAACGTCAAAATCGTCCTCACCCACGCCGGCCTCACGGTCGGCAAGGACGGGAGTTCGCACCAGATTATCGAAGACGTAGCGTTGATGAGGGTCATTCCCGGGATGAAAATCCAGGTCCCAGCCGACTACGCTGAGACGAGGGCGATGGTGAAGGCTGCGGCGAAATACAACGGTCCAGTCTACATCAGGCTCACAAGGGAGAAAAGCCCCGCCATATTCGACGAATACAAGCACGACCCGGACAAGCCAATCATCCTCCAAGAGGGTTCTGACGTTTCGATACTTGCATGCGGCTACATGGTTTCAGAGGCCTTGGAGGCGGCGGCGGAGCTCAAAAAGGAAGGCGTGGAGGCCCGGGTCATAAACATGAACACAATCAAGCCCATCGACATCCACACCATAATGAAGGCGGCAGAAGATACCGGCGCACTCGTCACGGTCGAAGAGCACAGCATAATAGGCGGCCTCGGGGGCGCAGTCGCCGAAGTCCTTGCGGAACACGGGCCAACCCCCCTGCGGCGAATCGGAATCCGCGACAAATTCGGAAAATCCGGAGACGCAAAAGACCTCCTCACAAGATACGGCCTCAAATCACACGACATAATCAAGGCAGCAAAAGACGCAATAGCAGCGAAGAGATAATCTATTTCCACGCGTGATATACCACTCGTCCGTGTTTTATCGCGGTAAAGAAGCTCCCTTTCCCAGTGAGCTGCATCTTCGCGGCCCTTCCGAGCCTGAAATAGGGCGGGTGCTCGTAGACCTTCTCTAACCTCTTGAATCCGACGGCCTTCAGCATCCCCTCGACCGCGGCCTGGTTGGGACCCCACCAGTTGGTCTTATCGCCTTCAAGCTCTCCTCCCGGGTAGAACGCCGCTGCCGGCCTTCTCACGTCGTTGAGGTCGGTGAACGTCTCGAGTATCAGCATCTTCTTCGTGACAGACGATACCTTCTCAAGTGCGAGCATCGGGTCCCTCATGTGGTAGAGGACCCCAAGGAAGAGCACGAGGTCGTATACGCCAACGGTCTTCGGCGAAAGGTCCAACACGTCAATCTTCTTGTCCTTGACATTCGAACCCAAGACCTTTCTCGCGAACAGAAACCCGTCTTTTGCGGCCTTCCCCTTCCCTTCCCAGCAGTAGGAGTCCGTTGCCAGCACCTTCTTCGCGCCCCTTCTCTCGGCTTCGAAGCTGAAGAACCCATCCCAGGCGCCGACGTCCAATACGGTCCAGCCTCGGAGGTCATGAGGCATGTGCAGGGTCTTCAGCTTTTCAGGCGAATTGTCAGCCCCGGGCGTGACTATGCCGCCTCCCAGGTCTATCCTATGCCACCACCTTATCCTGGACATCCCCCCCCTAATACTCAGTTTCCTGGCAGCCACAATCCCTACCATACGCATTAATCACTATCCCTTATATACCGGATTTCATATAATGTAGTACCCTGTAAGAGGAACGTACAATGACTGCTGAAATCAACCGTGAACGACTCACCATCACCTTAAGAAACGACCTTCTGAAGGAGCTGGACGGGATGGTGGACGGAATCAAAGTCAGAAACCGCAGCCACGCAATCGAAGTCCTGCTTGCGAAGGTCCTTGAGTCCAAGAAAGTCAAACGGGCCATCATACTCGCAGGCGGCAAAGGCACAAGGATGCGGCCGCTCACATATGAGATGCCGAAGCCGATGATACCCATCAAAGGCAAGCCGTTGGTCCAGCACATCATCGAGCTTTGCAGGAAATACGACGTCCGCGAAATCATCCTCTCCATAGGCTACCTCGGCGACAAAATCAGGGAGCACTTCGGCGACGGAAGCCACCTGGGGGTCAGCATCAAATACGTAGAAGAACACGAGGAGATGGGGACAGCAGGCCCCCTCCTTCTTGCGAAAAACCACCTCCGCGGGCCGTTCCTGATGTTCAACGGCGACGTCCTCTCCAACATCGACCTTTCGGACCTCATCAGGTTTCACAGCGAACAGAACGCCCAGGCGACAATCGCGCTCACGCAGGTCGAAGACACGTCATCTTTCGGCGTCGCCCGCCTCAAAGGCCACCACATAGTCGGATTCATCGAGAAACCTAAGGGCGGGGAGGATAGCAAACTCATAAACGCAGGAGTCTACGTCCTCGAGCCTGAAATCCTAAAATACATCCCGCCCGGGAAGGCGATGCTCGAGACCGAAGTCTTCCCGAAACTCTGTGCAGAAGGGAAACTCGTCGGATACCCGTTCGACGGCCAATGGTTCGACACAGGAACCCCCGAGGCCTACGAACGCGCAATCAAAAACTGGAAAGGCATAGACTAAACTAAGATGAGCATCTACCGCGCATACGACATCCGCGGCGTATACGGCAAAGACCTTACGGACGAAACCGCGGAAAAAATAGGGAAGGCATTCGGGTCCACGTTATCGGGCACCCTGGCAGTCGGAGCCGACATCCGGCTTAGTTCTCCTGCGCTCTCAAAAGCCCTGATAAACGGGCTAAAATCTACGGGTTTAAAGGTGGTGGACGCGGGTGTGGTGCCGACGCCGGTCCTGTATTTTGCGATACACAAACTGAAGCTTGCAGGCGGCGTGATGCTGACCGGAAGCCACAATCCTCCGGAATACAACGGGTTCAAACTCTGCAAGGCAGATGGGATGACTCTTTACGGGCCTGAGATAACCGCCGTAGGCGAGGCCGTGGAAAAGGGCATGTTCCGGGAAGGAGACGGAACAGCCGAAAGGAAGGACATCCTTCCGGCGTATCTCTCGTTCGTCAAGGAACGAATCAAGCTGAAGCGGAAGCTGAAGGTCGTGATCGACTGCGCCAACGGAACCGCCGGGGCCGTCGCTCCGAAACTCTTCAGGGAACTCGGCTGCGATGTTGTAGAGCTTTACACGGAGCCTGACGGGCGGTTCCCCAACCACCCCGCGGACCCGACCGTGGACGCGAACATGAAAGACTTAATAGCCAAAGTAAAGGAGACGAAGGCCGACATCGGCCTCGCGTACGACGGAGACGCTGACCGCGCCGGGTTCGTCGACGAGAAAGGCGGCATAATCCGCGGGGACCAGGCGCTTGCGCTCTTCGCAAGAGAGATTCTCGCAAAACACAAGGGGGCGCCGATAATATTCGAGGTCAAATGCAGCATGGCGCTCTCTGAAGACATCCAATCCCACGGCGGAAAACCGATAATGTACCGGACCGGCCACAGCTTCATAAAGAAGAAAATCAAGGAAGAACATGCGCTAATCGCGGGCGAGATGAGCGGCCACTTCTTCTTCGCAGACGACTACCCCGGCTACGATGACGGCATCTTCGCGTCCGCAAGGATGGTCCAGCTCCTCGCAGCCTCAGAAAAAAGGCTCAGCGAGCTAGTTGCATCAATACCCCAATACCATTCCACGCCCGAAATCAGGGTCGAAGTCCCTGACGACGTGAAGTTCAAAATCGTCGAGGAAATCACAAAGGAGTTCCAGGGAAAATACGACGTCCTAACCGTGGACGGCGCCAGAGTCCAGACAAAGGACGGATGGGGCCTCATCAGGGCTTCAAACACCCAGCCTGCCCTGATATTCAGGTTCGAGGGTAAGACGCCGGAAAAGCTCGAAGAGATGAAGCAGCTTTTCAGGAATGCGCTTAAAAAGCAGCCCCAACTAAAGAACATAACACTCTGATAATGGCTACAAGACCGAAGACAGAAGACGGACCGGGGGAGAAATGGCCGACCGCAGACCAGACTTTGGTAACGTTCCAGGACATCCTAATGTCTGTGAAACGCAGGGGCGGCGGCAGGGCCTACAAGATTGACCTCTTGGTTGCGCTCGGGGAGCCTGCCCTCGCAGAAAGGCATATCAGGAACCTTGAGGAGGCCATATCATATCTTCAGCGGGTGCCTAAGGACAGGCTTAAGGCTGCAGGCAGGGGCGACGGCAGCCACCTCCCGCTGCATCCGTCCGTAGTCGACGGCACATGCCAATTCCGGGTCAAACACCAGATACTGGAGCCAATACGGGACGGGGGTAAGCTCGAGGTGGACGCAAACCAACTCGAGGAGGCAACCCTAGTTCTTCGGGCATACACGAGACTTCTGTGACCGGGTCAGGACTCATAAGCTTCGTCACAGCCGCGAAGGCCCACGACGGGGCCTGGGGGCTCGGCGAGTTGATCCATCATCACGTGATACAAGGTTAGGTTTTTAGGCTTAATATCCCATATATTATCATGGAATGTGACTGCTGTTCGAAGAATGCGGTTCTGTTCAAGCTGAGTCTCATCGGCTTTATGGCTTCGCTTGCCCTGATGGTTGCCGGCATCATCCCGCCTATAAGCTCGATAGCCGTCCGCTTCCCAATCGCATGGGTGATGGCCCTCTTAATCCTTATCCCGTCGATAACGGTCTACTACGACGTGAAGGAAGCGTTCTGGGCTGAGGTCGCGGCTTGGAAGAAGAAAAAGTCAAAGTAGGTCTTTAGGTATCCTCTGCCTGATGTAAAGCTCTTGGATGCTCTCCCTCTCCCTGATGAGGTCCGCCCTCCCTTTCCTCACAAGGACCTCGGCAGGCTGTGGCATGCTGTTGTAGTTCGACGACATGCTGAACCCGTAGGCTCCCGCGTTCTCTACTATTATGATATCGCCTGCCGACACCTTCGGAAGCCTTCTCTCCCTCCCCACTATGTCGCCTGACTCGCAAAGGTATCCAGCGATGTCATAAACATCATCCTCCTCCTTTTTCCCGGCGACCCGGATATGGTGGTATGCATCGTACATCGCAGGCCTTATGAGTGCGTTAAAACCCGCGTCAACGTTTATGAACTTCCTATCAGGCGTCTCCTTCACACTCAACACCTCCGCCAGGAGGAAGCCGGACTCGGCGACGAGGTAGCGGCCTGGCTCGAACCAGCACTCTGGCTTATAGCCGAGCCTCCCGATGCCGTCAGCTACGATGTTCCTGTAGGCTTTCGCGAAGGCCTCCGGAGTCACCACGGCTTCGTCCTTGTATCTTACGCCGAGGCCGCCGCCAAAGTCTATGAACGAGAGCCTGATTCCAAGCTCGTCCTTGAGCTTTAGGGCGAACGCTATCATCTTGTGGGCTGCCTCCTCAAAGGCGCTCGTCTCCTTGATGTTGCTTCCGATGTGGCAGTGGATGCCGCTTACTTCCAGGCCGATTTCCCTCGCCTTCTTCACTGCCTTGAACGCTATGTCGTTTTGTATGTGCAGCCCGAATTTGCTCTCCCTGAGGGCTGTCGAAATCTTCGGGTGGGTGTTGGCGTTGACGTCCGGGTTCACTCTGAATGCAATCGTTTTGCCGCCGACCTTCTTGAAAAGTTCCACGTCCGAGACGTTGTCTGCAGTGACGTTGACGCCTGCCGCGACTGCGGCTTTCATGTCATCTTCGCTTTTGCCGTTCGACGTGTAGACTATGTCCTCCCGGTCGAATCCAGCCTTCAAACATGCGTCCAGTTCGCCGGTTGAGACGACGTCGGCTCCGTACCCCTCCTTCTCAATGAGCCGCAGTATCGCGAGGTTGGTATTGGCTTTCGCGGCGTAGCAGCATCTCACAGCAACCGGAAACCCCTTGAACGCCTCCTTGAACTTCCTGCAGCGGTCGACTATCACGTCGCCGTCGTAGGCATAAAGGGGCGTCCCGTATTCGCGGGCCAACTTCACAATCAATGCGTCTTCCATGCTCTAAATTATGTCACCAGACACTTTTAAACATGCCAGTCCCGGTTATTACTGCCACATGGTCGCGGAAAAAAGAAACATCCCAGGGGCGCATGTTACGCTGAACGATGATTTGGCCCTCCAGATAGCATCCATAACCCCCGCCCCCAACGGAGGCCGTGCCTTCACCCCCAAGGAGTTGGCTGCCAAGGCCGTTTTCATTGACAAGTTTACGGCATTGGAGCGGCCTGCCAAGATGGTCGACGGCCGCATGACAGAGGCGCGGCAGACCGGGTTGGAGGCCATCGAGGCGAGGGTTGAGGAGACTGCAGGGGCCATCGCCCAGGCGGAGCTTGAAGAATACTGGATGAAGCCGGGGATGCCAGGGTTTGAGGATTTTCTCCGCGGGATGCAGTCTCGTGTGATGACGGCGCCTGACGTCGTCGTTAACATCATGAAGCTGCAGGACGGCTTGGAGCCGCAGCCCGTAGGCGAAACGTACAAGGCACTGAAGGCGCAGGCGAGAAAGCAGGTCCCGTACATGGAGTTGGAGAAACCGAGGGAGAAGGTTGAGGAAAGGCTTGATGACATCAAAGCGGTCGTGGACTTCGCAAGCCTGAGGACCGACCCCCCGGTTGAAAAGACGCTTTTGGAAGCGAAGGCCGTCTTCGCGGGATGGATTGCGTTCGAAAACAGGATATCGGAGATAGCGCATGGAGACGCGCCAAGGACGGTAATCGTTGACCCATGCGTTTTCGCCGCCAGAGAAGCTATAGACGAGGCGATGCACAGCCCAAAAGACAGCGGAAACCTCTGGATGGACATACGCCGCAGCTATGACGAGCTATCCGAAGACCTGCGCAGACTTGACTTCCCCTCGAAGAAAGAGATTTCCCCTCGACACAAGCTTAAAGTCTTCAGGCAGGTGTTATCAGACCGCCTCTACCAGAGCCTAGAATACCTTGATGTGCCGATGAAAAACCTAGATGTTCTCAACCCGGCCCTACTCGATGCAGCACAGGAAGCCGACAGGCCGAAAAGCGGCTTGGAGAGACTGAAAGAATGGTTTACAAAACGCAGGCGAAGGAAAGAAGACTAAAGGCTGCCAGCTTTGTCGATTCTCGCCTTCGCATGCCTGAACACGCCCATGAGCGTCTTCGCTTCGCGGCCTGATATGAACGCGCGGCCGACAATCTGCCTGAAAGTCCTTTTCGCAAGGTCCGCCTCGAACTTCTGCTTGTATGTCGCGTCTATCAAGTCGTCGTAGAACCTCAGAAGGTATTCCCTCTCCGTTTTTCCGACTTCCCTGAACTTCTTGCCGCCTGCCGTCGCCCTGTTCCTATCCATTGACAGTCCATAGAGTATTATCGCGACCGACTGGGCGACGTTCAACGTTGGGTAGTCGCGGTCTGCCGGTATCGTAACCAACACATCGCATTTGTCTATCTCCTCGTTCAATAGGCCGTAGTCCTCCCTCCCGAAGGCTATCCCAATCTTCCCGTCGGTTTCCAGGGCCTTCGACAGCTCCTCAGGGAACACTGGAGTCCTGAGGTGGTTCGCGTCGCCGCCGCATTTCGCGGTCGTCCCGACGATGAAATCGAACATGCCGGCGGCCTCTTCAAACGACTTCACCCTCTTTGCGGACTGCACGATGTCGAGGGCGTGCATGGCATTCTTGCGCCCTTCAGGCCCGATTTCAGGCGGATTCACCAGCACCAGGTTCCTGAACCCGAAGTTTTTCATGATTCTTGCCACGCTCCCGACGTTGCCGTCATAGCGCGGCTCAACCAACACAATACCGAACGACGCCTTCACCATCACCCTTAATTACCGCAAACAGATAATTAACCGATGGCAGGTGAGGATATCGGATTTTTGACTGGGAATGTGCGTCCGTCTGAGTTCGATTTGAGGCTCACAGACCGCAAGGTCGGCAAGGGGGGTTTCATCAAGGTCAAACACCCGGTCCACGGATTCGTACTTGCGAGAATCGACTCTTTGAAGACGTATTTGGACGATTTCGAGGAGAGCGAGACCCAGGGCCACGCCTACACGGTCGGATACTACGAGGGTGGGCAGATTCTTTCCCCTCGGACTCCGTTCAATCCAGGGGAGAAGGTGTATCTTGCGGACACGAAGATAATCACAGACGTCCTCTCGCTCGGCCATAGGCGGGAGGGTAGCTTATACCTGGGTTATCTTGAAGGTTCTGACATACCGGTTTACCTGGACATCCAAAGGACAATCGGAAAGCACATCAGCGTCCTTGCGAAGACCGGCGCCGGAAAAAGCTACGCTGTTGCCGTGATGCTCGAGGAACTGCTCAAGGACAAGGTCCCGATTGTGATAATAGACCCCCATGGCGAGTATTCGAGCCTTTGCGTCGACAACGACGACTACGACGGGATGCTGAAATACAACGTCCAGGTGAGGAACTACTCATCCCAGGTCATCGAATACACGACGGACTCGGGCATCAACCCACATGCGAAGAAGTTCGTCCTGAGGGCGGACTTCACGATGGAGGAGCTCCTGAACCTCATGCCAATAAGCCTCTCAGACAAGGAAAAAAGCGTGTTGTACACCGCGTTGCAGGACATGGAAGGCGACTACACGCTCAACATGCTAATCTCGCGGATAGACGAGGAGACGACGAAGCTGAAGTGGAAGGTCCTCTCAGGCCTCGAAGACTTGAAGAAATCCGGGGTCTTCGACGGCATCTCCACGTCATACAACGAGCTTGTCAAGGAAGGTAGGTGCAGCATAATCAACCTGAAGGGCACGCTGCCTTCGGTGCAGGAGCTTGTCGTCGAACGGCTCACACGGGAACTCTTCCATCTAAGGACCATAGGCAAGATACCGGAGCTGTTCTACCTTGTGGAGGAGGCCCATAACTTCTGCCCTGAACGCGGCTTCGGCGACGCGATGAGCTCGTCGATACTGAGGACTATAGCAGGTGAAGGCAGGAAGTTCAACTTCCACCTCTGCGTAGTCTCCCAGCGGCCGGCGAGGATAGACAAGAACGTCCTATCACAGTGCACGACCCAGATAATATTGAAGGTCACCAACCCCAACGACCTGAAGGCGATAAAGCACAGCATCGAAGGGTTCACGGTCGGCATGGATGAGGAGATTCAGCAACTGAACATAGGCCACGCACTCATCGTGAGCGAAGCATTGAAGCAGCCCATCACAGTCGACATACGGACGAGGGAGACGAAGCACGGGGCGAAGCCGAAATACGACGAAACAGGCAGAATCGAACAGCCCCCGAAGCCGCCGCCTGAGAAGCTTGCGCCGAAAAAGAAAGACCAACGGACTGAATACCCCAAATCCCGAGAGAAGAAAAGAGGCGGGCTCTGGAATGCGCTGGTCAGCCTCTTCCTGGAGCCTGAAGGCAAAGACACGAAGACGTTGGGGCAGAAGATATCCGAGATATTCCTCAAGCCAGATGCGACGAAGGAAAAGCCGAAAAAAACCCCTGTTAAGGAGAAGCAGTCAGAGCCTCCCAAGGGCGAACCAGATAAGGACGAGCCGTTGGAGAAAAGAAGGCTCTCACCCGATGAGAGGCGCAGAAGGCTTGCGCAGATATTCGGCGACGACCCGGAAACCCAAGAAGAACCGGAGTCAGACTGACCTATTCAGCCCGAAGCCACCGTACCTGCACCTTGCGAACCTTCCTTCTGAAAGGAGATAATACACGGTCTTAAACACCGCATACGCCGTGAAAAACAGGCGTATCATGAGCCTGTCTGAGAGAGTCACCGGGCCTTCCCCGGTTATCCTCTTGTCGTCCTTCCTCCCGTCATCGATGAAATATACGGCCCCAAATTCCATGACCTCGACCTCCGTACCCTGTTTGAGCCGCGGCCCCAATACTATCGCATCCTCCGGGAGGCCATCTTCGCCTTTCGTCCCCTTCACGAAGCCGTAGTTGAAAAGGGTGGGGAGCGGGCTAAAAAACTCCGGCTGGAACATTCCACCCCTATACGTGTATTTCACGAGGTTCCACCGGGGGGTCTCGACAATCACCTTCATGATGTCGGATATTAACCGCCCAGTGAAAATAACTCATGAAGATGGAATTCGCAAGACTTACGTCGATATACAGCCGCTTGGAGGACATTTCAGGCCGCCTTGAGATGACGGATGTCGTGGCCGAGTTCCTGAAGGAAGTCCCTGATGGGCTGCTTTCCACTGTCATCCTCTTTCTGCGCGGCACGCCGTTTCCGCCTTGGAGCAACCTCGAGATAGGCATCGCTGACAAATTGATGGTGAAGGCTCTGTCGTCGGTCTCAGGGGCGTCTGAGGATAAACTCAATTCCATCCTCCGGGAGAAGGGGGACCTTGGGTCGGTTGCCGAGGCCGTTCTCGTCAACAAGCCGCAGACGACCTTGGTTTCGTCAGCCCTGACCGTTGAGAAGGTGGATGAGAAAATCCGCAAGATGGTCACCCTCATAGGGAAGGGGAGCCAGGAGAGGAAGTTCGCATACCTGACGGAGCTACTATCCAACGCGTCAGGCAAGGACTCACGGTATATAGTTCGGCTGATTCTAGGCCAGCTTCGCCTCGGAGTCGGCGACGGCATAATACGGGATGCGATTGCGAAGGCGTATAACGCCGACAACGCCCTCGTCGAGCAGGCCTACAACCTCAACCCCGACTGGGGGGAGGTCGCATTGACTGCGAAGAAAAATGGTGAAGACGGCTTGCGGGCTTACTCAATCGTTCTTGGAAGCCCTGTGAAGGTGATGCTCGCCCAGAAGGCGGCGGACCTTTCCGAGGCGCTTGCCTGCGCCCCTGAGGTGCAGTTGGAGGTGAAATACGACGGGGCCAGGGTTCAGATACACAAGGACGGTGGAAGGGTCGAGCTTTTCA
>Ga0315294_10004256_pt1 | contig 15600 bp, 12 predicted proteins | sample YL17G13_40_MG_FD_203626 | JGI IMG/M metagenome (GOLD analysis project Ga0315294, IMG submission 203626) | Sediment microbial communities from Yellowstone Lake, YNP, Wyoming, USA - YL17G13_40 | ecosystem: Environmental > Aquatic > Freshwater > Lake > Sediment | place: USA: Wyoming | collected... | reverse complement strand
GCCGATGCGGCAGGTTCTGCCCCACTTGAGATCGGGGCTCTTGTCGTCCGCCCGGTAGAGCAGGTACACCTTGCCATCTCGCACGACGGCCGCCGGGTTGTAGACATTCTGCTCTTCCCAGCAGACTTCCTTGCCCCGGATGGGACATTGAAACCTGGAATCCGGCATCGGCTGGAGGATGGGCTCTTTCCGTTTGACAAAGGGCCCCATGTCCCAGCCGTCCTTCTCGGCATCGCCCGACGCGGAGGACGGAATGAAGACTGGCACGGCAATGGCTGAGGTCGCCGCGGCCACGGTTCTCAGAAAATCGCGGCGAGTTGGTTGGTGATTGTTCATGGCCCTCCTCGACGGTAAGAAGATGTGAAAAACACTCACGCTGAAAGCTACTCATTCCCTGCACACGTCATCTTCCACACGATCGCTTTTGTCGCCGAGGGAACGAACCGAACCGTGGCGGTCTGCTCTTGACTGGCGATCTCGACCTTCTCGCCGCTGACCTCGGCGCTCTGGAGCCGGAATCCTTGCGGAAGATGCACGGTCAGCACATACGGATCGCCGACGACCGCCGCGCTCTTGCCGGAGAGGACCTTCTTGCCGGCGTCCCAGCGCTCGTCGAGTAGATCGACGCCGCCCTGGGAGACGTGGCGAGTCGTCGAGACGACCCACGGGTACTCGCGCGCCTCGCGAATGGCGAAGACCTGGAGTGCATTGCCCGCATCCTGAGCCGGCGCTTTGAACGAGACCTTCGACTTGCCCAGGAACGTCTGCGTCCAGAACTCGAACACCAGGTACTCGCGGTCGTCCGCCAGCCCGAGGTCCGCGAACTTGACGTCCGTCTCCGGCGCGTCAGGACGCTTCCATTTCAGCTTTTCCTGCCGCCAGTTGAACCGCGCCAATACCGACCAGTGCTCAAACGGCCGGTCGATCTCCTGAAGCCACCAGGTGCCGTCGCCGCCGTCGTAGAGCTGCCCGGGCACCGTGAAGAGCACCGGCGCGCTTCGTTTCATCCCCTCCAGATTGCCGTCGTCGCGATAGGCCTCGACCTTGTCGCTGACCAGGAGCATGCCGCCGGCCATCGATACCACGCACGGCCGGTCGATCGTGTCCGACATCGCCGCGGCAGCGCCGAAGGTCCTCATGGTCGTCTTGTCTCTGGCCCCCTCGGCCATGATGTCGCAGTGGTCGGGGTCGCCGCGCCACACCACCCCGTTGGTCGAGCTGTTGCCCAGCAGGGTGTTCCATTGGAACCCGTCGCTTCCCAGGCGGCAACCGTCCACCAGGCCGATCGAGCAGCGGCCCGGCCCTACGCCCCAACAGCTCAGGATGAAGACGTCCGGCCCGAGTTCTTCGCGGGCCACGCGGTCCCAGTTGCGGAGCGACTGTTCGGGCGATATGCCGACCCGCTTGAAGTGGTCGGCGGCGGGTTTTTCCTTGTCGGAGTACAGCATATCGCCCGCCCCGTCGACCTTCACGTAGTCCCAGCCCTGCTGTCGCAAAGCGCGGAAGAGCGGGCGCACCATTGTTTCCAGCGCTTCCTTGTTCTTGGTGTTCAGCGTCCAGATCCCATAGCCGCCCTGGTAGATCGAGCCGTCCGCTTTGGTCACAAACCAATCCGGGTGCTGCTTGCCGATCTGAGGCAGGTCACGATCGACATAGGACCGGTACACACGGTGGACCCAGATGCCGCCTTGCATGCCGGCGGACTTGATCTTCTTCACCGCATACTCCGCGCCGCCGGGGAACTTCTTCGTGTCCCATTCCAAGAATGACTTTGGCCCCCCGCCGCCACCGCAGTAGCCAGCGTCGAGTTGGAGGTACTTGTAGCCGAAGTCGGGGAGCTTCTTCACGGCAAACGCGTCCATTACCGCGTCCAAGGTTTGTTGGTTGATGCCATCCCGGTAGGCCCACCAGGTGCAATACCCGGTGACCGGGCCTTTCCACACCCGATAGGTCCACGGCTCGAAGAACGCGAGCCCCCGGTGTTTCTGGTAGAACCGGGGCCGGAATGCCAGCTCTAGGTTCGTACCGCGGCTTTCCCAAGAGAAGTCGATCCGCTGGTTGTCAGCCGCCTTGGACTGGATGCGCGTCGCCCCGTCGCCGGGCCCGACCAGCACCCAATCCCAGCGGCGATCATAAACCGCATTGTTCCGCAGATTGCGGCTCAAGCCGACACTGGTGCGGACCATAGGAAAGCGCTTCTGCGCCCCGCCGCTGGTTTCGGCGGGGAACGCTTCGTCGCTGCCGACGACCGTGCCGCGCAAAACCAGTCTCATGCCTTCCTGCGGCGCGGCCAAGCCGAACTTCAGGTGCTGCTCCACCTTCTCGCCGGGGGTCACTGTGGGTTCGAGTTTGACCTCGACTCCCGCCGCTGCGCGTCCCGACGCGTCCTCCGCGCCAACGGTCGCGTCGAGAATCACGCCGCCGTGATAGCGGAGACTCAGCCGCCCGGCTTGGGCATTCCACTCCACGGTGGCCGGGGCGTTGGGTGGTAGCTCGACCGCTTCTGGCGTAGCAGCCCACGCGGCGCTGGCCAGCGCAATGAGGATTGCAGCATGATACAGGTGTCTCACTAAGGTCCTCATCATGGCGCCTCGCCGGCAAGGCCCTGGCGGACGCCCAGGCCCGCGGCGGAGGATACCGTCTCCTCCTCAGATCGGACGGCCCGGACTTGGGCGTTGCTGCGTGCCGCTACGGCTTGCAGAGATCCTTCATGGCCTCGCCCAGGCCGTAGCCGATCAGGCAGTAGTTCCTGCCGTTGCCGTAGTAGTGGCAAGGCCAGTGACTGAAGATGGCGTCCCACTCGGCCTGCCAGGCTTTGTATTCCGGCGTGGCGCGGACGGCCTTGTCCAGCGCCTTGTTCTGGGCGTCGGTCTGTTCCTTGGGCGACTTGCCCTCGAGTTTGCCCTTGAACTCGGCGGCGACCTGCTCCCTGAGCTTCTCTCTCTGCTCTTTCTGGATCGCGCGTTCCTTGGCCTGGAGCTCAACGAGCTTCGGGTCCCAATACTGCGCCGTGCGGACGAAGCGGACCTTGCCCTTCAACTCGGGGCGGTCGGCGATGGCCGCCTGGGCCTTGCGCACGTCGAGGATCTTGCCTCGCGCCGAATCGCCATCAATGCCTATCTCGCCGACCACGCTGGGCAGGCGGTCCAGGCCGAACTCCTTCTCCAGGTCCAGGATCATCGTGGCGTAGAGGACCGGGTAATCCACCATGATCTGCTCGAACGGAATGCCCTTGCTTGCGAACATCTCGTTCCAGCCCTGGAACCAGACGAACCCGACGATCTCGTAGGCCTTGCCCTTAAGTTGGGGGAAGTACCTGCCCATGTTGTCCAGGCAGTCCCTGGTCTCGGCCACCATCTTGCGGTAGCAGTCGCCGACGGCTTTTTCACCGCCGCGCTTGGCGAATGCCTCCGGGTCGATGGGGTAGGGCAGCTTGCCCGCCCCGGGCGGGCGGAAGTCGAAGTGCAGGTCCTTTCCGCCCCAGGCGGTCTTGATCAGGAGCACGGGGTCCCTGTAGGCGTCGCCCATGATCACGCCGAACATCAGCTCCGGGCCGACGAACTCCTTGTCCGCACCGAACCCCACGCTCAGCGGCCCGGTCGTCTTGCCGCCCCGGAAGGAGATGAATACGTCGTCCCGCACCACCCACGAACCGTCGTCGTTGCGGATCTTCTTCAGCAGCGCGCCGTACTGGGGGTCCTCACCGAAGTGCGCGAGTGTCCTCGTGTGGCCGAGACCTTCCATATTCGACTGCCCGGCCAGGATGAAAACCTTGACCTTGCCGTTTCCGTCCCCCGCCCACGCCGGGCAGGCCGACAGCAGCACCGCGACCACGAAGGCTGTCCACGTTCTGGCCATTTGCGTTCCTCTCTGTTCCAGAGCCCTGTGTGGAGCTATGCCCGCCGGCGCCGGGGGCTATGGGGACCGTTTCAGGCTCATCCGACTAATGCGTAGGCAGTCAAACGCCCCACAATGAAAAGGACTTACGACAAGTACCTACATCTTGCGGCCGCTCCGGCGTCCCAATATCATGTCACGCCCTTGTTCCACAGCACCTTACAGACGGGAGGACTCCGCGGCCAGGTTTTTCCATCCGCTCATCCTGATGGCCGCCAGCCTGGGCAAGTCGGAACTGGCCCGGCGCATCCAAGACCTGAAGGCCGAGAACGAAATCCTCCGCGCCAAGCTGCCCAAGCGGGTGACCGTGACGCCTACGGAGCGCCGCCGCCTGACGAAGCTCGGCCAGAAGATCGGCCCGGCCCTGAGCGGCCATTGTTGTTGCGACATGGCCTTGCCATACAGGCGCAACAAAAGCGCGGCAGGCCTGAGATCGGCCGCGCGTCGTGGCTCCGCCTTCCGCCTCACTTCGCCGCCGGCGCTTCGATCTTCTCCGCCTTCGTCTCGACCTTCGTGACGAGATAGACGTTGTTGCGGATGCCCTTCAGCGCCTCGCCGAGAATCGACTGGCTCTCCATGTAGTTGCCCGCCGTATCGTAGTAGTGCACACCTCGATCGTAGGCGTAGCGAACCAGCTTCACGCGATCCTCGGTCGAAAGAGGATTGCCCCATACCTTGGGAAGCGCGGCGCTGCCGTAGCCGAGGATCGGCAGTTTCACTCCGGTCTTGCCGAATGCGCGGGTTGGCATCGTATCGGCCAGATCGATCCTCTCTTCTTTCGGCACGGCCCCGTACGCGACGCCCGCGGAAAGCGCGGCGGCCGCGGCGACTTGCGCGGCCTTTTCGAGAAACGCACGCCGTCCCAGTCCGTCGTTAGATCCGTTCATGCTGCCAGCGTCCTTACCCGAGATTCCCCAGAGGACTCACTGCCCACGAGCGCCGTGGGCCTCTGATTCTTGATTCTCTCTCGTTTACATGATCCTGCAAGCCCTCTCACGTCCCCAAGCCATCGGTTCCGCCAGTCCCCGGGCCACGTTTCGGCCGATTCTCTCGTCGTACTTGGTACAAGAATCGGGGAGGGGTCACCCTTCCCTGGCTGGTCTTCGAACACGATGCGATAGTCCAGCCGGTCAACCTGGCTGAGGATCGTGCCCTTCGGCTGATCGAAGTCCACCAGGCGGACCCGCCAGCGATACGTCCGCGTGCCGTCGGCGTGCTCGTCCACAACGTACTTGCCCGTCCAGCCGAGCGGCTTGGGCGGGGACTGCACCTGCTCGATCCTCTTGACCTTCCGCCCGGTGCGGAGCGTCGCGTCCACGTAAGTCTCCTCTGCGTCGTAGCCCGCGTCGATCCAGTGCCGGTTCGGGTACGTGCCGGCGCCGCGCAGGACGTAGAGGTCCTTGTCCTTCCACTTCTTCCAGTCCTCGGGCACGCGGATGCGAACCGGCCACCACGCCGCGGGGGCGTGGACGGAGACAAGGTCGTCCTTGACCTCGACGCGAGCGGGCGCCGACTGCGGCGGAGAAGGCACCCTCAGGGCAAACGCGGGGTCGCCGAACAGGCCGCGGATGTAGAGCTGGTAGTGGTTCGGCCCGCCGGAGAGTTGTCCCGTCTCAAGGACGACCGCCGCGACGCTGTTCTGCGCTCGGCGGTGGGCGCGGCCAATCGTCTCGCCATCCAGCACGGCATTCCAGAACACAAGGCGCTGCTGCTCATCGTAGGCGATGCCGGGGAGTGCATTGCCCTGGAAGCCGACGGCGCCATTCCGCATGAGCCGCGCGACGACCGAGCGGAAGTCGGGCTGGCAGTCGAGGGCCGTGGTGAGGCAGCCGCCCGACTCGACGAGCGTGGGCGCGAGCAGCACGTCGGACCCCCAGTCGTAGGTCTGCCCCAGGTCGTGCCACCACGAGTGGGCCTGGTGGGTGAGCACAGCAACACGCGCGAGCGGGGAGCTCTGGTCGAAGGCTTCGGCCCGCTTACCCTTGCTCTTGTCGGTGGGCTTCTCGATCCATCGCAGCGTGTCCACGTCATGGTGGGGCGCCATCCTGAAGCCCACGTTCTCGAAGAGCTTCGCGTAGGTATTCTCCCAGCGGGCCTGGCCGGCCATCGTGGACCAGGACGGGTCGAGAAGCTGCGGATAGGTGCCGACGCGGCTGACGTAGAGCGTGGCGAAGCTCACGTTCTCGGCGATGAGACGGCCGAGGGCGATCTCGGCGAACAGGTCGTCGTCGGTGTTGGCGAAGGGAAAGTCCGAAGGCAGATCGCGGTTGGAGTCGGCGCTCTCTCGCACGATGGCCTGGGGGATGGCGTCGGGGAAGCCAACGATGCACAGGTACTCGGGCGGCCTGCCCATCGCCGCATAGAAGGCTTTCAGGTCGGCGACGACCTGGTCGGCGCAGGGGAAGGTGAGGCGCACGTCGGCCTTGCCCGCGCCGTTTTCCTCGCCGAGGGTGAGCGAGTAGCGCTGGCCGCCAAGCGTCACCGTGTCGCCGGTGCGGAAGGGGCCTTCGCCGGCATCGGAGAAGTCGCCGTTGCCGTTCAGGTCAACGTTGACGGCCCGGTAGTCCTTGTCGTTCTTCCCGCTTGTGACCACGAACGCGAAGGGGTGGCCGTTGACCGTGGTGAGACCCATCCGCGGGGGCTTGCGGCTCTCGGGCGTGCCCTTGGGCGGGCTGGGCTTGCACTCCGCGCCGATGAAGGGGGTCTTCCACAGGGTCTTGTGGGGGAGGGGAACCACGATGCCCTGCCTGGCCGCGGCGAGCAGCGGGGCCGCGAGCGAGAGCTTCTTGATGACAGTGGCCTCGCGGTCGAGCGGGTTGACGACAGCGAAGTACGAGGCCGCGATCTTCTGCTCCCGCATCCAGGCCAGAACGGCCGAAGCGTCTTTCAACCCGACGACGGCGAGGCCCGTCTCCTTGAGCGCCGCGGCAGCCTTCGGCACCGAGCCGACCACGATGGCCCTATGGACTGCAAGCTCCTTGAGGACGCGCGCCGTCCCTGCCGACACGTTCTCTGCCGTGGAGAAGAACAGGGGCGATCGGAGCCTCGCCGCCAGGGCCGACGCCATGAGGGCCATGCCATACTCGCCCTCGCGGCAGACGACGGCCGTGTCGGCCGACTTCCAGAAGGTTCGCGCGAGCACGCCGGCAGCCGCGTCGGCCGAATCGGCATCCAGCGCGCGCCACTGCCGTTGGGCGCTCGCGGCCTGTCTTGGCATCGGGCCGAGGCAATAGAGGGCCTGCGGCTTGTAGCGGGACAGGTAGTCGTCCATCTCGCGTGTGATGGCTCCCGACTCGTCGAGTGCGATGACGGCGGGGGCGCCGTCGCAGCGTACGGTCGCCGCCGGGACCGTGGCGAGGAATGCGAAGTCCTGCCAGGCCGGGACGCTCGGCAGCGGAACCACGAAGACCGCCCGGCCGCCCTTCCCTGGAGCAGCCTGCAGGTCGTGTGGGCCGGGAAAGCAGTTAAGAAAGGCGAATGAAAGGATCGCCAGCGCCGCCCGTGCAGCGTTGCGTGCGCTTCGGAGGGCAAGCCAGTGGTTCAAGCAAGGCATCATCGCGTTCCTTCCGCACCCAACTCCCACGGACCCTCTGTCCCTTCCGAATTTCCCGTCCGCCCTATTCTACAAGCACTTACGTCTCTTGTCTGCCCCGCTCTTCGCCGCTACGATTGAGGCCTTCCAGCCAGAAAGGACGGCCTCACCGTGGGTGTGATAGAACTGATCGGCATCCTGCTTCGGGCCCTGCTCGCCACCCGCTGACACCTGTCACTCGCCCCGCAGACCACGGACGGAGTTTTCGGGACGCACAGGTTCGCCGTCCTCCCGCCCGAACGCCTGTCGGACGGCCGAGGGCCGTCCGGCCTCGCCGTCGCGCCGAGGTCCCCGCTCCCATGGTACAACGTTCGGACGTCGGCAACATTGCCGCGCACCGCCGGCGCCCGCGACCGCGGCACCCGCGTCACGCCGCCGTGCCGACCTTCGCTTCGTACCAGGTCCGGAACGTCACGGTCACCCAGCCGTACGCCAGGCCCACCGCGCATGCCACCAGTTCCGGCACGGCGATGTTTGTGTAGACCGCGAGGTTATGGTCGTCCCCGTTCTGCGCGTACCCCTTCAGGCCCATGAAGCCGAAGAACACCCCCGCCCCGAGGAACCACGAGGGGACGAAGTTGAACCCCGGCACCTTCTCCATGCTGATGACGAACACGACGACGATCAGCACCGCGACGGCGTAGCCCCAGTACCCGCCCATGCCCGCGCCCCCGGCGAGGCAGTCGCCCAGTTCAAAGATCGCGACCGACGCGACGATGCCGCCGAGGTACCCCGCCAGGGTCTTGAGACCCATCTTGACCGTGCACCCCGCCAGGAAGTACATCGCCCAGGCCTGGAACGAGACCCACGTGACCAGGCCTTCCGCCCCCTCGCCGAACGTCTTGAGGTACGGCTCCACCAGCATCAGGGCGAAGGCCTGGATCGCAATGAAGATCGGGATGAGGATGTACTTACCGAAACTCATGGAAGGCTCCTAATACTACAACGCCACTTAACCTCGTGCGCGGTGGGTCTCCTGACCCACCGCGCGGCAATTGCCCCCCAGCGGCGAGATGACGGTCGCCGCGGCGACCGCGGCGGGTCGGGAGACCCGCCGCGCGAAGTGGCGTTGTAGTACTAGTCGGGGCCTTGGTTCTGTGCTCAAGTGTGTTGGCAATCGTCTCACTTCGGCGTCAACTTCCCCAACGCCGACGCCAGCGCCTTCACGTTCGCCATGTCTGTGGCGTACACCACCGATTTGCCTTGGCGGACACCGTTGACGAGCCGGCCCATCCGCAGTAGCCCCAGATGGTAGCTGACCGCGGGCTGTTTCAGGCCAACGGCCTTGCACAGGGCGGTGACATTCTTCGGGCCTTTCGCAAGCAGCGACAGGATCCCAAGGCGCGCGGGGTCCGAGAGTAGGGCAAAACCTCCGGCCATGTCGCGTAGCTCTGCTGTCCTTCCCTTTGCCATATGAGTTCCTTTCAGTTCCCCTGCTCTGCTTCTACCCCGCGCGCAAAGCGCCTGCAAGACAAAACATGCCCGCCGCGGTTTTGCTCCGCCCTTTACACAAGGCCAAGGCGGTGATGGTGGTCGTACCCAGATTCACGCCGAGTACGGTTTGCGGCATGCTTTAGCGTCCCTGATGGAGCTGTTCTGCTTCCACGTGTGCGAACCTGGAACGCCGGGAGTTGTGTTAGGCGTCCTTACAATCTCCCCGGATCCTGAAGCGGGCGGACCTCGATGGACTCGAACGTCACCTCTCCCTCGCGGGCAAAGAAGAACAGTCGGTCGCCGTCCGGCTCCGGATCGCGGCGGGTGATCATCGTCCGCCGCTGGTCGATGCACGTGTCGATGAGGTCGTTCTTGACGATGATGTCCAGCGTAAATGGCCGGTCCAGCCGCTCGACGTTCTCGATGGCGTAGTCCCGGCCCTGGGCAATGCGGCCGGTCGCGTCCTTGGCTGGGCCGTGATTCTGCGGGACTCCGTACTGCGCCCGCTGCCGTGGCGGATCGAAGCGCAGCTCGCAGCCGCTCTCGTACTCGCCCTTGCCACGCAGACAGAGGCCAAACCCCTTCGCACCGGGCTGCGGAACCACTCGCAGCATGATGCGAACGTCGCGGGCCACGCCGTTCAGCGCCGCCGCCGCAAACTGCTTGTTGGCCTTGATTGTGACCTTGTCGCGATCGCCGGAGGCCTGCGGGCTGAGGGCCACAAACGTAAGCCGCTGCGGCTGGCCGCTGGCCGGGATCAACTCGGGCGGAAACTTCATACCCAGCGATCCGCCCGCGGATTGAATCAGTTCCCGAAGCGCCAGGTGGCCGGCCCAGCCGCGCTCGAAGATGAACCCCGCCAGGATCCGCCGATTGCCCGTAAACTCGGCCACCTTGGGCACGAACAAGCCGTCGTAGATCGTCGGCGGCATCTCTTCCCAGGGCCCCAGCGCGGTGCGCGATTTCCAGATGGCGTTCGTGCCGAGGATGAAGTAGTACCAGCCGTTCCACTCGAATTCGTGCGGGCATTCGCCGGTGGTCCCCGGCTTGCGCCGGACGAAGTCGCCGGGGATCTCCTCCCACTTCCGCAGGTCCTTCGAGACCAGCCGGTTACCGCCGCCGCGGATCAGGTGGAACAGGCCCGTCGCCGGATCACGAAACACCGTGCAGTCGCCGCCGGTCACCAGTGGCTTGAGGTCTTTGTGGAAATGGATTCCGTCGGTGCTGGTAGCGCAGAAGATCCAGCTCCCCCGCTGCGGCTTGTCTTTGTACTCGCAGCGGCTGCCGCAATCCGTGTAGAACATGTAGTAGACGCCGTCATGCCAGATGCAGTCGCCGGTGCCCATCGAGCATTCCCACTGCTGGACGATGGGCACGGCCAGCGGATGCTGCTCCCAGTGCACGAGGTCCTTGCTTGACAACTGCGCGTACTGGTGGGCTCCCTGGCCCCACTTGCTGCCGTGATGATGCCGATCGAACAGGTAGAACAGGCGGAACGTGCCGTCGTGGAAGAAGGGCATGCAATCGCCCGCCCAGGCGTTGTAGCCGCGTGGCTTCCAGTACTGGGGCGAGGTCTGCACGGGCCCGTTGATCGCGCGTTCGCGCCGGGAGACTTCTTCCGGTCCGCCGGCCAACGTGACGATTTCCTCATCCTTCAGCGCGCGGTTCCACAGAGCCACGTGGTCGATTTGTCCGTGAAACCCGGCCTTCAGCCGGCCATTCTCGTAGCCCGCACCGATCAGGAACGGGGCGCAGAACCCGAAGAGCTCGCCGTGCGGCCACTCCTCGTCTACCAGCACGCCGTCCACGAAGAGTTCCAGGTTCGGGCCGCGAAACCGCACGAGCACGTCATGCCAGGAGTTGGGATCGATCAGCGGCACGGGCACGCGCAGCCGCAGGACGCCGTCGGTGAAGGCATTCCCGCTTGCCCCTCCCGTGGTCAGCAGGCACGCCCGCCGGCCATCTCCGGGAGAGCTTTGCTCGAAGATCACCTCCGAACCGGCCGCATGTTTTCGCTTCCAGACGGCGATGAACGTGAGCTGCTTACAGCCCGGCGGCAACACGGCGGGACCGTCGAGGTATTGCCGACCATGAAAGCGGACGACCGCTTTACCGGCCAGCCCGTTGGCCACGAGTTCCGGCTGCTTGCCGCGGTCGTTTTGCGCGAGGGTGCGGCCGGAGCCTGACGTGTCCTTCCACGCGGCCAGCGGCCCTGGTTTGCCGGGCCTACCGGGATCGGCGTTTACGTCGCCGGCATCCAAATGCAGCACCAGCCCCCGTGAGGGCAGAGGTCCGTCCGTCGTTGGCTCCGGCTTGCCGAGGCCCCACTTTCTTCTCAGGCCGCTTTCCATGGCTGCCCGCTCTTCCTCCGAGAGCACCCGGTCGTGGACCAGGATCTCGGCGATGTCACCTTCCAGGAACTCGGTGTCGTTGTGCTTGGCTCCCACGCGGAAAAGGGCGTTGCCGATGTTCTGCTTGCCGCGGTCGATATTGCCGCTGCTCTTCTGCCCGTTATGAAAGAGCGTCACCAGGCCCGCTTCGTTCAGGGTGAGCGTCGACACGGCGAACTCCCCCGGTCGGTAAGGAGCCAAGTCGTGCCGGTCGTTGCTCTCGCCGTTGAACCCGTACCGCGCGCCAGAGCCAAACCCAAGGGCTCGGCGCTCAATCGGTTCGGTCCGCCAAACGTAGTGGAGCGAGCCGTCGCGCCCGTAAAGGATGTTGGCGTACTCGTCGCCCGGAGCTTCTTTGCTGAACAGCGGCGCCGTCCAACTCCCGGCGGAATCCCGCAGCCGGACATAGAGGGTCATGTCCTTGCCGCCGAGGACCAGCGGACGCTCGGTCAGGAACCCCGCGCGGAGGTAGCCGCCGTCGAACTCGGCCATGCGGCCGTCGCCGCCGCGGCGTACCGACGCCTCGCGCTCGGCGCCGGCGAGGGCCACGCCCAGCTTCACGTTGCCCTCCATCGCGAGCGGCCCGCTCTTGCCGGCCGAGTCTTTGGCCTCCCCCATGCGCCAAACGGCCTGGGCGTCGTCCAAAGGAGAACCGGCGGTAGCCGGGCCGCTTAGCCCCAGCACGAGGAGAAGAGCAAGGATGGCGGTCAACAGGATTCCGGCAAACATGCATTGTCCCCCGAATGGCTATCGCCCGGACGCTCATCCCGTCGCGGTACGCCCGCCGTATGACTCCGTAGTCGTCCACCGTCAGCATCCTCATCTCCTCCGATGGGTACCTTGCCGATACCCCATCGGGGAGGTCGCTGCGGTGGGTCCAGTTTACTTGCCGAGCCGCCCGCGCTTTCCGAGGTGGTCTTGCGGCCACTCGTCCGTATCGAGAACCCCAAACAACAGGTCAAGGCGTTTGAGGAGGTCGTTGCTCACCGTTCCTGACCGTCTTGGGCCGGTCCGCAGGAATGTAGGGAATCAGCCCCCTCTCGTAGGCCGCGACCTGCGCCTCGCGCGGGGCCATGCGGATGTCTATGAGGAATCCGTTCACTTCCAACATCCAGACCAAGGGATTCTTATCCAACCTGCTGGGCAGCGACCAGCCCGGATGGAAAGGCACCAGGTCCAGCCCTTCCCGAATGACCTTCGCCTTGGCCTGCATCGTGGCTACGGAGACGCCGATGCCTTCGGCGATCTCCGTCGACTTCATGTGCGGGGTCTGGCTCGGGTCGTCCAGGAAATTGATCCGTCCGAGAGCATAGACGATCCCGGCCGCCCAGCCTTCGGTTTTTCCCTTCAGAACCGGTGAACCCTTTTGGCAGACGGCAACAGCCATCTCGCGGCACAGCCCCTTGTACTCGGCGTTCAGGTGCGCGTCGCAGAACGCGTCGGTAGTCTGCACCAACGCCGAGAACCGGCCGGCGAACGCCTGCGGCACTTGGGCCATCAACTCGCGGACAGCACTTTCCGTGGATTCGACCTGGTTATTCCCCGTCTTCATCATCCCAGTCCATATGCTGCGGCTGCTGTTGCTCTTCGATGGGAGCGAACGCTTGACGAAACATCTCGTTCCACCTGTTGGCCATTACTCGCTTCTTCTTCTCGCGCATCTCCTTTGCATCGATTCTGTCCCGTATGATGCTGACGCTGCCGTAGGCACTCGTAGGGTGGCCACCACGCACTGCAGGGAAACGCTCGATCTCGATTAGCCCGAATGCCTCAAGCACTGTGAGTCCTCGATTGCGGAGGCCGCGTGCCTGGCGGTGAGAGGAGTCTCTCAGTTGAGCGAGACTCCGGCTGAGTTCCTCAACTGGCACCTTGCCGCCGGCCGCTTTCAGAATGCCCCAGACCCAAGCCGCCGCCCCGGGCTGCCACAACCATTCATCGGCGGGAAAGATAGACTTGTGTTCGTGGCGCACCGGGCACGAATTGCGCCAACGTTCCACCGCGGAACAGTCGAGGTGTTGAGGCGCTCGTTCAGGGGCGGCCGTTTCCCGTTTCCTGGAAGCCATGCGCACCTCTCCGGCTCTTGTCCCAAGCGAACGACTCGTCTCGACCCGCCGTATCGGCTATCGCAAGCGCTCTACTCTTCCTCGTCCCAGTCCACGTACTGCGGCGGGATCTCGCCCATGCGCTTGTCGCCGTCCTTCAACCGAGTGTATCGCACCCGCCGCCCAGGTTCGTTCGCCTCCAACCTCCCCAACGGCAACCGTCTTAATGGCGATGGCGGGTACGGGCATTGACCGAGTTAGCGTCTTGACAACCCTTCGACCAAGCGGTCAATCTCCTCGCGGCTCTTGATGAACCCATGGAAACCTTCGTAATCGGGCCCGGCCGTCTCGTAGTAGATCCAGCGATCGTGGTGCGACGGCATGAGACCAAGACCGGCTTCTTCGGATAGGCCGGTCAACAGGCGGAATCGGTTGAAGTAGATCTGATAGCGCAGACCTTCTGTGGCGCTGCTCTCGCCGGGCAGCAGGCTGATCACGTTCTTGCGGCTGCCATCGAAGATGCCGGCAAAGCCGATAGAGCTCCTCGTGGTGTGTTTCTGAAGCGACCCCTCGAAGGCGGACACTGCGTAGCGGTATAGATCCTGGACACCGGCTTCTTCCGCGAGCGCACCGAGTTCTTCGTAGGTCAGGTTGGGACGGCGTTTCGATGAGCCCTTCATCCGGCTGTGGAGTTCTACTTGAGACGGGGCGATCAGGAAGACGCGTGCGAGAAGCTCGGATCCGTCCGATTCCCGGAAGTACTGGAACGTCGCCGCATTGATGTTCACGCCGTGCGTATCAGACAAGTACTTGATGATCCGCTCGGAACTCGCATCCACCTGTGAACCGACGATGAGCAACCGGTGGCTCCCATTCAGGTTTTCCGGGATGTCGGTACCGAATTGCCGCCTGAACGCGTCCTCGAACTCCCCCTCGCCGAGGTACGCCTGAGCGATTGCGGTGATTCGAACGTTCGAGAGATCGGCGACCCATGCGCCGTAGTCGAGCGCCTGCGCCGTAACCTCACGCGGAGTCTTGTCACGCTTGAGTTCAACGACGACCACGTCTCCGGCGCGGTCGAGGCACAGCAGGTCGATGAAGCCGCCGAAGTCCGTTTCAACCTCGCGGCCGATCACCAGGAGATCCGGATCGAGAAGCGAGATGCCGCGCGCCAGCCACTCTTGGAGTCGCCCCTCGAGATCGAGCGCAGATCGAGTAATCTCGCTCAGATTGTCCTTGTCTCCGACTCGCCACAGACAAACCTCAGCCGGCATATCTGCAATACCTCCTCTGTGCCACCTAACATCGTTCAGATTGATTTGCCCAACACCCCGAACGTGGTTTGGAATGCCGTATAAGACGCCTACGGAGCAAGCTTCGGTCTTCTCATAACCCTAACAATCCTCGATATTTGCGTCAAGCCCCACGCCGCCAAGGCGACCAGAACCTACGACAATTCGCCTCCTCCGGACCTCGAGATAGTCGAGCGCCTCCGGCGCCCGGCATGCCGCAGCGCGGGCCACGATGGCCCGCTCGGGGCGGCCGAGTAAGGTGTCTTGGGCGCAGCCCGGTTCGATTCGCACGTCGGTCTGCATCCGCTCGACGCACTGAAGGAACGTCTGGCGCTGGTCGAAGGTGACGGACGTGCGGCGATCCCAGACCTCCTGGGGCGTTGGGCGGCATTGGTGCGGGCAGGTTTGCATCGGTCATGGTTTTCCCCTCCAGCGAGTACCGCCTGTCCAGAAATACGACAGATGCGGCGACGGCGGCCACCGTGGGCTGAAAACCACATCGGTATGGAGCAGTTCCTCCAAGGCGCGCTCGACGACGGCCATGTCCTGGAACTCCGGGTAAACCTGCGGCTGGCTCTGGGCGAAGATGTGCAGTCGCCAGGCGTCGAAGCCGTCGTGCCGCCCTTCGGGGCCGAAATCGAAGTCGACTTTGGCGTCGAGCGTCTTCACCTCACAGCCCGCACCGTGGAACCGGAACGCCGACTCTTGGGCGTCGTCCAGATGGCCTTCTTCGGGCAATCTCCCGGCCAGGGATGCCGCAAGCAGATCATCTTCCCCGAAGAGAACCTCGGCGGCGGAGACGAACCGCGCCACCCGCTGCTGGTAATCCGCGATCATTGCCAGCAGGCGGTCCCTAATACTACAACGCCAGATAGCGCGGCGGGTCTCTCGCCACGGCGAGTCTTCGACCCGACCCGCCGCGGTCGCCGCGGCGACCGTTATCTCGCCGCCCG
>Ga0315294_10004255_pt1 | contig 15601 bp, 12 predicted proteins | sample YL17G13_40_MG_FD_203626 | JGI IMG/M metagenome (GOLD analysis project Ga0315294, IMG submission 203626) | Sediment microbial communities from Yellowstone Lake, YNP, Wyoming, USA - YL17G13_40 | ecosystem: Environmental > Aquatic > Freshwater > Lake > Sediment | place: USA: Wyoming | collected... | reverse complement strand
GCCACGTTTGCCATTGCCGCAGTCTTATAGTAATAGACTGCGCGACGGGCCAGAAAGTTCCAGAAAAGTCTCGCCTATTCGAGGAAAATAGGAGGAAAATGGGGACAGACGGTATCATGTGTTCGGCTGAGAGCAACAGGGCGTCATTTGGCGACACAGCCATGGTACCGTCCGTCCCCATTTTCCACGGGATAGCCTTGTCCCCCCTCTTCGGTCTGGCAGTTACCTCGGACTGGAAGACTCTCAGACTAGAAGACTGGCAGACTCTTACATCAGCGCCGGCCGCTCGTCGTCGAGGCCGGGGTAATCGAAGCGGTCGAGTTTGCCTTCCAACTGGAGCAGCCGGAAGAAATGGATCAGGCCGCGAAAGCGCGAGCCTATCGGCTTGTGCGTCCGGTACTGGACCCAGTAGCGGTTGGTGTCCAGTTCGGCGATCAGCGACTTCCAGCCGAATTCGACATACTTCCGGTCGCCGGTCAGGAAGTGGCAATACTCCAGGAGCTCAAGGAGGCGGACGTTCCTGAAGCCGTAGCGGCCGCTCATCTCCTTGTCCGTCTGTTCGATTATCAACTTGCGGAGCGATTCCTCTCCGGTCTGCCGGTGAATGCTCTTCCAGCCGATCAGGTTGGTGAACATGTCGTTGCCGGTGTTGTAAGTGCCCTCGGTCTCCTCTTCGCGCTTGAGAAAGTGGCGGATGGCCTTCCAGGCGCCCTCCAGGAAGCGTTTTTCGCCCGTCACCTCATAAAGGGCCGCAAACGAGATGAGCGGCCAGCCGATCTCACGAGCGCTGTCCTCTGCCATCCAGAGATTTTCGTCCCAGGTGCGCAGCAGGTGATCGCCCATCTTGATGGCCGTTGACAGGACTTCCTCGTCTCCGGTGGCGCAGTAGTATTCGACCATGCCCTCGGCGAACATGTGGCTGGGGACGACCGTCCCGCTGGTGTGGTTGACCGAATGGTGGACGCAGCCGTGGTGGCGCAGGGGGTTCTGGCTGTAGTGGATGAAGTCAACGTCGCTCATGTGCCTGGCGGCTATCCTCGCTTCGTGCAGGCGACCTCCGCTGCCGGTGCGGAAGTACTGGATCATCGCCGAGTGGATGAAGTCGTATTCGTTGTTGTTCCAAACGTCTCCGCGCAGGCCGAATCCGTGCAGGTCATAACTGACGGTGTAGCCGTCGTCCACCGCGTCTCCGTAATTCAACATCCCCACCCCCCAGCCGAAGCGCCAGTCCCACGGGGTGATGGCCCTTTTCTGGAAATTGGTGTCCAGCAGCGCCTCGACCCTCGGATGCTCGTCCCCACATGGCTCAATGACGTGATCGAGGCCGAACACGCCGGTCGAGCGGACCCACGAGAAGGGCACCGTCATCGTGACGGGAGACATGCAGGCGCGTATCCGCTCCTCGCGCTCCTCCGGAGACGGGCTGTCGGTATAGAAGGTCATCACGATCCCGTGCGTCTTTCCCATCCCCTGGGGAAGGTGCAGCGTCTCGGCCCAGGCCGGCCACATCCAGTAGGTAAGCCGGTTCCCTTCCGAAACCATGCCCTTGGGAAAGTTGACCGAGGCCTCTTCTACTTGCGTCACCACGCCCGCCGTCCCATTCCCCACGCCGAGCCAAGCCTCAATCATGCCCGGCGGATGAAGCGTCCTGATGTCGTAAGGATACTTGTCAACGGAGTCGCCCACCACCGAGGCGTCCGCCAGCAGGTTCCAGTCCAGGTTGATGCGCACGTCGGCCCTGCCGGGGAACTCAACGATGCGATTCTTCCGGTTGTAGCCTACGTCGTAGTGCCGAACTGCCCTTCTTATCTGGCCGTCCAGCGCCAGCGAGAATACGAGCCCTATCGAGGCGATATCCAGCCCCTCCTCTGGCTCCTCGCAGTTGATGAACTGGTGCTCAATCCCTAGCGAAGGTGACTCGGCGTAAACGCGTATGCGCACCACGTAGTCGAGCATGGTCTTGCCGTTGAGGGAGGTATGTCGGCCCGTCATCTTGATAACGCTTCTCAACGGCCCCTGCTCCTCCATGACTGCCTGGTAGGTGGGGTCGAGCGAAGCCTGGAACTCCTTGCCGTCCGGGGACACAGCCACGAGGTCGTTTTCCTCCTCGGCGGAGATCATCTCCTTTCCGTCTATCTGAAGCGACTCAATCAGTCGAAATCTCTTCTTTGGCACGACCAGCCGCATCCGCCGGCTCGTAATGGTAATCTTCCCCGCGTCCTCCTCCACCTTCATCGCCCCTGGAAAAGCAGTGGGCTTCACTCCCTCCCCGAAGCGGAACTGGCATTGCGTCGAGTGGCCGATGAGGTAGGCGAAGCGAGTCTTGGCCGCTGGCCCCGTATGAACCGGCGCCATGAAATCCAGCAGCAGCCACCGAATGGTGCCGTCCTCGTATCTGGATAGTGCCCGTCCCTGGCAGGGCAAACTCTGCCCCGGCGAACCGGTCATGTTCTCCCCCTCCAACTGGATGACTTCGATCTGATCGGGGGACGAGAGGGCGCCGCGCGGCAACGGTATGCCGTGGGTTGCCGTTGCCTGCAGGCCGTCGGGATGTTGCGCCTGGCCAACCTTCAAGGTGATCGTGCGTGCGTCATTCTGGCTCAACCTCATCACTCCTTTGGTGGAGGGTCTCTCCTGATTCATGGCCCTGGTGCAAGGTGAATCCGCCGAAAGCATAGCCCTGGCGCCGAAAAAAGTCGAAGCCGACTCCCGGAAGCCCGCCACGGCGGATGGAACAACTTGCCCTGAGCCTGCCGAAGGGAACTCGCGGCCCTTTCGACAACCTCCCTTCGACAGGCTCAGGGCCCGAGCACGTCGAGGGCAGGGCGGTGAGCCCTCCGATCGGCCGAAGCCCATCAAGGGGGCAATGGGTAGCAGCGCCGTCAGGGCTTAGGGGACAACTCGGCGATCTTGGTGAGGACCGTGCTTTCCCTGTTGGGGTCATCGTCGCCGTAGAACCAGGAGAGCGGCAAAACCTTCAGCTTGCTGCCCCCCGCGTTGGTGATTTCGCCAGTCTTGCTATCGTGGAAGGAATAGGTATGGGAGATCAGCACCCGATCCTTGCCGACGAAGACGGAAGGATAGGACCAACGGCCGTAGCCCTCCGGCAGAGCCACTGCGAATTCAGGGTCGCATTCCACCGCTGCGGTCTGGAGAATTGGATAGCACCCCTCCGGACGGACGATGGCGATGGGTCCGGGCTCGACGTGCGTCTCCTCGTGGAGCGACTCGACGTTCTGGAAATGCTCCCAGATTCCACCTCCGTTCCTGCTGATGGCGGAGGAGAGGCGCGTGCGGATGAACCCCTGCCGTATTTCCCGTTCGCTCTGCTGGGTCCAGACCACCAGGAGATGTCCGTTCGGCAGTTTCCTCACCTGACCGGGCGCGTGGGTGCCGGCCAACTGGGTTGGCTGGGGGCGCGACCATCTCTCGCCCGTGTCCTCTGACCAGCACTGGAAGAGCCTGCCCAGCCGCGTGCGCATGATCATCAGCAACTTGCCTGGGGTTACCTCCACCACGGAAGCCTCGTTCGTCTCCTCGACCGGCCCGCCATATCCGAGGTTGATGAGGAGTTCGCCATCGCGGTTGGTCTGCCAGGTCTTGCCTTCGTCATCACTGTAAAGGACGTAACTTGCCGTGAAGTGAGGGTCGAAAAAGTGGGCTTCGGTGGAGACGAAGTTCCCGTTCAGGTAGCCGCCCACGAAGGGCGCGCCCTCGTGGTGCCAGGAGCCCTGCCCGATGCATAGATACACCGGCAGGATAATCCTCCCTGACTCAGTGCGTATCATCACATCCTGAAGGGCGTGGGCACGGAGAAGGCACTGATTCATCACCGTCGGGCCTGACCAGGTCCTCCCCTCGTCCTCCGACCTCCTGAAGACCATCTCGGGCTCGTATGAGGTGGTTGCACCGGGCCTCTGGCGCATCGTGGCGAGGCCGATTGCCCCTCCGGATAGGTTCACCAGCGAGGCACAGTGGCCTTCAAAGCAACTGCCGTCTTTCTCCTTGCCCTCGTACGGCTCAGCCCAGGTGATGCCGCCGTCATCACTGACGGAGAACTTGCTCCCGTTGGAAAGGAGGATGCGGCCCCCCTCAAGCCCCACGAAGGTGACCGAATGACTGTACTTCTGATTGTGTATCGCCAGTGCCCCTTCGGGCCTGGTCATGGGTGAGTTGCTCATTGCTTCCCCCTCTTGAGTCTCGCAGTGTCGGCTTTCATAGTGGCTGTTCCAAACCTCTCACTCAATCCGGAATGAATGCGGTCTTACCTTTTTCAGCACGATACCACAGCGCCAGGTCTTCAGCAACCTGGCCTGATCACACCAGTCAGAGGTTGACACGGCTTCTATAAGGCATTATTCATGAACGTGATTGAAAGGGGTGGGCCAACACGGATTTGACCCCTACAGAACCTTGGGGGGGCAGGGCTGCCGTTCGACGTTGCTCACGGCCCTGCCCTCGACATGCTCCGGCCCTGAGCCCACCGAAGGGAGCTCACGGCGAAGCCTCTCGGTCTCCCAACTGGCTAATCTGTGAAATCTGCGTAATCTGCGGAAGACTCTTTCTTCGGGCTAAAGGCCAGGCAGGGAAGCCCTGCGCTATCTCTGAAAGGCTGCCGGCTTGTCCGATTACGGGCGCGGCCCCGTAGCGCAGACCTTCAGGTCTGCCAATCCTCTCAGAGGCCGCCATGCTAGAGGCTTCAGGGGTGCGAGCCCCTTTGGGCAGCGTTCTGCGCTGAGCGCAGAAGCCATTCAATCCAGTGGGCCATCCCCTCGCCGGTCTTAGCAGACAGGGGGAAGCATTTGACCGTGGGATTGACGCGGATGGCGTTTTCACTGATTTCTGCAGCATCGCTTGCGCCATCTGGCGAAAGGTCAATCTTGTTTATCAACACGGCCTGAGACGTGTGAAACATGAGGGGGTACTTGAGGGGTTTATCCGTCCCGCCGGTCGCGTCGAGGACGATCACATTGCTGTGCTGCCCCAGGTCGAACTCCGCCGGGCAGATGAGGTTGCCGATGTTCTCGATGAAGAGGATGTCAACCGAGGAAAGGGATATCTTCTCAAGGGCGCTGGCGATCATATTGGCCTCCAAATGGCAATGGCCCCCAAAGCGGTCGGTATTGATCTGCACAATGGGAATGCCGAACCTGGCAAGTTTCTCCGAATCGGCAGTGGTAGCCACGTCCCCCTCGATGACGGCTGAGCGCGCACGGCCGGCAAGCGCCTGAAGGGTTGCTTCGAGGATGGTTGTCTTCCCTGCGCCAGGCGGGCCCATGACGTTCACGGCGAAAACGCCGTAGGACGAAAGCAAGTCCCTGTTCTCCCGGGCCTGGGCTTCGTTCGCGGCCAGGATATTCTCCACGATCTTTATTTCCATTCCGTTTTCACTCCGCTCTACTGCTAACTCACGTCTCAACCACGCCCCACGTATCAGGCTCCTCCCCCTTGATGGGGGAGGAACAAGGTGGGGGTGAAGGAGGCGCTTGCGGCAAAAGCATTCCTACTCCGCTTCCACGGACTTGATGAGCAATTCCCGCCCAGAGGTTATTCGCACGCGGCGAGATTGGCAATTGGGGCAGAGGAGGTCCAGTTCCTCGAGGGTGAACTCCGACTGGCAGTCCTCGCACTTAAGCCTGACGGGAATCTCCTCTATCTCCAGCGCAGCGCCTTCGCAGGCCGTGCCTCTCGATACCCATTCGAAAGCCGATGACAGTGCGTCTGGAACGACGGCGGTGAACTTGCCAACTTCGAGGCGGATTCTGCTGGCCCTGGAGCGCCCGTTTGCCGCAAGGGTATCACAGACCGTGCGAACCACTGCTTGGGCGATCGAGAGTTCGTGCATCGCCTAGCAGATGCGCGGGAGTTGGGTTCCCACGGGGACGTCGATGGTTCGGCGGCCTCCAACGGTGGTAACGAGGGTGACGCGGGCGCGCGATTCAGTAACCACGCCGATGATCTCGGCTTGCTTTCCACAAGGCACGGAGCGGAGTCCCTCGAGAGCCTGCGCCGCTCCTTCAGGCCCGACAAAGGCCACCAATTTCCCTTCATTGGCGAGGTAGAGGGGATCGAATCCCAGAATCTCGCAAGCCTCCCTGACTTCCTCGCTGATGGGTATCGCTGCCTCTTGAATCTCCAGCGCTACCTTCGATCGGTTCGCTATCTCGTTGAGGGTGGTGGCAAGCCCCCCCCTGGTAGGGTCACGCAGAACATGAACGGCCCTGGTTCTCTCCAGCATGGCCGCAACGGCCTGGTTGAGCGGAGCGCAGTCGCTCGAGATGTCGCCGGAGAAAGGAAGGCCCTCGCGAGCGGAAAGGATGGCTATCTCGTGGTCTCCCAGCGTGCCGGAGAGAATGATCTTGTCGCCCGGGCGGGCATTGGCGGCGGAGATTTCCACCCCGGGAGGCACTGCCCCCAGGCCGCAGGTGGTGACGAAAGTTTCGTCAGCTGCCCCCTTGCCAACCACCTTTGTGTCGCCGCATACGATCTGGACACTTGCCTCGCGGGCTGCGGCGGCAGCCGACTCCGTGATCTTCTTTAGCACCTCCATGGACAGCCCTTCTTCCAGGATGAAGGATATGCCCAGGAAAAGCGGCGTGGCGCCCATCATCGCAAGATCGTTCACCGTGCCGCAGACGGCAAGTCTGCCTATGTCACCTCCGGGAAAGAAAAGCGGCGAGACCACGTAGGAGTCAGTCGTAAAGGCCAGGCTTGACCCTTTGGGGCTGACTATGGCGCTGTCCTCGGCTCGCACTAGAATGGGGTTAGCGAAGGCTTTGAAGAATACCTTCTCTATCAGTTCCTGGGTGAGTTTTCCGCCTGCACCGTGGGAGAGGAGGATCTTCTCGTCAGTGCTTGAAGACGCCGGTGATTTCTTCTCAATGCTCATATTCACTCATCCCCGTTGAACTTCCTTGACCCCCCGCAGCCTAGAGTCAACCCTGCTGTTGTCTTTCCTCTCGATGGCCTCCGCCCCTCTTTTCCATCCAACGTTGTAGGGGCCACTCGCTGAGTCGCCCTCTTCTCTCTTTCCCAATCTGCGTAATCTGCGGATGCATCCTCGCCCTCTCCTTACGGCGGGGTTGTAGCGGGGTTGTAGGGGCGACTCGTCGAGTCGCCCTCCTCCCTCTGCAAACTTCTCACTCCCCACTGCCCTCTCTCAATCTGTGCAATCTGCGTAATCTGCGGATGCATCCTCTTTCTTTCCCCTTCTCTCCCTTCCCCCTCGATGGGGGAAGGGAGGATGGGGGTGGATTCCTGCAATCTGATTCGGTCTCACGCAAGATCATCAGTTGCCTTTGGATCTATATCTGTAGTGAGTGCCACAAGTCCCCTCGGAGGATACCATGCAGGCGCCTACGGGAGTGGCGGGCGTGCAGACTACCCCGAATAAAGGGCACTCCTCCGGCAGGAGGGAACCCCTCAGTACGTCTCCGCAGCGGCATCCTCTTTGCTCGTCCTCGGCGACGACGACGGATTCTAATTCAAACTGGCTTTCAGCGTCGAAGGCAGAAAACTCCTCCGCGAGTCGGAAGCCGCTCCGGGGAATAAGGCCGAGCCCTCGCCACTCGGCGTCCGTCACCCGAAAGACTCTATCCATCAATTGGAGGGCCACCGCATTTCCCTCCGGCTTCACCACCCTTCGGTACTGGTTCTTGACCTCCGCTCGGCCCTCGGAGGTCATCTCTGCCAGCATCACCAGCGTCTCCAGCATGTCCTCCGGCTCAAATCCGGATATCACGCAAGGCGCTGAGTAGCGAGCGGCGATCTCCTCGTAGGGATGGGTCCCGATTATCGCTGAGACGTGGCCGGGGCACATGAACCCGTCCACCTTGACCTCCTGTGGTGAGCCTGGTCGAACCACCCCTCCCTCCAGGAGCGCCTTCATTGCGGGCGGAATCATCTTGTGGGCGCAAAGAATGGAGAAATTGTGGATTCCTTGTTGCGCGGCGTGCAGGATGGCGCTGGCGACGGTGGGCGCCGTCGTCTCGAATCCGACCGCGAAAAACACCACGCTCTTGTCGCGATTCTCTTGGGCCATCTTCACTGCCTCAAGCGCGGACAACACCACCCGCACGTCCGCCCCCATGCTTCTCTCCTTTTCCAGGGAGGAAGAATCAACGGGCACCCTCATCATGTCGCCAAATGTGGCCAGGATGATTTCTTCGCGGCGGGCAATTTGGAACGCTTTCTGGATCTCCTTCTGGGGAGTAACGCAAACCGGACAGCCCGGGCCTGAAAGCAGAGAGATGTTCTGCGGCACCAACGAACGAAGGCCCGCCCGGTGGAACGCCACGGTGTGAGTGCCGCAGACCTCCATGAATTTCACCGGCCTGCTCGCCAGTTTCTCCAGGGCCCTGCTGAGTGCAGCGACGAGTTCCTTATCCCGGGCTTGGAGCATCAGAGCCTTTCCCCTATCTGGCGCAGCAGCCGGAGCGTCTCCTCCGCGTCGGTTTCTTCCAGCCTCTCTATGGCAAAGCCGGCATGGATGATTATGTAGTCGCCGACCTGCGCGTCAGGGACCAGAGAGATCGAAGCCTGGCCAGTGAGCGAGCCGTAGGAGACGGTGGCCATTTCACCTTCTATGCCGGTTATTTTGGCGGGCACTGCTAAGCACATTTTGAGTTAAAATCTTGACAAGGCTGTAACATATCTGGTCATGTTCCAGTCAGGCCAATCACAGTGACACGCTGCTCTCGCCCATCAGCCACCTCAACGTCGTTCTGCTCGCATTGAAACAGGATAAGGATGACTAGCCCGGATTATTCACGAAGAGGGAGGACACGAGGTCCTCCCCTACTACAAGATGATGCCTCAGCGCACCGGCGCGGTCTTGTAGGGGCGGGACTTGTGCCCGCCCGTTCTCCTTCCGGAGTATCCAAGACCTCGATGACCACCGGTCTTCTGCTCGTCTCGATTTCGTAGCGCAATCGCGTTCATCAATAATTTGGGCTAGTGGCATCCTATGAGTTCACCGCCGCAAGGAGGCCGCTCATGTAGCCAATCGCCCACGCATTTCCTCGGTGATCCCACTCGGAATCGCCTATGAGGTGGGGCACGTGGTCGGTGATGAGGACGCCGGTGTAGCCGACCTCTTTCAGCGCCTTCATCACCTCGAACATGTTCAAGTTCCCCTCCCCGAGGAGAACTTCCTGGAACTTGGTCGGCGTTCCCTTCACGTCTCGGAAATGCACGAGCGCGATTTTGCCCTTTCCTCCGAAATAGCGGATCGCCTCAACGACGTTCTCACCCATTGACGACCAGGAGCCGATGCAGAAATCGAGGCTGTGGGCCGGGCTGTCCACTATTGCCAGCACCCGCTTGAAAGATTCAAGATTGCGGAAGATGCGGGCGACGCCGGCGATGGCAGGCACAGGTGGGTCGTCCGGGTGGAGGGCGAGGGTGACCCCGGCCTCCTCCGCTGCCGGAGCGATGGCCTTGATGAAGTATTCGTAGTTAGCCCACACTTCATCGTCCGTGTATTGCCGGCCGTGCGTGAAGGGGGCGTTCTTGACCAGTTCCATGTCGAAACTCGGCCCGGCTGCGCCGCCGCGGGTGGGGGTGGTGAGGGAGGTCCGCCAGAGGTAGTTGATCATCCAGTGATAGTGGAGAACGGGGATGCCTGCCGCCCCGATGTTCCGGATGGTGGCGGCAAGGTGCTCTATCTGCTCATCTCGCCCAGGCTGGCCGACCATGACCTTATCGTAGAACTCGAAGGGGATGTTCTCTATGGCAGCGAGCCTGAGGCCTGCATCCTCGGCAGCCTTCCTCGCATTCAGCAAATCCTTGAATTCCCATTGTCTATCCCCAGGGAGATGCGGGCTGCGGAAGGCCACGTCTCCCACCCCCAACTGCCTGGCAAACGTCAGCATCTCCTCACTCAGATGATTGTATATCTCCAAACACGGCCTCATTGAAAGTTGCATTCACTTCTCCTTCGAACCGCACCTACTCGGGCACAACATGCCTGCAGCTACCACTGAAACGCCCTTTGGAAGGCAGACTAGGCAAACACTAAACGCCCTTTGGGCTCCGGAACGGGCCGACCCAGCTCCTTGGCTGTCTCGATCCACTCCCGGATCACGACTTCTGCGTTTGCCAGGGCCTCCTGGTAGGTTGCGCCGTCCGCCATGCAACCGGGCAATTCTGGGACTTCCGCGACAAAAGCTTCGTCCTCGGCGCTCCAGTAGATGATCACTTCATACCGAACCATGTGGTCCTCCCAACTTGTACTTGAGAATGACGCTGCGAACCTGTTTGACCTGGTAGGACTTTGCTTTTACGCCCTTTGGTTGTAGGTTCAGGATTTCCCCTATCCCTTCCCTGACGAAAATATGATGGCTGCCTCGAATCCTCTCCTCGAAACCCAGCCTGCGAAGCAAGCGACGCATTCCAGCAAATGAGATATTTGCGTCGGAAGTGCCCCGCAAGATTCGCTGGAGCAAATCGTTTTCTTCGGTGGTGTCAGTTCCGTTTCCTGACATCAGCATTTGAGTTCCGCTGGGCCTTGGTTGCGAAATCAATGGCCTGCCAACGAGCCGCTTGCACGGCCTTTGGCTTCCTTCCTGGCGTGTTAAGTATAACAGGTTTCGCAAAGGGCGTCCCCAGTCCGGATGTGCGGCTCGGAGGTGCAGCGCCAAAGGCCATGAAGTGTCAACCTGCGTTTGCCATCAGCACCTGCCCGAATGAGATGCAGCCATCGTTCGGTGGGGTTTCCTTGTGGGTGAAGACCTCGAATCCGTTCTGCGCCAGTCCCTCCCTCAGGAGCGGCAGGAGCAGGGTATTCTGCAGGCAGCCGCCGCTCAACGCGACTTTCGTGAGGCCGGTGTTTTCGGAGATGAAGAGGCAGCCGGCGATCACCGCCTCCGCAACAGTAGAATGGAACCTTCGGGCCACGTCGCAAGCCTGTGTGCCGCTGGCAATATCCGCGAGAATCGCTTCGATAAGGGGGCGGAAGTCGAGTTCAAACACGCCTGAGGCCGGCTTTTCCAGCAGGAAAGGGTAGGGTTCCTCTGATTTTCCTTTCAGGGCCAAAGCCTCCAGTTCCATCGCTGCTTGCCCTTCAAAGGAACAGGAATGCCGGACGTTCAGGAGTGATGCCACGGCGTCGAATAACCGGCCGCAACTCGAGGCAAGGGGGGAGTTAATCCCCTTGTGAAGCATCTGGTGAACCATTTCGGCCGATTCGGCCTTTACCTCGCTCTCCCACGGCCGCGCGAGGTCAAAGAGCCGGTCTCCGAGGGCGTCGTGGCCGAAGGCGAGGGCCATCCTCCAGGGCTGGCGGATGGCTTTGGCCGCTCCTGGCATGGCGATGGGACGGCTCGTGCCCAAGTGCTCCAGGTTGGCATAACCCCCCTCGAAGAACTCGAAACCCCACCATTTCCCCCCATCTCCGTATCCGAGGCCATCGAGGGCAACTCCAATTACTGGCTTTTCTAGGCCGTTTTCCCCCATGCAAGCGGCGATATGGGCACGGTGATGTTGAACGCCGACAAGGCGCACACCCTGCGAAACATCGCCGGCCCGTGTCAGGGCATACTTCGTGGCGAGGTATTCCGGGTGCGGATCGTAGGCGATGATCTCCGGCTCGATCAGCAACTGCTCGCAGAGTCGGGCGATGGAGCGCTCAAATCTTTCGAGGGCAAGTTCATTCTCCAAATCGCCGATGTGCTCGCCGATAAAGGCGTAGTCCCCGTTAGCCAGGCAGACGGCGTTCTTCAGTTCTCCGCCGCATCCGAGGGTGGGGAGGACGCTGATGGGCAGGCGCAGGCCGGAAGGCGCGTAGCCGCGTGACCGGCGAACCATGAACAGGATCCCATTTCCACCTCTCAAGACCGAATCTTCGCTGGCGGCGTGAATGTCCCTGTTGTGCATCAAGAAGCGGTCCACTATCTTCAACAGGCGCTGGCGGGCATCCTCGTTGTCGGTGGCGATGGGGTCATCGGTCAAGTTGCCGCTGGTCATGACGAGGGGAAAACCAACTTCCTCCATCAAGAGCAGGTGCAGCGGGGTGTATGGCAGCAAGACGCCGAGGGAGTTGTTGTTCGGCGCGACGGATTCGGCCACGTTGTGATCCTTCCGCTTTGGCAGGAGGAGGATGGGAGAGGCGGAACTCGTCAGCAGTTGCTCCTCCTCGTTGGTGACGTGACACAAGGTCCTCACCTGGGCCAAATCTTTGCACATGATTGCCAGCGGCTTCTCCTCGCGCAACTTCCTGGCGCGGAGGACGGTCACCGCCTTTTCATTGGTTGCATCGCAGGCGATGTGGAAGCCACCCAAACCCTTGATTGCCACGATCTTGCCCTCTTGGAGAAGCGCCCCGACATCTCTCACCGGGTCTTGAGAGGGGATGGTTTCGTGGTTGGAGTCCTCAAGCCAGAGACGAGGTCCGCAAACTGGGCAGGCGTTGGGCTGCGCGTGGTAGCGGCGGCTGGCCGGATCGGAATATTCGGCGAGGCAGTCCGGGCACATGGGGAATACGCGCATGGTGGTGCGGGGGCGGTCGTAAGGCATATGCTCGATGATGCTGAAGCGAGGGCCGCAGTTGGTGCAATTGATGAAGGGATAGCGGTAGCGGCGGTCGCGCGGATCGAGGAGTTCGCGGCGGCAGTCGTCGCAGATGGCGAGATCGGGGGAGACGAAGACATTCTCCGGTGCCACTTCCTCGCTCTGGCGGATGGTGAAAGAGGAGTATCCCGCCGGCGGCAACTTCTCCGTGTCCACCTTTTCGATGCGGCTGGCGGGTGGCGCCTCAGCCCGAAGGGCGGCGAGAAAGGCCTGAGCCGCTGCCTCCGATCCTTCGACCTCGATTACGACGTTGCCGGTGGCGTTGAGAACGTAGCCGTTCAGGAGGTGGCGGGTAGCCAAACGGTGGACAAAGGGGCGGAAGCCCACGCCCTGAACGATGCCGGTGACGATGATCCTGAGCCTGGTTTGGTGAAGCGTGGAAGTTCTGTTCATGTCGCAGGGTGGGTGGCGGGATTGCAGGATTTCACCCCCATCCTAACCTTGCCCGCCTCGACTGGGCTCGGCACAGGCCATCGAGGGGGAAGGGAAAGATCCCGGACAACCCGATGCAGCGTCGGGATACAAATGAGCATCCGCCAGCCTTGGGGAACTGAGGCAGCCTGGAAGGCTGCACCACAAGGTGCATCCGCCAGGCTTGGGGATTTTGTCAAGGACACACGGTGGGCCAAGAAGAAGTCCGGTTGGAAAGGGTCGCGCAAGTCACTCCGCCTCTGCAACTATATTCTACGTTAACCGGAGGGGATAATCAACCCTGATCAGTGTCCGAGGGCGACAGGTGGGCGTCGCTGCCCCCGAAGAAGAGTTGTCCGCAGGTTTCGCTATAACGACTAAGTTCAGGCCCGCCGCAGATTCGGAATAGAAAGAAATTGCTGTCAGCGTTTTGCTATGCGGTCAGATAGCCAAAGAGGAGAGGGCGGGGAAACCATCCCCGCCCTTTTTGAAAACCGATTCTACTGCACAGTGATTGGGACGAAGGCTTGAATCCCGCCTATCCATAAACCCGAGCCGGCAGCGGCGTTGGCTATTGGTATTCCCCCATTGCTTTCTCCCATGCCCGGTGTTCCGATTCCTACAACCACTACATAGCTTCCCGCTGTTAAGCTGCTTGCAGGGATAATATAGGCGGACGAGCTTATAGAGACATCAACAGGTCCCTGAGTTGAAGGATAGACCATTTGGCCGTCACTGTTCATAAGTCCGAGAACATACGTTGCACCCGTGATCGGCGCACCGGCCGTCCAGGTGATGGTGTTGGCGTTGGCAGCCTGCCATGTAGCACCTGACGTAGGAGCAGTGACGGTTGGGAATGTGGTGTATTGGGTGCCTGTTGCGGTGTAGTTAGCGCTTCCGATGGTAACGCTGAGATTGACCGTAGCGCCCGCGGCAATTGCCACGTTACCCGTATTACTGTGGTCCTCAGCATCGTAAGCCAGAGCGGTCCCGTTTACTGTTACCGTGGCGTTCGTTATTTGCGTTGTCTGCGTACTGTCGGTATAGACCCTAACTTGCTGGAGCCAACCGATAGGATTACTCCCTCCAGTCAAACTGAGTACAATGGCGCTGATATACGGCGGCGCAACTGAGGCTGACGGTGTTGCGCTTACCTGGGACGACGCCGCTGATTCGCCAACGGAATTAACCGCGGTTACCACAAAGTAGTAGGTTGATCCGTTGGTCAGCCCTGTCATCGTGTAGGGACTGGTCGCACCGGTTATCTTGGTACCGTTGGCCGTAGTCACGCCGGTAGTAGTGGACCAGTAAATGTTGTAAGAAGTTGCGCCTACTACTGCCCCCCAGGCAATGGTTGCCTGGCCATTTCCAGGGCTTGCGACAACCCCTGTCGGCGCTGTCGGCGCAACTGGACTGCTACTACTCCCGCCACAGCCGGTCAAAATGGCTGAACACAACAGGAAAACGACGATAACCGAAGAACACACTTTAAATGCTTTCATTTCCCTTGGCCTCCATGTTAAGGTTTAACTACGATGTCGGCTCCGACTAATAAACCAAATTGTTACCTCCCGACGTTTGTAGTTGGACGTTTCCCAGGAGGACCTCTTTGGTTTGACTTGCACCCTGTACACGTCCCTTTTCTGATATTCGCGGGAATGTCCGCGTTGTATCCGACCAGCCCGTCCCCGCTTGGTTGAGACAGGGAGGATGGCGTTCACGAGCAGGCTCTCGAGCAGATCCACCTGGCTGTCATTGCCTATCTCTGCCAAGGAGCGCGAGTGCTAGTTCGAGGTGGTTCGCACGGTGTCGCGGTATGGGAAAAAGGGGAGGGCCAGCAGGTGCTGGTAATGACGAAAGACTGCTCTTGGTGAGCAGAAGATTGGACTCCGGTGGAGTTAGCCTGCTGCGCATTTGCGTCCCGACTGGCGCGTAGGCCGCGCCGCCAGGTCCCAAAGCCTTTTCCCTGCCCCTGCAGAAAAGGCAGGTGTTGAATAGCACCACTGACAATCCCTGTCAAGCGACTGCACGAGGCGGTCTTGTTCTGGGCGCACCTGGGGACGGACGTTTGAATGGGGGAAGGTACAGACGGCAGGGGCAATATGGGCGACGGGCCAGCGGATGCCCATGGAGCCCTGGAAGTGGCAGGATGACCATCCCATCGTCAACGTGAGTTGGGATGATGCCGTGGCCTATGCGAAATGGGCGGGGGCGGCGTTGCCCACGGAGGCGCAGTGGGAGAAGGCGGCCCGCGGGACGGATGGCCGGCAGTACCCCTGGGGGAATGACTGGGATGCCGCCAAATTCGTCAGCTCGTTCGGCGGGAACGCTGGGGGAACGAAACCGGTGGGCAGTTGCCCGGACGGAATCTCCCCCTATGGGGCGTTGGACATGGCGGGGAATGTGTGGGAGTGGTGCGCGGACTGGTATGACGGGAGTTCTATGGGGAGGGCTCAGAGCGCGTGCTGCGCGGCGGCTGCTGGAACTACGATAATCCAGGCGACTTCCGCGCCGCCGACCGGTACGACTACCGCTTCGTCAATCCCACGACCGGGTTCAACGACTTCTTCGGTTTCCGGTGTGCGCTGCCTTCGCCAGGACAATAGATTCTCTCTAGCCCTTT
>Ga0315294_10004254_pt1 | contig 15602 bp, 10 predicted proteins | sample YL17G13_40_MG_FD_203626 | JGI IMG/M metagenome (GOLD analysis project Ga0315294, IMG submission 203626) | Sediment microbial communities from Yellowstone Lake, YNP, Wyoming, USA - YL17G13_40 | ecosystem: Environmental > Aquatic > Freshwater > Lake > Sediment | place: USA: Wyoming | collected... | reverse complement strand
ATAGATACCGATTATTATTATCCAGAAATGGTGGCTCAACTTACACAGATACCATTGCTCATAATGTTGCACCGACTGAGACGACTTATAATTGGCTTGTGCCGACAATAAATTACACAACTTGTCGGGTAATGGTGCAGATGTTAGATACAAGTGGTTTTGTAATATCACAAGATACGAGTGATGGAAATTTTACAATTCAGACTACGGTAACCATGGTCTCACCTAATGGTGGTGAAATCTGGCCAGGTGGAACTAATCAACTAATCAAATGGCGAACTATAGGATTTGCTCGTTACTGTATTTCACTTTCTAGAAATGGTGGGTTATCTTATACGGATACGATTGCATATAATATTACACCAACTGAGACGACTTATAACTGGTTTGTGCCGACAATAAATTACACAACTTGTCGAGTAATGGTGCAGATGTTAGATGCGGGTGGTTCGGTGATAGTACAAGATGTGAGTGATGCTAATTTTACGATTGATGCTGATCTACCAAGTACCTTCAGTCTTATTTCTCCTCCAAATGGTGCCTGGGCGAGTGAATTACCGACATTTGTCTGGCGTCGGTCAATTGATAATTTCGCTTTGTCCCATTATCAATTGTCTATTACTATACCTAATGATACCATAAAAATAACTAACATCACTGACACAATTTATACAGCTAGTTTTGTGGATTGGACTCAAGCCACTGCTAATGCTAGTTGGTCAGCAAGGAGTGCTTACGCCTCGGTTGTGTTTGATAATAAGATATGGGTGATGGGTGGATATGATAATAGTTTTAGAAATGATGTCTGGTTTTCTACGGACGGTGTGACCTGGACTCAAGCCACTGCCAATGCCGGCTGGTCAGCGAGGTACAATCATACCTCGGTTGTGTTTGATAATAAGATGTGGGTGATCGGTGGATATGATGCGTCTGGTCGTAGAAATGATGTCTGGTATTCTACGGATGGGATAAATTGGACTCAAGCCACTGCCAATGCCGGCTGGTCAGCGAGGTATTTGCATAGCTCGGTTGTGTTTGATAATAAGATGTGGGTGATGGGTGGATATGACGCGTCTGGTCGTAGAAATGATGTCTGGTATTCTACGGATGGCGTGACCTGGACTCAAGCTACTACCAATGCAAACTGGTCAGTAAGATGGGAACAGACTTCGGTTGTGTATGATAATAAGATGTGGGTGATGGGTGGATTTAATGCGTCTGGTCGTAGTAATGATGTCTGGTATTCTACGGATGGGATAAATTGGACTCAAGCCACTGCCAATGCCGGCTGGTCAGCGAGGTATTTGCATAGCGCGGTTGTGTATGATAATAAGATGTGGGTGATGGGTGGATATGATAATAGTTTTAGAAATGATGTCTGGTTTTCTACGGATGGAATAAATTGGGCTCAAGCCGCTGCTTCAGCTAGATGGTCAGCAAGAGATAATTACACCTCGGTTGTGTTTGATAATAAGATGTGGGTGATGGGTGGAGAGGATGTAAGCGGTAGGAGAAATGATGTCTGGTATTCTTCATTGATTCCACCATTTCTCCCTGAAGGTTTAAGGACATGGTGGGTCACAGCATTTGATAGGGCGGGAAACCAGCGACGCTCAACTCAAGTTTTCTCAGTTCATATTGATAGTACTCCACCAATGGCTTTTAATCTCTTATTACCTGCGGATAGTATCTGGTCAACGGGCACTGGCTTGACTTATTCCTGGCAGGCTTCTTCAGATGCCGGTGTCGGTCTTATGAAGTACCAGTTATGGATAAATGACGTTCTTAATCGAGATAATATTCTACCGACACAAACTTCAACTACACATACCGGAACACTTGGAACCGGAACCTATACCTGGCAAATCAGAGCGATTGATAGTGTTGGTAATACCCGGATTTCTAATCAGACCCGAGTCTTAAGAGTAGATGTTACACTACCCAATGAATTTAGTCTCGTATCACCTTCGAATTATTCCTGGACTCCCCAGCGCCGACCAAGATTTATCTGGCGTGCAACATCAGACATTGGCATCGGTCTGAGGATTTATCAACTCTATATTAATGGAGTGCCAAGAGACAGTATTCAGCCACCGGATACGAGTTTAGTATCACCGATTGCTTTGAGTGATGGTTCAAACAACTGGTATATCCGAGCAATTGATGGTCTGGGGAATTGGACAAATACTTCAACCTGGTATGTGACGGTTGATTCTACGCCGCCAACTTCATTTAATTTAGTCTCACCACCGGATAGTGGGTTGAGAAATATTCCAACACCAAATCTTACCTGGCGAAAAAGCACTGACGCCGGCATAGGATTTAAGAAGTATGAACTCTGGATAGACAATGTGAGAAATATCGACAGTCTGGGACAGAACGATACAGTCGCAACACCATACAATCCTTTATCTGAAGGTTATTATACATGGTTTGTTAAGGCATTTGACCGATTAGATAATGTGAGTAATTCTAATCAGATTTTTACCGTAATTTTAGATTGGAATTTACCCGATACATTCAGTCTTTCTTTCCCGTATGATAACGATACAACAAATAGCCTACAACCCACCCTTTATTGGCATCCGTCATACGATATTGGTTCAGGAGTAAGACGGTATCAGTTATGGATTAACGGTTTATTAAATCGTGACAGTATTCCTCCAAGCGACACTTTTACTACCCCTATTAACCTGTTAGCTAACAATACATCTAATACTTGGTTTATAAAAGCGATTGACTTAGCCGGGGGAACGCGTTCTTCAAATCAAACCTGGCGATTCGTAACGTCAGATTTAATTCCTCCAACTGTTCCAATATTGATATCACCTTCAAATAATGGATACATTAAAGATTCTCTGCCTAAGTTTTGGTGGCATAAGTCGACCGATATCAGCGGTATTGATTATTATCAATTGCAGTATGCAATGGATTCAAACTTTACCGGAGCAGTTACGGTTAATGTATCTGATACAAGTTATCAAGTCCCAAACCGACTGAATGATACAATCTATTACTGGCGAGTTAAATCAGTAGATCGAACGGGCAACCAGAGTAATTGGACTTCGACTTGGACTTTTGAGGTTGATACAAGAATACCATTAACACCGACACTGCTTGCGCCCTTGAATGGCACATGGCAAAATATTTCTAATGTTATATTCCGATGGACATTAGTGACATTTGATAAAATGATGAAACCGCCAGATATCCTAAATTTGAACCTTGAGAAAAATAGAGACCTTAAAGTTGATTACTCGACAGAGGTTTTGTCTCCGATAAGATATATAATGCAGGTTGATACAAATCGTAACTTTACCACACCGCTGTTTACTGACACAACGAATTTAACTCAAGATACGCTCAATATTGGAGAAAGAAGAAAATGTTACTGGCGAGTACGTGGATATGATTTATCTGGTAACCAAGGTGTATTTTCAAATATTGATAGTTTTGGAAATGACCTTACTCCACCATCAATACCTTCTCTTGTTGTCCCCGACAGTGGTCTTATTATTAATATCCAAACGGTTAATTTTATTTGGCGCCGTTCCACGGATAATCTGAGCGGGGTTCAGTACTATATTCTGCAATATGCAACTACTTACCTATTTCTCAACCCAGTCTTTTTAGACAGTATTACTGATACTACACGAGTATCTTTGCCGTTAGGTGATTCTATCTATTATTGGCGTGTTAGATGTAAAGACTTTGCCGGCAATATAAGTTCCTGGAGTTTAATTCGTAGTTTCAGGGTTGACAACACCGCACCATTAGTACCTACTTTAGTTGCGCCGGCTAATGGTTATATTACTAACAACTCTAATGTCATTTTTATATGGCGAAGGTCGATATCATCAGATATTAGTTTCTATACTCTTCAATACTGCCGGAATTCATCTTTTAGTGAAGTTGATTCTGTCGCACGCATAGATACATTTTATACAACAACTTTAACCGATACAACTTATTACTGGCGAGTACGTGCGGTAGATAGCGCCGGCAATCGAAGCGTTTGGTCTTCGGTTTGGAGCTTTGAAGTAGATACTAGAATTCCTAATACGCCAGCTTTAGTTACACCGGCAATTGGTATTTGGCTTACAAATACGAATGTTATCTTTAACTGGTCAATGGTCAGTTTTGATGTCAAATCACCAGTGCGTTATATCCTACAAGTTGATACCAGTAGAATTTTCACTAATCCAATCGCCGATACAACAGGATTCGTATATGATACATTAGTCTTAAATCAAGCCCGATATTTCTGGCGAGTTAAAGCTTATGATTTGGCTGGTAATCAGGGTGCTTTTTCCGGCCGGGACAGTTTTGGCATCGATAATACCGCACCGAGTGTCCCTAATCTTATCAGTCCGGCAAATGGTGTCATGACTAATAACGCTAATGTCACCTTTATCTGGAATCGTTCGACTGATAATTTGAGTGGTGTTTTGAGATATACTCTGCAGTGTGCAATCGATCCAGGATTTATACTTTCAAGAGATACAATTGTTACTGATACAACTTTCACTATAACATTAATTGATACTACCTATTACTGGAGAGTAAAATCACACGACCGTGCTGGCAACCAGAGTAATTACTCAACAACTCGTAGTTTTGAACTTGACACAAGAATACCGAATGCACCAACTTTAGTCTCTCCAGTAAATGGTGTCTGGTCTATTAATACTTCAATAACCTTTAGCTGGTCACAAGTAACTTTTAATGCCAAATCACCGATTCGGTATATCTTGCAAGTTGACGCGAGCGTTAATTTTACCAATCCGATAACAGATACAACTAGTTTTGTGTATGATACACTGACATTAACTCAAGCACGCTACTACTGGCGAGTAAGGGCTTATGACTTAGCTGGAAATCAAGGGACTTTTTCAGGTCGTGATAGCTTCGGAATTGATTATATTGCACCAAGTGTTCCTAATCTTGTTAGCCCGGTAAACGGAGCTATTTTAACTGATTCATTTGTTACGTTTATCTGGAACCGCTCAACCGATAATGTCAGTGGCGTAAGAAACTATCAGATTCAGATTGCTAATAACTTTGGTTTAAATAATCCGTTTGATACTACTCTTACTGATACCACTTATTTAAAAAGATTATCTGATACTACCTATTACTGGCGTGTTAAATCAATTGACTATGCAAATAATCAGAGCCCCTGGTCGATTATCAGAAACTTTAGAGTCCAAACAACCGGAATTGAAGAAATCGTAGATGCGACAAAACCGTTTGTCTTCTCGATAAGTCAAAATTCACCCAATCCATTTTTCCGCTTAACTGAAATCAGATACGCAATTCCGTTCAGAACCAAAGTAAAAATCGCGGTCTTTAGTTCAACCGGTGAAGATATAATAACACTTACCGATGGCATTCAAAATCAAGGCTGGTATTCTGTAAGATGGAATGGTAGAGATCACAAAGGGAGATTTTGTCCCAGCGGTATTTATTTCTACCGATTGGTAACTGACGAATATCAAGCAACAAGAAAGATGTTGCTATTACAATAACAAACAAGAAATAATTACAGATGGGGACGGCAGTTTGTCCCCATCTTTGCTTTACGACGACGCTACTTTACGGAGCCGGTGCGAAAAGATTAAGAAAAATAACCAAAAAACACTACCGAATCGGAAGTGATTAAAGAGATTTTGAAGTAAAAATAAAAATTATCTTGGAGGAAGTATATGCCAACAGAACCAATAAAAGATGTATTACCGAGAGCAATAGAAAATAAAAAAGTTGCTGAGATCTTATTAATGTATTCAAAGGCAATCGATGAAACCGTCAATTTTGGTACGCATGTTTTTAAATGGTGTATTGAAACAGGTGGTGACAATGAACAAATTCCTATTTTTCTATTATTTCGTCATGCGATTGAATTGCTTGATTCGATTTCTATATGTATTGAAGAATCGTCAATCGAACCATGTAAGTTTATGCTGCGAGGATTACTAGAGGTATATTTCGATATAGAATATATTTTTCAAGCCGATACTAATCGAAGGGCGATGTCTTTTTTAGTATGGAATTTAAACATGGAAATAAAAATGTTGCGGAAGCGTGACCCAAATACTCATGAATGGCAACAATTTTCCAAAGATCTATCAACTGATCGAATAGTTAGAGATCCTAAATATTATCAAATTATTGATGCAAATCAAAAAGTGTCCGAATTTCAAAAAATTTTAGCGCAACCTTCTTATGCTGAAGCTGAAACTGAGTACCAGCGTCTTATAGCGGCAGGTAATCGAAATCCAAATTGGTATTCATTGTTTAGTGGCCCTGCAAGTATGAGGGATTTAGCCCGGCAAGTCAACCTTATTGGTCAATACGAAATTTTATACCGTGCATGGTCTGGTCCCATTCATGCAACAGATATAATTAAAGGGAAAATATCAATAGACGCTCAAAAAAAATTAGGGATTGTTCAAATAAGAACTCCAAGTAATGCTCAAATAATTACATCGTTAACATTAGCATATGCAATGCACCTTTATCGTTCGTTCATCAGTCACTATGTTCCTGATCGAATGAAAGATTACGATGCCTGGTATGTTAATGAAATCAGAGATGTGTATTTAATGATTTCTGGAAAACCAATGATAAATGTCACTTAAAATATTATTACGAAAAGGTTAAATGTTATGTAGGATAATCTCAAGAATAATTGAACACATCTTTTTATTTTCAGGATTTTACCCCCAACCCCTTGTTTGTCAAGAGATAAAATAATGCTCATGACAGAAAATTATCAATTGTTGATTTTTCATAATCCGTATAATCCGTGGTTAAACGAGATTCTTCGTTTCATTCAGAATGACAAGTATTCGACAGAATTAACAGGATTTTTCTTTTTCTCTGAGGTCTCTGCGTTCTCTGTGGTTTCTGTTATCTCTGGTGTCTTTGTCGGTACGACCCGCAACCGGGTGGTCTTGTTTCTCTGCAGGATAAAAAACGGGGCTTGTTCAACGGCACAAGCCCCAAAAACCGTTTAATTTTTTATCGTTAATGAGTTATAATCATCTTATGTCTTGAGACATAATTGTTAGCTCTCATCTCGCAGAAGTAGATTCCTGCGGCGACGGTCTGATTATTATCGTCGGAACGATTCCAGTTAGTAGTATAAGAGCCCGGATTATAGTTACCATTCACAAGTGTTTTAACAACTCGACCGGTTGCGTCATAAATCAATATCGTTATATTAGAAGAAACAGGTACCTGCCATTTGATTGTAGTTCTGCTTTCAAATGGATTAGGTCGGTTAGGCATCATGGCAAATGTATGAGATGAAGGATTTACATTAATATTAATGTCGTCAATTGCACTAGTAGGTCCTGTCACAGTATTGGCAATTAATGTAACGGCGGTCTGTGCCAGCGCTCTGCCGTTTAGTTTTGCGCCGCTATTCATCGCAATCATCGTTTGAGCCAATATAATTCCTTTGAATTCAGATGTTGAGTTAAGAGTTATTGCACCGGCTACTTGCCAAAAGATGTTATTAGCTCGTGCTCCACCAGCCAAGATAATCTTTTTACCGGAACTAATAGTGAGACTTCCCGATATTTGTAAAATCCAGACATCATTCGGACCACCTATGAAGGTGATATCATTTGTTATTGTCACAGGGGTAGTCCAGGTGTAGGTGCCGTGTAAAAAGTTCTGCCCGGCGAGAGTTCCACCGCCCACGTTAAGATGGGAACCCACTCCTGCGGGTCGTCCAGCAGCGTCGGTGTACGCGGCTTGCATGTTGAGTACAGCTGTGCGCAGGTTAGTAGGAGTTGGCTCCGTATAATCGGCTGCATATACTCTTCCCGTGACTAAAGATGATGTCGAAAATGTACCTGAGGTATCCATTATTAATCCAAATCCAGTTATGTATGTCGCGCTGGCTGGACTAACTCCAATATTTCCAACAATTGAGGTGGTTCCAGTGGTTGAGATTCCTGTTTTTGTCAGAATCACGAAATTACCGGCCGACCCAAGGTTTACTGGTGCTTGAGCTGAGACAAATCCCATTAGCCCTAAAAAGACTAATATTATTACTACTTTGTAAATTTTCATTTGATTCCTCCTTGTGTTTTGAAGAACAATAGTATTATACTGACATCTTAGGGTTTGTCAAGGGTTATTTTTTTAAGTATTTGTATAATAATGTTTTACATTTTACGGTTATATACTTGCAAATTTATACGTGTTAGTCGGTATGATACTCGTTGTGTAAATTTTTCTTATAAAAATATTTCGAGACAAATCGCATTTTGCGTGATTCTTCCGCACTACTTTACTCTCAAACCCTTGTTTGTCAAGGTTTCATTCTTTTTTATAGGTTGACCCCGCCCTTCATTGCACAATGATATTATAGTTTTATTAATTGAGATTATTTTGGATTGATTATTACAATGATTTATCACAGCTATTTAAATTAGTTAAGAAGGGCGGGGTTGACATTAAGTTAATTCATTTCTAAACTTCTTTATGCGGTATCGCTATATTGACCACACATCGGATTTGGGGGTTGAAATATTTGGTAAGGATTTACCCGAACTTTTTTGTAACGGGCTTTTTACGATATTTGATAATATATTGGATTTAGACAAAGTGGAAATTAAGGAAACTAGGAAAATTGAGCTGTCCTCATCAACCTTAGACGAATTGCTGATTGACTGGTTTCGGGAACTTTTATTTCTGTTCGGCACCGAATATTTTGTTGCCAAAGAATTAAAACAAATTAAAATTGAAAATAATAAGTTATCCGCCGAGATTGCCGGCGAGATTTTTGATGTGAAAAGGCACAAAATAAAGATTGAAATTAAAACACCAACTTATCATATGTTTAAGATTAATAAAACCGATAAGGGTTACACGGCAACTGTTATTTTTGACGTATGATATTACAATAGAAAACAATCATTTCATGCACTTGTCATGCTGGCACGAAGTGTGGCGTAAGCCAACTTGTTTCAGCATCTCTCTTGTTTTTAAGTGTGAGACTCTGAAATAAATTCAGGGTGACAGCCGATTCCGTGTTTATCCGTGTTCATCTGTGGTTTATTGTTTTATTGGTTATTTGTTACTCTTCCAGAGTGGCGAGATGGTGCGCAACCGATCGACAATTTTAACCAGAGTGTCAATCGTATAATCAATCTCTTCTTTAGTATTATTCTTGTCCAAACTGAATCTAATTGGTGAGTTGATATATTTATCTTCGACACCCAGTGCTCTTAAAACATGAGACGGTTCAGACTTACCGACCGAACAGGCAGAACCGGCAGCCACGGCAATGCCTTCCAAATCAAGGTTAATTAATAATGCTTCGCCTTCGATATAGGCGATTGAGACATTTAAAGTATTAGATAGTCGTTTGGTCTGATGACCATTGATTTTTATCTCAGGAATATGGCGCCGTATTCCCAGCTCAAGGTAATTACGTAAAGTTTCAATTTTCTTGCTTTCGTCAATTCTTAAATCTTCTTTTGCTAATACAACTGCTTTGCCAAAACCAACAATACCGGTTAAGTTTTCGGTGCCGGGTCGGATACCCTGTTCTTGATGTCCGCCGTGTATTATACCTTCAATTTGAGTGTCTTCTTTAATATATAATGCGCCAATACCTTTTGGACCGTGAATTTTATGCCCGGATATCGTAAGTAAATCTACCCCTAATTCTTGTATGTCCAGCGGGATTTTGCCAGCAGACGCGACCGCATCCGTGTGAAAATATACATTATGTTTATGGGCGATTTTGCACAGTTCTTTTATAGGCTGGATTGTTCCGATTTCGTTATTGCTGTGCATGATTGAAACCAAAATTGTATGTTCGGTTATTGCCTGTCGCAAATCTTCGGGGTCAACCACGCCATAATGATTCACTGGCAATTGTGTTACTTCGCACATTAGCCATTTCTTCACCAGGTCTAGCGAATGAAGCACCGCACTATGTTCAATGCTCGATATTATTATATGATTGCCTTTACCCATTAATGCTTTGCTAATACCACGGATCGCTAAATTGTCTGCCTCGGTACCACTCGAAGTGAAAACAACCTCTTCGGGTTTGGCATTTATTAAACTTGCTACTTCGGTTCGTGCCTGCTCGATTGCTTTTCGGGTGAGTCGTCCCATTGTATGGGTGGTTGATGGATTGGCGTAATGTTCGGAGAAATAGGGCAGCATCACATCCAGAACCCGAGAGTCGCATTGGGTGGTAGAGTTATTGTCGAGATAAATCTTTTGTTTTATCATTATTAAGTGTTCGGTAAATTAAGATTACGTAATTTTGCAACAACTTTTTGCAAAATATCAATCGTATAATCAATTTCCTGTTGAGTCGTATACTTGCTTAAACCAAAGCGAATTTGTGAACTGTTGTATTCATCGCTAACTCCCATTGCTTTTAGAACATGAGATTTTTCCAGCGGGTCGGTAACGCAGGCATAGCCCGCCGACGCCATAATCCCAGCCAAATCAAAATTAGCAAGCAGTGTTTTACTATCAAGCTTAGCAAACGAAATATTTGATATATTAGCGTACCGCTTGGTCAGATGTCCGTTAATTTTAGTGTCAGGAATACGACTGATAATCACTTTTTCAAAGTAATCCCGGAGAGATTTAATCTTTTCCTGCCCGCCACCCTTAAGATGCTGCTCTGCAATAACCGCTGCTTTACCGAGTCCGACAATCCCGGGTAGATTTTCCGTGCCGGCGCGCATGCCGCGCTCTTGTTCGCCACCATACATAAACTTTTCAATTTTTACCCCTTCTTTTATATATAAAGCACCGACCCCTTTTGGTCCATGAAATTTATGAGCAGATAGCGACAGCAAATCGACACCAAGGTCAGCTACATCAAGCATTAGCTTCCCGGCAGATGCGACCGCATCCGTATGAAAATAGACCCCTTTTTCATGGGCTACCTTACATAGTTCCTTAATTGGCTGAATCGTGCCAACTTCATTATTGCTGTGCATGATCGAGACTAAAATAGTATTATCAGTTATTACCCGCTTTAAATCATCGGGATTTGTCATGCCATATTGGTCAACATTCAGAAAAGTGGGTTCGATATAGCGCATTTTTTCAAGAAACATTACTGCATCAAACACAGAATGGTGTTCGATACTCGATATTATGATATGATTGCCTTTATCAATAATTGCCCTTAAAACACCCTTAACAGCAAAATTATTTGCTTCTGTTCCACCCGAGGTAAAATAGATTTCCTCTGGTTTACAATTAATAAAAGATGCGACTTGTTCGCGGGCTTGCTCCAATGCTTCGCGGGTTTCCCGACCAAAAATGTGAAGATTTGAAGGGTTGCCATATTGCTCAGAAAAATACGGCAACATTGCAGAGAGGACTTCCGGGTCAACTCTGGTGCTGGAATTGTTGTTAAGATAGATTTCGGGCATTTCTTAACCTAAGAGTTTCTTGTTCCGGTCGCGGACAAAGATTTCCCGTGCGATAATCATTACAAGACCGACATCAATCGCTAAATCAGCAATATTATAGGTGGGCCAGCGGGTATTTTTTATGCCCATATCAATAAAATCTATCACATACCCGAGTCGGACACGGTCAATAAGGTTTCCGACTGCCCCGCCTAAAATAAGACCAAAACCGAATAAATAAAAGGTCATTTTTGTGCGGAAAGCGATAAATATGACCACGATAATACCTATCGATGGAAGAATATAGTAAACTAAATCATTTCTGATTGGGATACTCCATATTAAGTAAGGATTATTAGCTAAATACAGACGCAGATAGTTCCCAAATACATCAACGGATTGATGTATGCGTAAGTTATTTGATACCCAGACCTTGGTAATTTGGTCTATAGCGATGACAATAAATGCGGTTAGGAATAAAAAAACCCGTAATTTCCTTATAAATGATGATGAAGGGCTGTCTGTTTTAGTATTATTTTTAATTAAGTTATCATTGGGGATAATATTATTTAAGTTATTTTCCATATTTTGCAATTCGTTTAATATTTAAGCATATTTAATAGTTTTTAGGGCAGATTATAAGTAGCAGGATCATATGTGTCAAGTAAAAGAGTTATTTATACGAGAATTTTGTACATTGAGTAACATTTTAACAAATGAAATTAAACTCAGGTAAATTATTGTAAAAAAGTGCTTGACAAATCCTTATGGGCGAGTATAATTTCTTCAGGATATTAGATTTTTTGTTCTTTGAAAATTTAAACTTTTTGGTTTAATTTTCATTAAATTTAAAAAACCTCTTAAGAAAGGTGGTGAAATAGAAATGAAAAGACTACTACTATTAATTCCGGTTATAGCTATTATCGGTTGCGGTTTGTTCGGCGGTGCTGATTACTATCCACTCGCGGTCGGTAATATCTGGAAGTATGCGGGTATGATGACCGTAACAACTTCTACTAGTACAGATACAACAAGCAATATGTTTGTTAAAATAGAAATTACGGCTAATGACCAAACAATTGGCGGTAATAAAGTATTTACATCGGCATTTAGAGACTCGACCGTTACATTCAATCCTGATACTTTCTCCATCAACACAGGTACGTCGTATGTGAGAGAAGCCGACAAAGCAATTTTAACATATTCATCATTGACTGACTCTACCCCTGATACTACTCTTATGACTGACTTAAAAGCAAACAAAACATGGACAACGATTATAGGTACTGATACTACTGTTTATACTGTGTCAGCCGCAAAAGAAGACGTAGTTGTTCCAGCAAAGACTTATAGTGCTTGGAAAGTCACGGTGGTTGAGAATAGCGGAACCCCGCAGTATTTATGGTATGCTGACGGTACAGGTATGGTTAAGATGTCTTACACATATACTTACTACACAGCGACAATTGCAGTCTGGTATAATCTGACAGAAGCGACCATAAAATAAGATATAAAATTTGAGGGGACGGTTTATTCGTCCCCTCGATATCAAATCTTATCTAACCGAAATAATTATTTAGTTTGGTATTAAACGGCAGAAATGTCGTTTGCCAGCTTTTAAAACTTGTGGATTTGTGACGTAAACTGAATAGTTTACGTCTTTTATTTTCTCTCCATCAATTTCAATTGCCCCTTCAATGATTTTACGCCGTGCCTCACTTTTTGATGGCATTAGTTTAGCTGATACCAGCAGTTCTACGATATTAATCGGATTTGAGGGCAATTTAAAATTCTGGATATCCTGAGGTATCTTCTTTAATTTAAACACTTCTTCAAATTCCTTACTGGTTGTTTCGGCAATCTCTTTTGAATAATATATTGTAACAAGTTCTTTCCCCAGTCTTTCTTTATAAAGCTTAGGATTTTGACCAGATTTCATTTCCCGCTCGATTGTTTTTATCTCATCGGCACTGAGATTTGTACAGAGCGTGAAATATCTTACAATCATCTCATCCGGAATCGACATAACCTTGCCAAAAATCTCTTTTGCCGGTTCGGCAATGCCGATGTAATTATTATACGATTTGCTCATTTTGAGTTTGCCGTCAGTTCCCTCTAAAAGAGGCATGGTTATTACAACCTGCGGTGCTTGATTAAATTCGCGCTGTAATTCACGTCCGACTAAAAGATTCCAGTACTGGTCAGTGCCGCCCAATTCGATGTCAGCTCTCACCGCTACTGAATCATATCCCTGAAACAGAGGATAGAGTATTTCATGGACGTGTAATGGGATGCCCTGTTTTAACCGCTCGCTGAAATCTTCCCGTTCGATAATGCGGGCAAGGGTATATTTTGATGCCAGATTGATAATATCGCGCCCGGTCAAAGGATTTGACCATTCTGAGTTATAACGGAATTCAGTAAGTTCGGGTTTGAGGATTTTAAAGACCTGTTCTTTATATCGTGCCATATTCTGTTTTATCTCTTGTTCGGTCAATTGGGGACGAGTTTTGGAGCGACCGGTCGGGTCACCGATACTACCGGTAAAATCACCAATAATCAAAACTGCTATGTGTCCAAAATCCTGGAAATTGCGTAGTTTTCGCAATACTACTGCAAAACCAAGGTGAATGTCTGGTCCAGAAGCATCAATACCGAGTTTTACCCGTAATGGGGTCTTGGTTTTCTCACTCGCGAGCAGTTTTTGTTCCAGCTCAGCTTCAGAGGTTATTTTATCGGTTCCCTGTGCTAAAGCAGAAAGAGTTTTTTTAATATCCATATTACATTATTATTAAAAAGATTACCACGAAAGCACGAAATAAAGAAAACACGAAATTCAAGATTTGTCTTTTTTCGTGTCCTTCGTATCTTTTCGTGTCTTCGTGGCTGGTTTGTTTCATTTCTTCTACATTTTATAATTGCCAAACTCTTCAGGCGGGATATTTCTGAGCGAATCGCGCAATTCGGATAATTTAGACTCTTCTTCTTCGGTCATGATAATACCGGCGGCACTCATTATCTCATCCGCAACATATATCGGCACTTTGGCGCGGACCGCTAAACCAACCGAATCTGATGGCCGGGCATCAACCGAAAGAAGATGACCATCATTTTCAATGATTATTTCCGCCAAAAAAGTGTCATTTTTTAATGAACTGACAATCACCCGTATAACCTTTGCTTTTAATCCATCTACAACCAATTTTACCAAATCAACGGTCATTGGTCGGACTGATTTTATATTTTCCATTGCATAGGCGATTGCCGATGCTTCAACCGGACCGATAAAAATCGGCAGTATTTTATTACCATCAAGCTCTTTTAAGAGCATGACCGGTGAATTGGTCTGGTTGTCAAATAGAACGCCAGCAACCTTCACTTCAATCATAAATTTATTTCGTTGAAATTATTCTTTTGGTGTAACCCAAAGTTTTATCGTAGCAGTGATTTCACCCAAATTGACTGAAATATCAAAGATACCCGGTTCTTTTATCGGGTTCGCTATCTCAATTTTATGGCGGTCAATTTCATATCCGGCATCTTTTAGCAGTTTAGCAACATCGGCATTGGTTATCGAGCCGAAGGCACCGGTTTCACCCATCTTGAGTTCTGCTTTTAAAGACAGCACCTCTAATTTTGAGGCAAGATTTTTAAGTTTCTTTTGCTTCCGCTCTTCCCGTTTGCCTAATTCGGCTTTGATTGCATCAATTTGAGATAAACGGGCTTTGGTTGCCTGAATTGCCAGATTTCGGGGTATAAGATAGTTACGGGCAAAACCGTCTTTAACCGTGACGACCGTACCTTTTTGCCCAACGCGGTCGACATCCTCAGTTAAGATAATTTTCATCTTATCGTCCGATGAATGACATAAGACCAATATTCCGGGCCAGTTTAATCGCTCGTTTGACTTTTCGTTGATGCGTAGCACACAGACCGCTGTATCGCGAAGGGACGATTTTGCCTTTATCCGAGATAAAGTTTCTTAAGTTTTGGTTATTATAGCTAATTACTTGATCTTTCTTCACACAGAAGAGACATCGTTTCTTTCTTATTAACATAGTATTTAAGATACTTAAAAAAATCGTATCTGTCAAGAGTTGGGTTTGAAAACACTACCCAAAAGCGATAAAAAACCAGCTACGCGAATAATTACAGAGCACCACGTATCGATAATTGAATTTCTGAATATGAAAA
>Ga0315294_10004253_pt1 | contig 15602 bp, 16 predicted proteins | sample YL17G13_40_MG_FD_203626 | JGI IMG/M metagenome (GOLD analysis project Ga0315294, IMG submission 203626) | Sediment microbial communities from Yellowstone Lake, YNP, Wyoming, USA - YL17G13_40 | ecosystem: Environmental > Aquatic > Freshwater > Lake > Sediment | place: USA: Wyoming | collected... | reverse complement strand
ATCCTCACGAGGAGAGCGGGGATGATGGGGATATCCGCATGGGGGAGGGCGACGGGAGGGGGCTTGCCCCCTCCCGACCCCATCCCCGGTGAGGATAGTGTGGTTCATCGTTGGTCCTCACCCCCATTTCTTGAATCCTTATCCTCATATCACTCGCTCAGGATGCTCCGGCCCCTCCAGACGATCCCATTCCGCATACCTTTATCAGTACGAGCGTGATGTTTGATCATGATCAAGGTAGCCGTCAACGGGTACGGGACCGTCGGCAAGCGCGTGGCGGACGCGGTTGCCGCGCAGCCGGACATGGAGATCGTGGGGGTCTCCAAGACCCGGCCCTCCTTCGAGGCCTTTGTGGCGAAGGCCCGGGGATTCCCGCTCTATATCGCAGATCCGGGAAAGAAGGGTGCATTCGAGAAGCTGGGCCTTGCCGTTGCAGGTTCCGTCGCGGAGATGATGGAACGGGCCGACGTGGTCGTGGACGCCACCCCCGGCGGTGTCGGTAAAGAGAACCTGCCCCTCTACAAGAAGCTGGGGAAGAAGGCGATCTTCCAGGGCGGCGAGGAGCACGAGGTGGCAGGCTTCTCCTTCTGCTCGGACTGCAACTACCGCGACGCGATTGGCCGGCAGTTCGTCCGGGTGGTATCGTGCAACACGACCGGGCTCTGCCGGATCATCAACACTCTCGACAAAGCCTACGGCGTGACCAAGGTCCGGGCCACCATGGTCCGGCGGGCATCGGACCCGGGCGAGGTGAAGAAGGGTCCGGTGGACGCGGTGGTCCTGGACCCGGTCACGGTACCGAGTCACCACGGTCCCGATGTCCTGACGGTGCTCCCCCACATCGACATCACCACGATGGCGATGATCGTGCCCACCACCTTCATGCACATGCATGCCGTGCAGATGGACCTGAAGAAGCCGGCGACAAAGGAAGGGATTCTCTCGCTCATCGATGCCCACCCCCGGATCGGCCTGGTGCGCGGGGGTACCGGCATCAAGTCCACCGCGGAGCTGAAAGAGTACGCGATGGACCTGGGCCGGCCCCGGGGCGACCTGTGGGAGAACTGCGTCTTTGCCGACTCCATCGGGGTGATCGGGTCGGAGGTGTACTTCTTCCAGGCGATCCACCAGGAGGCGGACATCGTCGTGGAGAACGTGGACGCCATCCGGGCCATGGTGGGCTCGGTGAAGGACCCCGCCGAGTCGGTCCGGATGACCAACGCGGCCATGAAGTTCACGGCCATCTAGAAGAAGGATTAACACCGCCCGGTTCCCACGATCTACGGATGGACCCCTACAGCCTCGCGACACGCAATACGGTGGAGGTCATCACCGATGAGGATCTCCGGAGAGTGCTCGCCCAGCCGAAAAAAAGGGTCTATGCCGGCTACGAGCCCAGCGGCGAGATCCACCTGGGCCACCTGGTGACCGTGAACAAGCTCGTGGACCTGAAGGAGGCGGGATTCGACGTGGTGGTGCTCCTCGCTGACCTCCACGCCTTCCTGAACCGGAAGGGGACGCTGGAACAGGTGGGGGAGCTGGCCCGGTACAACCGCGCCTGCTTCGAGGCCCTGGGCCTGGGAAACGTCGAGTACGTGACCGGCTCCGACCTCCAGCTGAACCCGGAGTACGAGCTCCTGGTGCTGCGCCTGGCCCAGGAGATCACCCTGTCCCGGGCCCTCCGGTCCATGGACGAGGTAGGGAGGCAGATGGAGCACCCCACCGTCTCCCAGATGATCTACCCCATCATGCAGATGGTGGACATCGCACGCCTCCGGGTGGACGCGGCGGTGGGAGGCATCGACCAGCGCAAGATCCACATGCTGGCACGGGAGCACCTGCCGTCCGTGGGCTACCCGGCTCCTGCCTGCATCCACACCCCCATCCTGCTGGGGCTGGACGGGGAGAAGATGTCGTCCTCGAAGGGAAATTTCATATCGGTCGCCGACAGCGAGGATGCGATCAAAAAGAATATTGGAAAGGCCTTCTGCCCGCCGGGGATTAAGGACAACCCGGTCCTCCAGATCCTCCAGCACCACGTCTTCCCGCGCCTGGGGAGCGTCACCGTGAAACGGCCGGCCAAGTTCGGGGGCGACCGGACATTTTCCGGTTACCCGGAGCTGGAGAGCGCCTACGGGGCCGGCCAGGTCCACCCCATGGACCTGAAGACCGCCACAGCCGGCTGCCTGGCCCATGTGCTGGCCCCGGTCCGGGACCGGCTGGGGTAGCCGGGGAGGACCATGGACCCAGACTCGCTCCGCCGGGATTTCGACCGCCGTCTCGAGGAGATGGGGATCCGGATCAAGGATGCGGACCAGTGGAAGGTCAGGGGGGATGTCTTTGATGAGGTGACGCTCCTCGCCCTGTACAAACTCGCCCACAAGAAGATCTTCTCGTCCATTGGCGGGGTCGTCGCCACGGGGAAGGAGGGGAACGTCTTCTACGGCGAGCGGGACGGGAAGGGCGTGGCCATCAAGATCTACATGATGCGCACGGCCAACTTCAAGGCCATGACCGAGTACCTGGATGGTGACCCCCGGTTCAGCCACGTGCGCCGCAGCCGCAAGGAGATCATCTTTGCCTGGACCCGGAAGGAGTACGCGAACCTGAAGCGGGCGCGGGCGGCCGGGATCCGGGTCCCGGAACCCTATGCCTTTGACCGCAACATCCTGCTGATGGAGTTCCTGGGGGAAGAGGGAGTTCCCTACCCCCAGATCCGGCTGGTGGAGATGGAAGATCCTGCCGCAGTCTATAAGGAAGTCGTGGACGCCATGGACCGGCTTTACAAGGAGGCGAAGCTGGTCCACGGGGACCTCTCCGAGTTCAACATCCTCTTCTCAGGCCATGCGTACCTCATCGACATGGGACAGGCCGTGACGCGCGATCATCCCCGGGCGCTCCCGTTCCTCCTGCGGGATATCCGGAACGTGAACAGGTTTTTCTTGCAGCACTGCGAAACCATAGGAGACGAGGTCCTGCTGCGCCGCATTGCCGGCGAACGCTTTGAAGGGCCTTGATTGGATCAACCAGGGCATCGGCCATGACACGCGAAGAGGTGCGGATCGGGGGGGACCGGGTGGGGGCCCTCATCGGCAAGGGCGGGGCCACGAAACGGGAACTGGAGGAGAAGACGGGCGCCGTGATCCGGGTGGACAGCAAGGAGGGGATTGCTGTCGTCGAAGGCGAGCAGGCAGTGGGGGTGATCACGGCGGTGGAGGTGATCCGGGCCATCAGCCGCGGCTTCTCACCCGAGCGGGCGTTTTTACTCCTGCGGGATGAGGACGCCCTGCTGGACGTCATCGACCTCACCGGTATCGCCGATACCACTGCGCAACTGGAGCGGATCCGGGGCAGGATCATCGGGCGGGACGGCCGGTCCCGGGAGCAGATCGAGGAGATGACGGGGACGCAGATCTCGGTGTTCGGCAAGTCTGTGGCCATGATCGGCAGCCACGAGCAGCTGAAGACCGCCCGCACGGCCATCGAAATGCTCATAAACGGCGTGCCCCACGAGACGGTCTTCTCATTCCTGGACAAGAAGAAGCGCGAAACGGCCCAGGACCTGCTGGGCACCTATTACTGACGGACAGGGCATGCGCGCCGGCTGCGGCACCGACCCGGATTCCCGGCGCACCGGGACCTGACCATGGAGATCGCTGCGCTGCCCATCCCCCAGGCCCTCAAGGATCACTACCGCCGTGCGGGATTCACCTCCCTGTACCCGCCGCAGGAGGAGTGCGTCCGGAAGGGGGTCTTTGACGGCAGGAACCTGCTCGTAGCCATCCCGACGGCCAGCGGCAAGACGCTCGTCGCCGAGATGGCAATGCACCACCATATCGCCCGGGGCGGGCGGTGCCTGTACATTGTGCCCTTAAAAGCTCTCGCCAGCGAGAAGTACGAGGAGTTCCGCCGCAAGGGGCCTGTCACCGGCATCGCCACCGGCGATTACGACCGGCGTGAGGAGGCGCTGGGCCGCTGCCATATCATTGTTGCGACGAGCGAGAAGGTGGACTCCCTGCTCCGGAACCGCACCCCCTGGCTCTCGGAGATCACGCTCCTCGTCGTGGACGAGGTGCACCTGCTGGATGACGAAGGCCGTGGCCCCACGCTGGAGATGGTGGTCACCAAGCTCCGGGCCCGGAACCCTGCCATGCAGGTACTGGCGCTCTCGGCCACCATCGGCAACCCGAAGGAGCTGGCCGGGTGGCTGGATGCCGACGTGGTGACCAGCAGCTGGCGCCCGGTAGTGCTCCGGGAGGGGGTCTTCCACCGGGGCGCCATCCATTTTCCGGAGGGCCCGCGCCGGGTGGAGGGAATCTCGCGGTTCGATGATCTGAACCTCTGCCTGGACACGGTGGCCGAGGGTGGGCAGTGCCTGGTCTTTGTCTCGTCCCGGAGGAACGCGGAAGCGTTCGCGAAGCGGGCTGCCGGTGCTCTCGCGTGCCACGAACCGGAGCTGGACACGGCTTCCCGGGAGCTGGGAAGTCTCTCCGAGACCGAGATGGATCGGACGCTGGCCGCCTGCGTGGCACAGGGTGCCGCGTTTCACCACGCCGGCCTCCGCAGGGAGCAGCGGGCCATCGTGGAGCGGGGATTCCGGGCCGGCAGGATCCGGTGCATTGCCTCGACCCCCACCCTGGCTTCCGGCCTGAACCTCCCGGCCCGCCGGGTGATCATCCGGGACTACCTGCGCTACCAGACCGGCGAGGGGATGGTGCCCATCCCCGTGCGGGAGTACCACCAGATGGCGGGGCGGGCCGGGAGGCCGGGCCTGGACCCCTACGGTGAGGCGGTGCTGATCGCCAAGGACGCCCATGCCCTCCAGTCCCTGGCCGAGCACTACGTGAACTCCCCGCCCGAGGAGGTCAGTTCCCGGTGCACCTCGCGGGCGGCCATCTGCGGCCATGTCCTGTCGCTGGTGGCAACAGGCTTTGCCGCCAGCAGGGAGGAGATCCTCCGGTTCATGGACCGCACCCTCCTCGCCTACCAGAAGAAGTCCCGGGGCCCGCTGGTGGGGCACGTGGACCGTATCCTGGAATGGCTTTCTGGCGCGGAGATGCTCGCCGTCCTGCCCGGCCACCTGTCCGCCACCGAGTACGGGTCCCTCGTCTCCCGCCTCTACCTGGACCCCCGGAGCGCCGAGATGATCCTGCAGGCGCTCTCCCGCGCCACCGACTATTCGGATACCGGCCTCCTCCAGCTCCTCTGCAGCACCCCGGACATGCTCACCCTCTACGTCCGCCAGGGTGATATCCCGGTACTGGACCGGTTCGTGGGGGAGCACGGCGAGGAGCTCTGGCTGGACGTCCCCATGGAGGACGAAGATGCGTGTGAGCGGTTCTACCGGAGCCTGAAGACGGCGATGGTGCTGCAGGACTGGGCGGGCGAGGTGGGGGAGGCCATGATCTGCGAGCGGTACGGGATCAATCCCGGGGATATCTATGGCCTCACGGAAGGGGTGGGGTGGCTGCTCCATGCAGCGGCCCGGCTCTCCCGGGCCTTTGCCCCCGACCATGCGAGGCCCGTTGCAGGCATGGAGACACGGGTGAAATACGGTGTGAAACCGGAGCTCCTGCCGCTCGTCTCCCTCCGGGGCGTAGGAAGGGTGCGGGCCCGCCGGCTCTTCAACCAGGGGATCACCACGCCCCAGGCGGTGGCGGCGGCCGGGCAGGACGTGCTGACCCCGCTGCTGGGCCGGGCAGTGGCCGCGCAGGTGCTGGCCGGGATCGCCGCCCGCGGGAAGAGACACGGGGAAGCTGGCGGGGAGGATCCTTCCGTACCCGTGGATGCCCAAACCCGGTTGCCGGAGGGCGGGTGAGATGGAGGCCTTCGCTATCCGGCAGGCGGTGTTTGAGGCGGACGACCCGGCCCGGTTCCTGGCCCGCATCCGCCGTATCGGCGAGCGTCACCGCACCCGCATCATCTGCCTGGATGCGGACCGGCTGGCCGGTCGGGCCCATGCCGAGGCCGCCGTGAGGGGGGCCCTCCGGTCGGTGGAGGGCGGGAATCCCATCGCCAATTCCCTGGAGATGGAGGCCCTCCTCTATGCGGCCGGATCCCGCCAGTGCAGCGTGGCGACCCGGTTCGGGATCCATGCCGGTGTCAACCGGTCCTATGTCATCCTGGTACCGCCGGTCGCTGCGGCCTGGGATGCCCTGGCCGGCTGCATGGGGTTCGTGGACCGGGACTGGGACCGGCTCACCGACGAGAAGATGCGGTGGCTCTCGGAGGCCTTTGCCATAACAGAAGAGGAGCTCTCCACCACCGGCAGGGACAGGTTCCGGGACCTGGTGCTGGAGCGGGTGGCGCTTCTCGCGGTCTCGCGATGACCATGCGGTTCATGGCGCCTGGTGCAGGCCGTGAGCCTGTCCGTGGTGGCACCGGGCGTATGCCGGTTCCGTATACGTGAATGATACCAGATGGTCACTGGAACCAGGTGCGTCACCGCACCGGGTCAGGACAGTTCCGGGTCCGTCACGGGTGCGGGAGGGCGCTGTGGCTCAGGATGTGCCGGATCTCGGGGAGGATCAGCTCCCGGGTGGCCAGGGTGACCGCAGGGAGCGATCCCGGCAGGCAGAAGACTGCCTTCCCTTCTATGATCCCGGCCTGGGCCCGCGAGAGGTAGGCTGAGGTCCCGATCTCCTGGAAGGATTTCCAGTGGAAGAGCTCGCTGAACCCATCCATGGTCTTCTCCAGGAGGGGCCGGACCGCCTCGATGGTGCAGTCGTCCGGCGTGAGACCGGTACCCCCCGTGAGGATAACACAGCTGGCATGGTCCAGCGCGGTGAGGAGCGCAGTGCGGATCATGCCGGTGCGGTCCGGTACCAGGGCATAGTACGTAACCTCAATCCCGGCGCCGGTCAGGAGATCCTGGATGGCCTTCCCGCTCTCGTCGGTCTCCGGGGTTCTCGTAGAGGAGACAGTGATCACCGCCGCGGTGACCACCAGGTCCCGGATATGCTGGGGGTTCATGCAGCTCAGGAGGTATGTTCTCCCGGCGATCGTTTAAAGATGGTGCCCGGTATGCTCTCCGGGACAGGGGGGGACCCCCTGGTTTCCAATGCAGGGTGTCCGGGTGATATCCCTGTGAAAAGTGCAGGTGGCAGATCTTTTCGCAGCATCATTTCACATCTTTTTTATAGTTTGGAAGGAAGAGATACCACCGGCTATTTTCATCGGAATAATTTCCTCAGAGGGAATCATTTTCCGGCTCCAGTGGAAATCATGGGGTGGGTGGGTGTACGGACCCGCGTACAGTCTTCCGGCTACCAGGTCCTGCCCCTCGGTCTCTGAGAAAGATTCCGCCCCGTGAATAAATCGCTACCGCGATGCGTTCCCGATGGGGCACACCCGGTGGAAACCTAGCGGGAAAAGAGGCAATTAAATTGGACAGTACGTCATAAAAGGACAATATCAACAGAATTCCAGTGGAAACCAGGGGGTTATAAATGGGCTCAGATCGATGTGTTTATCTTCGGAAGACCCGATATGACCGGCACCGATCCTTCGGAGTGTTTTTGATGGAAGAAGACACCTCGTCCATGGGCCTCTTCAGGAAATACCTGGCCAACAGGAATATCTTCAAGAACCGCGAGGTTCTGCGGCACTCCTACCGCCCGCAGGTGCTCCCCCATCGCGAGCCGGAGATCGAGGGGGTGGCTTCCATCCTTGCCGCATCCCTGAAGGGCGAGACCCCCTCCAACATCCTGATCTATGGCAAGACCGGGACCGGGAAGACTGCCTGCGTCCGGTACGTGGGCGCCGAGCTGGAGAATGCCAGCAGCGAGACCGACATTCCCTGCCATGTCATCCACCTGAACTGCGAGGTGATTGACACCCAGTACCGGGTGCTGGCCCAGATCGCAAAGTCCCTGGAGGGGCACGATGAGCGGCCCAGCGACGGCCAGCGGTCCAACATCCCCTTCACCGGGTGGCCCACGGACCAGGTGTACATGGAGCTGAAGAACAAGCTGGACACCATCGGCGGGGTCATGGTGATCGTGCTGGACGAGATCGATAAGCTCGTGAAGAAGAGCGGGGACGAGACCCTGTACAACCTGACCCGGATCAACTCTGACCTCCGGACCGCGAAGGTGGCCATCATCGGGATCTCCAATGACCTCCGGTTCACGGACTTTTTGGACCCCCGGGTACTCTCGTCCCTCTCCGAGGAGGAGATCGTCTTTCCTCCCTACAACGCCCCCCAGCTCTGCGATATTCTGTCCCAGCGCGCCCACGGAGCCTTCAACGACGGGGTGCTGGATGCGAACGTCATCTCCCTCTGCGCTGCGCTCGCGGCCCAGGAACATGGGGACGCCCGCCGTGCGCTTGACCTCCTGCGGGTCTCCGGGGAGCTCGCCGAACGCGAGAACGCTGAGCGGGTGGCCGAGAAGCATGTGCGCATGGCCCAGGAGAAGATCGATACCGACAGCATGATCGAGTGCGTCTCCACCCTGCCCACCCAGTCCAAGGTTGTGCTCTATTCCATGCTTGTCCTGGACCACAACGGGAAGAAGCTCTTCACGAGCGGCGAGGTGGTGAACGTGTACCGGGAGGTGGCCAGGGACCTGTCCCTGGACATCCTCACCAACCGGAGGATCACGGACCTTGTCTCGGAGCTGAACATGCTCGGCGTGATCAACACCCGCGTTGTCTCCAAGGGGCGGTACGGCCGGACCAAGGAGATGTGGTTTGACACGGCCACCCAGCGGATCTGGGAAGTGCTCGTGAAAGACCAGCGCCTGGAGCAGGAAACCTTGAAGGGGATGGATGCCAACCGGTTGAAGGCAATATTCCGGTGATACCATGGATGAGAAGGACCTCCAGATCCTGCAGCTCCTGGAGGAGAACAGCAGGATCCCGACCGCTGATCTGGCCACCATGACGGAGCTCTCGAAAAAGGAGGTCACGGCGCGGATCGCGAAGATGGAGAAGGCGCGGGTCATCCGGAGCTACTCCACGGTGGTGGACTGGGAGCGGGTGGGGAACGGCGAGGTGCTGGCCATCATCGACCTGAAGGTGGCACCGGAACGGGATTTCGGGTACGAGCGGATCGCCGAGCGGATCGCCCGGTTCCGGCAGGTCCGCTCGCTCCGCCTGGTGACCGGTGTCTACGACCTCCAGCTCCTGGTGGCAGGAAAGACCATGCAGGAGGTGGCCCGCTTCGTTTCAGAGCAGATTGCCCCCATGGACCAGATCCGGGAGACGGCCACCCACCTGATCATGAAGATCTACAAGGAGAACGGCATCCTCTTTGTGGAACGCGAGGGTGCAGAGCGCCTGCCCTTCTCCTTCTAGGGGTGCAACTCGATGAGGCAATTCGGCTCCACGCGGGCACAGGTGATTCCACCGTCAGGGATCCGGAAGTTCTTTGACCTGCTCCAGGAGATGGAGGACGTGATCTCCCTGGGTGTGGGGGAGCCTGACTTCAACACGCCGTGGAACATCTCGGTGGCAGGGATCTATGCGATCGAACAGGGCCACACCTCCTACACCTCCAACCGGGGCCTCCCCGCGCTCTGCAGTGCCGTGAGCCGGGACCTGGAGCGGCGCTATGGCACCCCGTACGACCCGGAGAAGGAGATCCTGATCACCACAGGGGTCTCCGAAGCGCAGGACATTGCCCTGCGGGCCGTCGTGGACCCGGGGGACGAGGTGCTGGTGGCGGAGCCCTGCTACGTCTCCTACGCCCCCTGCGTCACCCTGGCCGGTGGGACGCCGGTGCCTGTGCCGTGCACCGAGAAGGACGATTTCCGGCTCACGGCCGATGCGATGATGGAGAAGGTGTCCCCCCGTACGAAGGTGCTCGTCGTGAACTTCCCCAACAACCCGACCGGGGCCGTGATGGACCGGGAGGACTACCGGGCCATGGCTGATGTGGTGGTGGACCATGACCTGCTCGTCATCAGCGACGAGGTCTACTCGGAGCTGACCTACGACAGCCGCCATGTGGCGGTGGCATCCGTGGAGGGGCTGCGGGAGAGGACCATCACCCTGAACGGGTTCTCCAAGGCTTACTCCATGACCGGCTGGAGGGTCGGATACCTCTGCGCCCCCGAGGCCCTCTGCGACCTGGCCCTGAAGATCCACCAGTACGTGATGCTCTGCGCCCCCACCATGGGCCAGCTGGCTGCAGTGGAAGCCCTGAAGAACGCGGAGGAGGACAAGAACCGGATGGTGCAGGAGTACAGGCTCCGCCGGAACTTCTTTGTAGCCGGCCTGAACCGGCTGGGCCTCACCTGCCACGTGCCCCGGGGCGCATTCTACGCATTCCCGTCCGTGGCCTCCACCGGCCTCTCGGACCAGGAGTTTGCCGAGCGCCTGCTGAAGGAGCAGCGGGTGGCGGTGGTCCCGGGCTCGGTCTTCGGCCCCTCCGGCACGGATCACCTCCGGTGCGCCTATGCGGTTTCCCGGGAGGACCTGGGCCGGGCGCTGCAGCGGATCGGGGACTTCCTCTCCAGCCTGAAACGGGCGTGAAAAGGACCAGAAAATCCATATTTCCACCAGCAATCATCATTTTCTCAATAAGGGAAGTATTATATACACGGAATGGAAAAAACCCCGCCGACCCCTTAATTTCCACTGGAGGCGGTGGAACCAGACGGGTTTGGCGTACAGGGCACGCAGGTTCAATATCTCTCGCCTGCAGGGATCAGTGTAATCTGCCCTGGCACCCGCTTCTGGGGTCCGGGGATGCAGGGCACCGCGGCCGGCTCTTCTGGGCGTACGGATCCGGGAGGGCTGCCGGATGGGGTGGCTCCGGAAAAAACGTAAAAAATCCCTGTTTCAGTGGTTGTGCTGCCGTCGCTATCTTTATATATCTGAGTGCGAAGTAATCGGTTTAACCCCCTTGTTTCCACTGGAGGGCCTGAATCTCTGCCGGTTCCGCATCCGGGGCTCGCAGGTATCGCCGGGCGATGCGGTGACGTCGGAGACCGTCTCCCACCCCCCTCGCCTTTCCCGTCAGGGAATCCCCTGTACCGAGGCGATGGCGGCCCCGTTTCCTCTGGAAGCCCGTGCAGAAACTCTCCGGGGGAGAGAATTATATCCCATACCGGCAGAGTGTTCCCGCTGCGGAAGTGGAGGGTGGCATTCGGATGGTGGCAGAGGTATTCTTCTCAGATCTCAGGGCCCGCACCGAGGCGGAGAACAAGGTGTCCCGGATGCAGCGGCTCTTCACCATGGCCGGGTTCCCGCAGGTGATCCGGGAGCGGGATCTCACGGCCGTGAAGCTGCATTTTGGCGAGCGGGGCATGGACACCTTTGTGAGCCCGGTGCTGGTGCGGGCCGTGGTGGACCGGATCCGGGAAGCGGGGGGCCGCCCGTTCCTCACGGACACCGCCACCCTGTACTCGGGGAGCCGGAGCAACGCCGTGGACCACCTCACGACCGCCATCCTCCACGGCTTTGACTTCTCGGTGGCGGGGGCCCCGGTGATCATTGCCGACGGCCTGCGCTCCACCCATTTCGTGGAAGTCCCGATCGCGGGTACGCACTTCCCCCGGGTCCTGATCGCCGGGGACATCGCCGCGGCCGACAGCATGATCGTCATCTCCCACTTCAAGGGCCACATGCTCTCCGGGTTCGGCGGGGCGCTCAAGAACCTGGCCATGGGCTGTGCCCCGGCGGCCGGGAAGCGGGAAGAGCACTCGGCGAGGGCTCTCGTGGCAGAGGCAACGTGCCGGGGCTGCGGCACCTGCGCGGATGCCTGCCCGGTGGGAGCACTGTCGCTCACCGGTGAGAAGGTGTCGGTGGACCGGGACCGGTGCATCGGGTGCGGGGAGTGCATGACGGTCTGCCCGGAGGGTGCCCTGGAGTTTGACTGGATGGTGGACCTCCCGCCTTTCATCGAGCGGATGATGGAATATGCCCTGGGGGCAATCGACGGGAAGAAAGGGCGGATCGGGTTCTACAACCTCCTCCTCTCCATCACCCCCGACTGCGACTGCGTCCCCTGGAGCGATGCCCCCATCGTGCCGGACATCGGCATCCTGGCCTCCACCGACCCGGTGGCCATCGACGCCGCGAGCATGGACCTGGTGAACCGGGAGATCGGCCTCCCCCATACCCTCCTCACCCGCGGCCATGGCAAGGGCGCGGACAAGTTCCGGGGGGTCTGGCCCCACACCGATGGCCAGCTGCAGCTGGCCTGCGCCGAGCATCTGGGCCTGGGCACCCGCCGATACCGGCTGGTCCGGCTGGAGGGGGGCGACGGATGCTGAAGGTCCTTCTTCTCTCCGGGAGCCCCCGGATCACCGGAAACACGATGCAGGTGCTCCAGGAATGCGCCCGGGTCATCGAGGCCGCCGGGCTCACGGCAGAAGTGGTCAGCCTGGCGGGAAAGCGGATCGAGTCCTGCACCGCCTGCTACCAGTGCGGGGAACGGGGCTTTTGCGTCATTGACGACGGCCTGAACGAGATCATTGAGAAGATCCGGGGCTCGCGGGGACTCATCGTAGGGACCCCCGTCTACTTCGGGGCCCCCGGGGGGACGTGCTGGCAGCGCTCCAGCGGATCGGGATGGTTTCCCGGTCCTCGGACTGGTTCCTCACCGGCATGGTGGGGGGCCCCATCGCCGTGGCGAGGCGCGGGGGGCATACGATCTCCCTCCTGGAGATGCTGATGTTCTACCTGATCAACGACATGGTCGTGCCCGGCTCCACCTACTGGAACCTGGTCTTCGGCCACCAGCCGGGGGACGCTCTCGCGGACGAGGAGGGGATAAAGACCATCCGGCACTTTGCAGGGAACGTGGCCGGCTTTCTCACCCGCCTCGGGTGACCGGTGCGGAAGGAAACCCATATATGGGCGGAACCGCTCAAATTCTAGTACAGGAATGGACATCATGACGCACGCGGGCAGTTCTGCAGGCACCGTGAGCCCCATCTCCTTTGCATCCTTCTCATTTCGTTAGGGAACCATAGCAAAACGCCTGGTTCCCATGCAGAGACAATGTATGATAGCAGGTGCTGTAAATGCTCGGAATCCCTGATCCGCAGATCCTGGTCGGCTATGCGCTCTCCCTTGGCTTAGCGTTCGCATGCGTAGTGTACGGACTCCTGAACTGGAACCGGGGGGACGGGGTTTGAGATGGCTGTTGACACCCTTACTTTCGGCGCTCTTTCGGCTGTCTACCTGGCGATCACCCTGGCGCTCGGGTACCTGGGGTACCGGCGCACCAGGCATGCCGAGGACTACATGGTGGCCGGGAGGAAGGCGCAACCCCTCGTCCTGGCCCTCTCCTACGGGGCCAGCTTCATCTCCACGTCGGCCATTGTGGGGTTCGGCGGGGCTGCCGCGGTGTACGGGATGGGCCTGATCTGGCTCACGGTCCTGAATATCGGCCTGGGGATCTTCATCGCCTTCACCGTCTTCGGGAAACGCATCCGGGCCATCGGCAAGGAACTGGGGGCGGTGACCTTCCCCGACCTCATGGGCAAACGGTACCGTTCGGGGTTCCTGCAGTATGCCTCAGCCCTGCTCATCCTGGCGGGGATGCCGCTGTATGCCGCCGCGATCCTGATCGGAGGAGCCCAGTTCCTGGCCATCGCCCTCTCCATCCCCTACGTGTGGGCCCTGGTCATCTTCGCTGCGATCACCGCGGTCTACGTGGTTTTCGGCGGCCTCATCGCGGTCATGTATGCCGGTGCCTTCCAGGGGGCGGTCATGCTGGCGGGGATGTCCCTCCTCCTGATCTTCACCTACCTGGCGATTGGGGGTGTTGTGCCCGGCAACCAGGCCCTGACAGACATGGGATCTGCGGTGCCCCAGACACTGGCGGCCATGGGCCATACCGGCTGGACCTCCATGCCGGCCCCCGGTTCCGAGATCTGGTTCACGCTCGTTACCACGCTGGTGCTGGGGGTGGGAATCGGAGTGCTGGCGCAGCCGCAGCTAACGGTGCGGCTGATGGCGGCAAAAGACAGCCGGACCCTCAACCGGGCTGTGGCGGTCGGCGGGCTCTTCATCCTGATGATGACCGGTGGCGCTTTTACCGTCGGGGCCCTCTCCAACGTGTACTTCTACTACCACGACAGCCCCGGAGGGCAGATTGCACTGCAGGCGGCAGGGAACAACATCGACCGGATCATCCCCATCTTCATCGAGCACGCCATGCCCTCCTGGTTCATCGTGGTCTTCCTGCTCACCCTGCTGGCTGCCGCGATGTCCACCCTCTCCTCGCTCTTCCACGCCATGGGCACGGCCATCGGGTATGACCTCTGGCAGCACCTGAAGGACCGGAAACCATCCCTCGCCGCCAACCGGGCAGGAATCGTGGTGATGATCGTTGTCTCCGGTGTCCTGGCACTGGTCATGCCCGGCTCCATCATCGCCAGGGCAACGGCCATGTTCTTCGGTCTCTGCGCCTCGGCGTTGCTCCCCGCCTTCGCCTACGGTATGTTCTCAGAGAAACCGGTGGCAGTCGCAGCCAAGGCGAGCCTGCTGACGGGGGCGGTCGTATGGTTCCTCTGGACGGCGTTTGTCCACAAGGCGGAATCCTCGGTGCTGGGGTTCTCACAGGTCCTCTTTGGGAAGGCAACCCTGCTGGGTTTCCCCTGGAATGTCATCGACCCGCTGGTGATCGCCCTCCCGCTGGCCGTCCTCGTGCTGGCTGTGATCACCGTGCGTGTGCATCGCAGAGACGCGGCGGGTTCCGGGTAGAAACTGATCGGAAAGAAACTATTTTTCTCCTCGCGGACACAACCCTGTGCTATGGACCTCACCGCCCGGAAGTGTACGCCATGGGAAGAGGGGACCCCGCCCCTGACCCGGCCGGAGATCCGGGATCTCCTGCCTCTCGCGCCCGGCTGGGCCCTGGAGTCAGGAAGGCTGGTCCGGAAGTTCACCTTCCCCTCCTTCATCGAGGCGGTGAAGTTTCTCACCGAGGTCGCGGTCGTTGCCGCAGAGGAGGGGCATTACCCGGACGCCGCCATCACCGAGTACCGGTACGTCACCATCTCCTGGTACACCCATCCCGCGGGCGGCCTCACGGGGAACGACTTCGTCATGGCCGCCAGGGTCTCGAAGATGGCAAAGGAGAAGGGAATTTAGGCCCCGATACCGAAGGCCTTCACGAGGCGTGCCCGGAGCGGATCCCGGGGATAGGCACCCACCACGGTATCGATGAGCCTCCCGCCTGAGAAGAGGAGGAGTGTCGGGATCGCGGAGATGCCGAACCGCATCGCGATCCCCGGGTTCTGGTCGGTGTTCACCTTGGCAAAGGTGATCTTGCCTGCGAACTCGCCGGCCAGGGACTCGACGGTGGGCGAGAGCATCTTGCAGGGCCCGCACCACTCAGCCCAGAGGTCGATGACCAGCCGGGGGTTCTCCCGCAGCGCCCGTTCAAAGGACCGCTCGTCCAGCACGATGACCCCCGCCTTCTTCTGGACGGGAGGCGGCGGCTGGTGGGCCTGCCCGATGCGGTGCTGCATCTCCTCCATCTTCTTCTCCCGGATCCTCCGGAGCTCCTCGTCTTCCATGGTGAGGAATGTGGTCTCCCCGGATATTTATCAGTGATGGCGGGGGCTGGTGGGAATCTCATCGTGGGAGTCAGCATCGGTGAGGAAAGGAATGATCCCTCTATCCTCTCGTGGGGGTGGGAC
>Ga0315294_10004252_pt1 | contig 15603 bp, 15 predicted proteins | sample YL17G13_40_MG_FD_203626 | JGI IMG/M metagenome (GOLD analysis project Ga0315294, IMG submission 203626) | Sediment microbial communities from Yellowstone Lake, YNP, Wyoming, USA - YL17G13_40 | ecosystem: Environmental > Aquatic > Freshwater > Lake > Sediment | place: USA: Wyoming | collected... | reverse complement strand
CTGTCGTCAATTACCAGTACACCTTTGTCATGCTTGACCATCCGTTTTGCTTCATTATACAGCGCCTCCGTGTGGTGAGGCTGCCTCTCTAATAACCGCTTGACGGAATCATGGGCGATTGGTTCTGTTTCGTTTGGCAAGCACCGGGATGCTTCCGAGCATGTGCACGCTTGATACGTCGATATGAGAAAGTTGACAAAATTGCTGCTCGTGCATTTCGGGGGATTGACGCTCGGTCGATCTCCATTCCGGGTTTGTCTAGCCCTTAATGGGTTTTCTTAGTTCTTAGATCTTTCGGTCGGAACCAAGTGCGTAAGTCCTATGAGATTCGAAATGCATAAAAATATCTGGATTAATGATTAAGTTATTCCCATGGATAATAATTGGAACTCTCATTTTATAATATATGATGGCGATTCTCAATCTATTTTCAAAAATATTAAAAAATTACGTGTAGGAATCATGCTGGATAACTATCGCCTTGAAGCATGGGACTTTAAAATGCTTGAGGTTATTACCAGATCAGATTATGCCTCCATAGAGCTCGTATTATTAAATGAAAGCCGAGAAGAAAAAAAATCATATAATGATAAAATTCTATCAAATCGGAATAAATTATTATATAGTGCCTATACAAAACTGGAAGATCGAATCAGTCAGCCGAAACCTGCATTTTTCCCAATGGATTCCCACAATCTTCTTAAGAATGTCCCCGTAATTGGAATAAAACCAAAAATGGATAAGAATTCTGATTGGTTTCAAGAACAAGATATTGAAAGAATAAAAGAATCCAACCTCGATGTAATCATACAGTGCGGATTCCGGATACTCAAAGGAGATATCCTGAAGGCTGCGAAATACGGCGTATGGTCATATAACTATGCTGATAATACTGTCATAAGAGATGGCCCCCCTGGTTTCTGGGAGACTTTTGGAAGAATGGGCGAGCGAGGAGTAATACTTCAAATCCTGACCGAAGACGTAGATAACGGAATTGTACTCTATCGCACATTCCTCTCTTGCATTTCTTTTTTTGTGAGGAGAAATAATATTGACTGTTTCTTGAAATCGTCATTGTTTGTTCCAAGGACATTAAAACGACTACGTGATGAAGGTGAGAAAGCTTTTTTCGATAAAATAGAGAGGGATAATAAAAAAGTAAATTTTTATAATTATAAATTATATAACTATCCAAATAATTTTGAATTTTTAAAGATGTTTATAAAACACTCTTATCGTATGAGTGCATTTTTTCTCCCTCTCATTTTTTTCCGGAATCACTGGTTCCTGATGTATGATCTTAACGATCAGATTTCAACATCTTTCTGGCGTTTTAAAAAGATAATCCCTCCCCGAGACAGGTTCTGGGCTGACCCCCACGTTTTTTTTAAGGATGATGTATACTACATATTTATCGAGGAATATATCTATAAAAAGGAAAAAGGGCACATTTCTCTTATCGAGATGCAACAATCGGGAAAATATTCCGATCCCGTAAAAGTATTAGATGAACCTTTTCATCTGTCATACCCTCATGTTTTTGAGTATAATGGAACATTATACATGACCCCGGAAACGAGAAGTGCAAAAAGTATTAATCTTTACCAATGCACTGATTTTCCAACTGGGTGGAAACACCAGGCTACTCTTATAGATTCAATAGAAGCTGTTGATCCATCAATCCTGTTCCATAAGAATAAATGGTGGTTATTCGCAAACGTTGCTGAACATGAAGGAACTTCAGTTGATAATGAATTGTACTTGTTCTATTCCGACAATTTATTGAGTCACAACTGGAAAAGTCATCCCATGAACCCCGTGATATCCGATGTCAAAAGAGCAAGACCTGCAGGTAAAATATTAGAACGAAATGGTATACTCTACCGTCCATCACAGTCCTGCAATCCTTGGTATGGGTATGGAATAAAACTCAATGAAATTGTTGCACTGACAGAAAACGATTACTCAGAAAGAGAAATTGCTTTCATTGAGCCAAAATGGGACAAAAAACTGATTGGAGTACACACACTATGTCATGAAAACAGATTAACAATGATTGATGGCTATTACAATAAATTTGTCGTATAGGATGCGAAGGGTTACGATTTCCGGACTGGCTAACAAAATCGGAACAGTACCACTGCTTCCAAGTCCGAAAGCTGGATGGACAAAGATTCAATTGTTCAGTGAAAGCCAGATCCTACCCTATCCCAGCAGATCTCATCGTATCTCTCTCAGACCAGATATATACATTCAAAAAGGGACTTGCTAAAACGATTCAGTGTTTCATGAGAGGAAATGGGGATTTGACTGATAGTAGTATTTGTTATAATTCACCAAGGTTGGAACTTCAATGGTAGAAGACCAATTCCGAAGAAGTAGGTTATTATTTCTGATTCAACCTTATATCCATCAGACTTGAAGTCCACGTTATCAAGAGCCTGACAGGAAAGCGCCCGCAATCCCGATTATGAGTCTGTGACCTTGGTTTTTCCCCTCATTTTAAATCTCTGCCGATTTTAATGATGGCGATCCTTCACGATCATCATCAGTGTGTGCAGCAACAGTGAAGAAATAACCAAGAGCATACCCATCATTAGACTCAACCCGCTTATCATAGTCATACCAAAGGGGAATTTTGATGTTTCATAATAATAGGAAAATGCATAAGAACCGGTAAAAAGACCTAGGGTAATAAAAAAAATCCCTGGAAGTCCAAATATGAGCAGGGGTCTATGATAAAGGATCAGATTAATGAGTCGTGTAAAAACGCTGACGCCGTGGGTGACTGGGTGCATTTTGTGTTTATTGGGAACATCATAGTTGACTGAAATGGGAACTTCCATAATCGGAAGTCCCATCGTGGAGAAGTGATTAATCATGTCCGATTCGACATTGTATCCATCAGATTTGAAGTCCAGATTATCAAGTGCCTGGCAGGATAGTGCCCGGAATCCTGACTGTGAGTCAGTGATTTTGGTTTTTGCGCCTAAGTTTGTAAAGAGATCAAGTGTTTTCTGTCCAAGCTGCCGGTAAGCAGGTATTCCTCCGTTCTTCTTAAGAAAACGGGATCCAATGACAAGGTCTGCCTTGCCTATACTGACTAATTTAGCAACTCTCTGAATCTCATTGGGATCGTGCTGTCCATCCGCATCAAGCATTACTGCCACAGCGCAACCTTTTTCGCGGGCACGCCGCAGACCTAAAAGAAGCGCATATGCTTTTCCTGTATTATGGTCAAGCCTGACTACGTCAGCACCTGCTAATTCTGCAATTTCTGCTGTGCGATCAGAAGATCCATCATCAACGACAATAACATGTTCGACATATTGCCTTGTGAGTAGAATTACGGAACCAATGACTAACTCTTCGTTATACGCAGGTAAGACTGCATAAAGACCTTTAATAAGGTTAAGTCTATCGTCGATATCGTTAGGAGTAACCTCAATCAGGTGAGGGATAAATAATGAAGACGTGCTGGTTTTATTGGTATCTTTATTCTGAATATTTTTCGATAATTGAGTTGTAGTCATAGAGATCCGTATTTTCTTTGTTTTGAGAATGATTGATCTGGTAGTGATGTAATTTATTTTTTTATCTTCAAAGACTAATATTTATGAGATTACACAGATATTCTCCACTTGATTTATATTAAGGCTGGCAAAGCAATGCTGCATTGCATAGAAATTAATAGTTATTGTATACCAGGAATATCTCATAAAATAAAAGCATCGTTTCCCATAGAATGAACATAATTTAACCTTGCATTTATATGATACCTGAACGTATTCGTGGATTCGGGATACTATCCCGCGAAAGAGACATCATGTTGCAATAAGGAGTTATTTTTATCTTCATTGCTTCCTCATAATTTCCTTTACGGGTTGGTAGTAAAAATGGTACTATTTCCATACGCTAATATATCGTAAAATCAGGAATCTGAAATACATCGGATTGCAAAGAAATATAAGAAAAGAAACATTTCCCTGTACTGGATAAATGGTACTATTGCCCAATCTTTATGTTCTGCTGTACATCATCAACAATAGTATTACCGGTTACCGTGATCTTTTTTGCATTGATTCCCTCATGCAGTAGATTTTGACGTGAGATTTCTGTAGGAGAGCAAATAACAGGTCAGAGATATGATCGGCCACGATACGGTTGATCTCTGCAGGTTCAAATTCAACGAATGAAACGGAGTTCACTATTCCTCAGGTAGAACGAGCCTGGCAAACCAAGGCGAGGGTTACCCGATACAAGGTGTCGTGGTTCTCCGGATGTGTGGGACTTCCCTACCCGATTACCTGGTCTCATGAAAATAAATGCGGTACGTCATGCACCGTTGCCTTGCCAGCCATTATTATAATCAAAGACCTTACATTTAATAATGTTTTGATTATTTTGACCGCATTAACCTTCTTTTTCCCAGATTCGACCAATTTTTTCCCATTTAAATAATACGAGTTGTCTTAAATCATAGGTTCTTGACTATAATTCATAAGAGATAGTTACCTCCCATGGAAGGTCGCTTTCGTAGGTTCACATCCGGAATACATCGTGTCTTCCAATGAGTGAGAAAATGAAGATTTCAAAACTATCGTTTGTGGGAATCGTTCTGCTGCTCACGCTGGCCTCATTCGGTGTGGTAAGCGCCTGTAGTTGTACACCCGGGTTCTGGAAGGCACCTCAGCACTGGGGATATTGGAGGACCAGTTTCGAACCAACCGAAATACTTATAATTAATGACGATCCTGTTGATTTGAATGGTGACAGAATTTCCGATACATATCTCCAAGCGCTGTCCTACCCAGGAGGGCGAGGCATCGACGGAGCGCAAAGGATTTTCCTTCGGGCCTGGGTCGCGAATCAGCTGAACGTTCAAGCTAACGACCCTGACGAATTTCATAACTGTGCCAAAGACGCTACATGTATGTAAGCATTTTTAGGCACCAGGGAAGAAATCATCGAAAAAGCAGAGTCTTTGGACATTTGGAACAACTTTGATATTTGCGACGTTATGGAGAAAATCCCATAAGTGGGGGATACCTCATTCCCTCATTTATCGTGAAAATGAAGGATCTCTGCTGCGCAAGGAATCTGATTTTTCTGTGCCAGATCTATTTCGGGTAAAATGCAACTGCAATGATAATCCCTGATGGGTCCTTTCCAGTAAATCGGAAAAAGACCATGCCAAAGATTATTGCATGCGCCGCGGAATGGATGATATGTTCTCTGTATAAATTCCAATAACTAAGACAAGAACCCAGTTTAATGATGTTATTGGGTGATATTTTTGTGGTTTGTTTCTGACATGAATATCCCTCTGTCAGCATCAGTTTACCGTACCTTTCGTCAGAGTAGATCGGTCAGCTTTTTGTAGGAACGAGAATATTATTAATAGAGCTGGAATTCTGATGATAAAAAAACAGATCGTAATAATATTCTTTGCTCTCTGGCTTGTTATCATTTCATTCTTAATGCTCCTTGCGGGACGGTTCGATCTGGCGTTTCTCTTTATTCTGGGATTCATCGGTTTTCTCGTGATCGCAGAGCTTATTGGACTGCGTTATGTCAAGCCCGGCTACTTTTTGTACGTGAGATTTCTAATCGTTGCAGGGATTGTAATAGCCATTGCGATTGTCGTTCAGAAAGCTTTGGAAATCCTTGGATTGGAAATTATTATAGGATGAAATTTCCCTCTGTACTGCGCTCTGGTTTTCTCCTGGCACGAATTCGATAGTGGATGCCTTCTTCGCTTTTTACGACAGACCCGTTCCTCTAAGCGAAAGAAAAGGATCGATTGTCTTCATTTTTCATTAAAAAACCACATTTATTCCAAGCACATTTCGGTTACCAACGTGACCGATATGGTTCTGGTAATGCAAAACATCATAGATATATCTCACATAGAACTAATAATTGAAATAGAAAATCCCGTACCAAAAATCAGTCTGTTGCATTCTGAAAAACATAAAATAGCTTACGCAATAACAATTAAAGACAATTGTAGTGAAGGGAAATGTGGGATCTGGGCATCTACGCCGGGTGAACATAATGAAACAAATAATTCTGAATAAGTATTCCACTGCTGCAATTCTCCTCCTGATAGCGGCAGTTGTTCTCGTTGCGATTGCCCTTAGTACCGATCTCGGGGAATTTGTAACTGCAGCGTTTGTGATTTCCGGCACGGTCTGTGCTATGACGGGGATTTTCATCCTGGTGTTTTCAGGGGGTGAACCAATTGATCCCCGGCTTGTGGGGTTCCTTCCTGCACAGGCGTGCATAAATTTCTGCCGTATAGCGTCTGATCTTGGTATAACCGGGAAGGCGTATTTCCTCCCCCCTCGCCTGACCGAAGAAGCCCGGGTGATGCAGTTCAACCCGGTCTCGACTTATAATGGAAGTAAACTGGCGGTAAAAGGATCATTCCCGGAAAAACAACCCTCCGGGCTTGTTACCCTCCCCTCCTGCAACCTGTTGATCCAGGATCTCAGGAAGAGAAACTCCCTGGAAATTCCCCATAACGAGGAAAATTTAACCCATCTTCTCCATGAGATAATCGAAGAGATTTTTGAGCTCGCGCAACGGGTTTCTGCCAGCTGGAACGGCAGTACGGTCACGATCACTTTTCACCGGTACCGGTTCATTGAAGGATGTCAGGTCGTTGCGCAGGAATCCCCCCCTTGTTGTTCCATGTACCCTTGTCCGACATGCAGCCTCTGCGGGACATTGATCGCTGAAGGGATAGACAAGGTAGTCAATCTTGACCGGTGCTCACTGAGCTCTTCCTCTCAGGATGTCACGGTAATCTTCTCTATATTGCCCGAACCGGACGGTTTTCACTATTCCTCTTACGAGACGGTTTTTGACATTTTCTTTACCGGAGAGTTACCCAAAGATGAAGGTCCCGGTAACTCGCATTGATACGATCACTGCCGGTTACATTCAAACTTGGGACGGTTTCATCGAATAACAGGAACTCCACACGGTTATACCCCGTTTTCTTAACCGACATGTTATAGGGGATTATCGCGGTCGCATTATGGGGAAGGGAAAGCACCAGCCGGTCATTTGCATCCATCGCCATAATAGTGGAGCTATTTGTCACATTATCAAATTCCGAGCGAATCATCCATGTCTCGATAGTATAGTTGATATTCCGGAACTCATGATTCCCTACACTAACGAAGAGAGGGTAATTCTGTCCGACAATGATCATGTCAGGGTAATTGGCAGCCGTCCGGTTTTCATTAAGAATGAAAAATTCAGTGAACTGCGCTCTCTCTTTTGGGACAGTAATCACATAGATTGTTGTTATTGTTGCAATGAGGAAAGATAGGATAATGACCGTGCTAAGGATCTTTTCAACTGTGCCGCCCCCGGCTGGAACAATTTCGTTACGGATAGTATTCCCAATTTCAAAAAAAGGAAAACAAAACCGTTCTACGGACGGGACAAGGGATCTTCGATAGAATGAAATAAGGAGCATCACCAGCGTGAATAACGTTACCGAAATCACGATTGGATCAAACCGAATCCCCCAGGGAGTGAAATTTAATCCAAAACCAATAAGAGGGACAATAACGATGGAAAGTGCAATGGAGAGCGTCATCCGCTCGATGAGATCGATATCATCATTTTTTGGGAAGAGTGCAGCAATAAGGCAGTATCCCGGGATGAAAAGTACCATGGGGAGGGCAAGTATAATTCTGAGTGGTATTGCATCAAGGAAGGGGATGTAGATCGCCACGATACTTGCTATGAGCCATATCACCACAAACGTCAGGTCTACAAGATACTCCTGTTCGAAAAAGGTCGAATAAATCTTTCCAATACGTGTTTTTTCAGACAAAAGAATCACCTTCATGTACAGAAATTAACTCTGTGACCAGATCGACACAATAACCCCCGGGGTAAATCTTGAAAGGAAGGTAAAAACTCTTACCGGGAGTCGTAACTTGTCTCAAGGTTGTATCACCTGTTTTCTGTTCATGGCCTGGTTATTTGATGATGATCTCTTTTGAATGTTTATCGTGGCCGTCGATATACATGATGACTGCGGTTATTGTAAGTATTATCATTGTCGAACCAGGAGGGATATTTGACAGATCCTGATTTATTTCCGCGCAGGGAATGAGAAACTACGGTGTTTTTTACATCAACCATAAGACCCTGCAATTCCTCCATAGTATGTTTTTGAGGAACTTCTATAAATGAATGCTTCTCTCTCCCTTAAATCCACCTCCTCGTTTTTTCCTTTATTTATCTGGATCGGAGGTGCAGGGAACAAATTGCTTTTCTCTAGCTATACCTAGTAAATTTTACCTTTATGAGTCTTCTCAAATATGTTTCTGGTTTTTTTAGAGATCGATCCATGAGTGAAGTATTCTTTTTCATGAACTGCTCCAAAGGGATTGACCGTGCATTGAGAGAGAATTCTGTATCGTAGGTTGGCATTCCTGGTGTGGCTAAAAAATCGTTCCACTGGTGATGATGATATTCATCCTTTGATTACGCAATGGGCGGGTGGGAGCTCTTTCTGATGCTATGTACAGGACCTGCTGGAAAAAACATCTTTTTTTTTAAATGTCGATCATAGGGGTAAATAAAAGTGCGGTGAAGGTCAATATGTTGTCCGAATGAGTAAGATATCACTGTTTGCTCAATGTAAACCAGTGAAGTGAATCCGAAAAGATAAAAACGAAGAAAATACATAATTATTGAAAAGCAGAGGAGTGTTTTAATGATACGAATGCCTTTATTAAATACGGTGAACCCCTTATGAAGATTATCGTGCTTCTTACCCTTTTAATTACTATCGGATTTATTCTGGCTACAGGATGTATAGGTCAAATAAAAAAGGATAATGGGAGTGGAAATGCGTCAATCTCCCCCACGAATACTTTTACCCCTTTCGTAAATAACACATCTGTTTCCTCTGTGAATGTTACTGCTAATATTACACTATTAAAGGGACCGCTGAGAGTATCTATTAGTGGATATCCTGTCGCCCTACCTGTCAATATAGACAATCAGATTGTTGGCATTGTAACAAAAGAAATACCCCTCGATCTGATGTTAGATGAGGGGAACCACAGCGTCACTGTCTGTGTGGGTGTGATATGTGAGAATGAAACAGTCAAAATTATTTTCGCAAAAAAATCCTTTATTGATTTTGGAGACAGGTTAAAAGAGGATATTGAGTTCCCTACCCCTACAGCGCGAATTATCGATTATTATAGAAGTGGTGATGGCATAGTCGTTGTAGTGGAGTTCATAAATCCCTCTTCAAGAGACCTCAATATGGGGGCGGACGTCAGTGTTGCGTATACATTTATTAGCGGTAGGGATAATCAGAGAGTGGGAGAGGCCACTCGAGGTAAAGCATCTGCTTTCGTTCCAGCCGGTCAACGCCAATCACCTTCAACAAATCTCTATTTTGCCTTTGGCAATGCTTATCTGTTCGATCCCCCTCAGCTTGGGCAAATAACGGCATATTAAATTTCCGGGATAAAACCCGGTCCTTTTTTTAAGATACTGTTTTAATTCAGCTACTGATTATCGTAGATCCCAGCGCTCTGGAAAATTTTTTTTAGGAATGAAATAAAAAACAACATGTCAGGGCTCGGGAGAATTCCCTGAATGAGGAGATGAGATACAAAGCCCATGAAAGATGAAGGAGGGAACAGTGCCTGTCCCCCTTGACCGTCCCTGCACTTGTTGCGATGATGACTTAGTACCTGTTTTGGGAGTTTTCGCATTTTTTAAGGACAAGAAGGAGGGGGTAAAACCCCTCTTGAGTGTTTACGTTTTTTTACAACATTTCAGATGAAAATCTATTATTCCGATATGATAGGGGTAGTGTTACCGCTCTCTCCATCTGGTACGATGATTGCCACCGCCCCAGACGGGGTTTCCTGTGCGTCGGACCGGTTACTTAAAAAAAAATATTCCCTGCCCGCTGTGCGTCGAAGAGGCCCTGGGGCGGGGTCCTTCATAGAGTACAATTTTCATGGTTCGGGCGTGAACCGAATCGATTCATGTCTGTTTCTCCAGAGCCGATACATCCTCTCTTTATTTCTGCAAGGTTTTGTTCACCGGTATCCCGTAGTATCGCCAGAACCATTACCGGGTGGTCAAATCCGTCAGACTATTAAATATGAATTTTTTAATAGATGAAAACTCTTTGATAAAATCCCCCGATCTCGGTACGTATACATCCGCACCATCGCGACGGGCCTGGTCGATAAGGGGATCTTTACCTCTCCCGGAATAGATGATAAACAACCCCTTGTATCCTGTTTCCCGGGCGGCCCTGACAAATACCCCTCCATTCATCACCGGCATACGGTAGTCAGAAATGACGACTTCAATGGGATGTTTTTTTAATATCTCAACAGCATCCCGTGCATCCAGACATGCGGTCACATCAAAATTCCCGCTCTCGGTAAACGCCATGTGCATCAGGTCGAGCATATCAGCATCATCATCAACAAGAAGAACCGGGATCATAGTGCGGCCTCAGGAACAGATGTAAGTCTCTTTTTTCCATCGGGATGGGGTTGATGCACCCTGAAACACTCTAACGGGACATGGATCTCAAACCGGGCACCTTTCCCAGGCGTACCGGTCTCTTCAATAGTTAAACCGGTGATAGAAAGAATTTCTTTTGCCAGGAACAGACCAAGTCCCCTGTTCCGCATCATACCGGGTTCAAAAATTTCTGATTTCAACTCTTCTGGTATTCCGACACCATTATCCCCAATAATCACGTCCAGTCCACGGTCATTTTTTGTGCATTTCACAAAAATTTCTGTTACATGCTTTCCATGGATCCCGGCATTCTCAAAAATGTTTTTAAAGACCCGGGTAACCTGGGGATCTGCGTAGATCTCCCACTCACCGACATCAAGAGTAAGCCTGACAGTATTCGGTTCAATCCATTCCGTGACTTGATTCAAGCAGTCCTTAAGGGCAATCCACCGTGGAGGGTTTATGCCAAGATCCTTATAATCACGGGTGAACTTGACCAGTTTCCCGATTGCCCTGGTTGAGGTATCCATGCGATCAAGATAGTCGAGGAGGGCGGTATCCTGTGCCAGGGTTTTTGCTTTGTCCAGGTATCCCAGCAGCACGGATACCTTGTTGAGGATGTCATGCCGGGTCAGGCTTGATAAGAGGTTTAACTTCCTGTTCACCTGCCGCAGAGCTTCTTCTGCTGATTTTCGTTCGGAGATATTGAGGTGTGTTCCGGTCATGCGGCCGGGTTTGCCGGTTTTATCCCATTCCGTTACCATGCCCCGGTCGAGTACCCAGACCCAGTGACCATCTTTGTGTTTCATTCGTGATTCGCACGCGAAATCCGCAGCTTCTCCGGAAAAGTGCTTCTGGAGTAATTCATTGGATTTTTGCAGGTCATCAGGGTGGGTCAGAGATCGCCAGGTATCGATTGTTACCGGCAAGAGCTCCTGCACCGTGTAACCGAGGATTTGCACCCAGCGATCGTTTATGACCATCTCGCCGCTCTGCACCCGCCAGTCCCACAGGCCTACGCCGGATCCCTCGATTGCAAGTTTGAGTTTCTCCTCGCTTTCCCGCAACGCCTGTTCACTGTGTTTGAGCTCCGTTATATCTCCGATAAGCCCGGTGATGCCCGTTACTTTCTCTGCCTCGATGAGTGGCTGGGCAATAATCCGGCCCCAGTGAATACCACCGGATTTGTCCACCATCTCAAAATCGTTCGGGCTGAGTTTTCCTCCTTGGGCTTCTTTTAATTTCTCTCCCAGGATATGTCGCTCTTCGGAAGGCACCAGCGTATAGAAATATTTACCGATCAATTCCGTGGAGTCATACCCCAGGACCTGCCGGATAACCGGACTCACATACGTAAACCGTCCTTTGGTGTCGGTGGTAAATATGATATGACTTATGCCCTCGACTAACGAGCGGTGTTTTTCTTCGGATTTTCGTACCAGGTAGTCTGCTTTTCTCTGTTCTGTCACATCAGAGAGAACGCAGACAAATCCGCTTGGTCTGCCCGTATGGTCAGGAATGGTTGAAACACTGACTTCTGCACAGAATGCTGTGCTGTCCTTTGAGATCAGCCTGCACTCGTAATATTTTGAAAAACCCTTTTCCAGGGTCTTTTTTAAATGTGCTCGGCTGTTTTCCAGGTCATTGGGGGTAACATAATCAAAGAAATTTTTCCCGGCGAGTTCGGCGGTGGTTGTATGCCCCAGCATCGTGGCCCCCTGGATATTTCCCAGTTGTATAATACCCTCAAGATCCAGCACAAGAATACCATTAGGTGATGTTTCGATGATCGTGCGGTAGTGCAGTTCACTTTCCACGAGCGCGGCATCGGCTTTTTTCAGGGCTGTGACATCTGAAACAACAAACAGACCATAGATGAATTTCCCTTTTTCACCCATTTGGGGAGATGCTGATATCCGTGTATAGGCAGGTGTAGTGTCTTTTCTGAGAAACACTACATCAAAGTGCTCATTACTCCCGTTCTTTATCCGCGTGAGTTTCTCTTCAAGATAGGCCCGGTCGTTTGCCGCGGTACAGGAAACAATGGATTTTCCCAGCATCTCATCACTGGAATAGCCGAGAATTTCAGACATTTTCTGGTTGATAAAGCTCGTATTTCCCTCATCATCAAAAATCCAGATGCCTTCCTGTGCCAGTTCAATGAGTGTCTGGTATTTCCGCTCACTGTCTTCAAACGCATTCCTGACTTTCCGGTGACTTTTTATCTCCTTTTTCAACGTTGTGGAAGTCTGGGTTAATTCTTTGGTGCGATCCTGAACGGTCTTTTCCAGGTCACGCTGGTATTGTTTAATCTCGGTGATGTCATCCAGAATGATCAGGATTCCCCGTTTTCCGTTTTCAAGGATGCTGGGAACAAACTTTGCCCGGAAATACCAGGTTTTCCCATCATTGTTAACCTCGATCTCCTTAAGGATGTCTTTTCCCTGGGTACATTCCTTTAATATGCTGTGAATATCATGAATGGACAAGAGGAGAAAACCTGCGTTGTCAATTGATCTTCCTACAATGTCTTCGGATGTTTTTTGTTCAAAATTCAGCACGTTTTCATTGACATACGTAACGTTAAACTCATCATCGAACACAAAGAGATAATCCGAAGAGAGGGAAAGAATCGAGGATATCGGAATCCTTTTTGTCAGGGTATATATTTTTGCCGATCCGATTACTTTGAGCTCAACAGCGCCGGAAATGCACAGGACATCAAGATATTTTGCCACTGAATTGCGGTTGATATCAATAGCGTGGGAGATCTCCGTGACGGTATATCCCTTAGCACTCCCTTTTAAGAAATTTTTAATCCGGGCGAGTTCCCGGTCATAGGGATGGGTTTTTATCTGTGTGAGTTCCCCGTTAGTCCCTTCCATACAAACCACCTAACTTCTATCTAGTGTATATTTTTATTAGCATATATAAATATTAGCGGGGTCGCAAGGCATGAACTTTTTTTATTTATTTACCCTTTTTAATGATTATTAATGGTTTTTTGGTTAAAATGTCAGGAACAATAATTTTATATTCTTTAGATAATTTGACCATTTTTCAACAGTGTTTCCCTTTTGCATTGCAAATGGGTCAAAGATCACATCAGAATGCATATATTCTGATTCTCTATTTAGTTGATAATGTGCCGAATGACGATTCTCGAAACGCTTTTTTTGGACTGTTCAAAGATTTAAAATATGGTGAGCACAACGAAACCAATAATAAGGATGGAAAAGTGGGTAATTATCTCCAGAAGATTAGTCCTTTTATAAAAAAACACGGAACTATATCGAAATCGTAAAAGAAGATCCTCCTATTGTCAATGCTTCAGCTGACGACGAGGAAAATTTACGCATGTTTATACATAGTCACAATTATCCTAGTATTTATCTGGACAGGTAGGAACATCGAAATCATTCTTCCGGGTTTCTGGAAAAGAATTGTATCTGGAGCAATCTGTTCGCAGGATTAGCTTGAGGATAAGTAGTGCAAGAGCTCAGGCGTTCGTATTTATTTATTCAAGGAGAAATGAGTGAAATGAAACGGAAAATTCTCGCGGTTTGCATTGCAATCGAGAATTTCGAAAAACACCGATAGTACTTTATCTTAGTACCGACTACGAAATGCATGGAAAGTCAACTTGATTTTACAGGGAGGATATAGACGAGTAAACGAGCTTGGGGATAAAGCAGCAGAGTTTGATATTAATCGAGTGGGAACGGTTTCGACCGCTGATCGGAGATTTGTATACCAACACCACGGAACAAGGAGGAAGACCCAACCATGATTTGATCCTCATGGTCAGGTTACTGGTCCTTCAATCGATGTATGGGTTATCCGATCCCGAACTTGAACGACAAGCGAATGATAAGATCTCATTCCTGAAATTTCTCGGGTTTCCTGAAAAGATCCCGGATCATTCGACAATCTGGTATTTTCGGGAACGACTCATCAACCAAGGGAAACTTGAGCTGATATGGAAGGAACTTCAACGTCAGCAGGATGCCATGGGATTGAAGATCAAAAAAGGTACGATCCAAGATGCCACATTCATCACTGCTGATCCGGGACATGCTTCCGCAGGCAAGCTCCGTGGAAACCAAGCCAGAACACAAAGAAGCAAAGAAGGTACATGGACGAAAAAAAATTCCAAGTCATATTTTGGGTTTAAAGTCCATACCAAAGAAGACTGTGATTATGGATTTATCCGAAAACTCCAGACTTCAACTGCATCACTCCACTATAGCCAGGTTGATCTCTCAAAAGAAGGTGTGTGGTCTACCGTGACAAGGGGTATTTCGGTGTTAAACCTCTCGGATTCGATGCAACAATGAAACGAGGAGTACCCTATCGATATCTGGGATATCCTTAGAAACAAACGGATTTCAAAAAAGCGATCTCCCGGAGAAAGACTATACGCCGATATCAAGACTGTTTTCAAATCAGCTCATTCCATGGTGACGACAATTGTCCGGGTCCATGCAAAAATGGTTTTTGCTGCCCTTAGTTTCAATCTCGGGCTGATCCGTACCTTCAAACACCGTGGTGTCATTTAGCGTATGCTATCTCATTTAACAAAAAAACGGGAAAATTCAAGGGATATTATGCCAGTTTTCTCGGGATTGGGAAGAAATATCGCTCTTAAATTTTTATTGCACTTGGATCTGATCAGTTATTCGAAATCCTCTTAAGAAAGTCTGCTCGTTCGACGCTGTAGAAACGGGCATGAAATATTCGAGTTCACACCGGAATCATGAAAATCGGATAATACCGATATGATGAGAGAGTTGGAACTTCTCTACTCCCAGTTGCGATGAACGCCGCCGCCCCCGACGGGGCGCCCCCGCGACGGATTGGTGACAAAAAATGCTAAATAACTCCTTGCCCCGCTGTGCCTCAGAGAGACCCTGATGCGGGGACTCTCGTAAAATAATACGATTTATAGTCAAGAACCTAAAGTTTGATACTAAACTTACCCCCAAGGAATTTAGCAATCCATGCTTTGGCGAAACTCAATGAACCACCATATTTTTTGAAAGCATCGAGGATAATCTGTTTTAAGTG
>Ga0315294_10004251_pt1 | contig 15604 bp, 18 predicted proteins | sample YL17G13_40_MG_FD_203626 | JGI IMG/M metagenome (GOLD analysis project Ga0315294, IMG submission 203626) | Sediment microbial communities from Yellowstone Lake, YNP, Wyoming, USA - YL17G13_40 | ecosystem: Environmental > Aquatic > Freshwater > Lake > Sediment | place: USA: Wyoming | collected... | reverse complement strand
GTTCGGACTTTCCGTACGTGATACTGAGCGCGCTGGTCTCATCGAACTTCGCGAGCTGGCCGTGAAGATCATCGGTGAGGGATGGACCCGATTCCGATTCCTCGGTGGCGTGTGGAATTACGAGGTCAACAGCATCAGGAACAAGAAAGACCTGATCGAAGAGATCCTGGTCACCCATCAGGCATGGCCCCAGGAACGGATCATCATCAACCAGGCCAGCCCGAAGAGGGATTACCAAGGATCCGTTTCCCAGTTCTACGACCGCAGCATGTTCCGGCATTACGAACCGGGGCACCTGAGCCGGTGGAGGTTCAGTTAATGCGTAATTTCGGGACCTTCATGCCGACCTTGGGGATGAGCATCCAGCCCTCCACGCCAACAACGGCCCTCCAGGCGGTTGCGGAAAAGGTCGTCATCCTCTTTAAGGAATTCTGCTCTCTCGCAAAGCAGGCCAGGAAGGCCGAGGAAGAGATCATCCGCGTGGAATCCTCCGGAGCAACCGTCCCAGAGGATTCCTACACGAATTACGAAGATCTCCTCGCGCAGGCCGCGGCGGCCCATGAACGCTATGCCTCGGCCCGGCAGGAACTCAGGGATCTTCGTGCCGAAGGCCAGGTTCCCCGCGTATCCCTGAGCGGAACCGAAATAACCAGGAGATCGTCTGAAGGTTGTTCTTGACCTCTTCGGCCAGCCTGGTAGGATATTTTCTTCGGTATCGCAACTAATCCTTGCTTATCTTCCATAATGTGCTATACTTACCGGGCATATGGAAAGACTTTACAGCCTCAAGGAGGCGTCTCCTTTATGCGGTTACAAACCCCGTACTCTTCGGCAGATGTGCTATGACAAGAGGATTGGGTTTATCAAGACTCAGGGCGGGCATTTCCGTCTGCCGGAGTCTGAACTCATGAGGCTCGTGGGGCACAAGCCCGCTCCGACGAACTCCGGGGCCGTGATTTACACCAGAGTATCGAGCGCGGAGAACAGGTCGAATCTCGACAGCCAAGCCAAACGGCTCGAAGATTACTGCATCGCCAAAGGCGTCCCCGTCCGGGAGGTAATCAAGGAGACGGCCTCTGGAATCAACGATCGCAGGCCGAAGCTGTTGCGGCTGATCGAAAAGGTAAGGCTTCTTCGCCCCGCCCTGCTGGTGGTCGAGCACAAGGACCGGCTGGCGCGAATCGGTGCGCCCTACATCGAGGCGGCGATCAAGCCGTTCGGATGCAGCCTAGAAATCGTCAATCCGGCAGAGACGTCGAAGGACGATCTGATGACGGACCTGATCGCGATCATCACGTCTTTCTGCGCGCGCTATTACGGTCAACGAAGGGCGAAGCGGAAGACGGATCGAATCATCGCGGAACTGAAATCCAAGGACGGGAAGAGGCGTGAAAAAGGCGCATAAGAGGAATCTCCCGGGCGGCATGAGGAGATCGGCAAGAGTCTTCCTCAGGCGCGCCAACGCCGGGAAGACTGCGCGTCTCCGGAAATTCCTGCGCCTGTACCAGAACATCGTCAACTACTTCATCGTCCGGTTTTGGAGCCTCAAGGAATTCAAGCGGGCGCTGGCGGATCAGGACGCCACGTCCAAGGCGATCCGGCGATTCGGGATCACGGCGCGCTTGGCCCAATGCGCCGCCAAACAGGCCAAGGAGATCGTCTGTGGTCAACAGGAACGATGGGGATCCGGCGCGCGGATCCCCCGGCTCAAGTCGCTCGTCGCCAACCTCGACGGCCGGTTCGTCACGATCTCCCCGTTCGACGGGCATTTCGACTTCGCTCTCGTCTTCGGTTCCGGCGTGCCTGGGATGGTCGTGCCTCTCGGACGCACGAAGCCCTGCCTCAAGTTCGAGGCTGCGGGGTGGATGCTCGCCGCCGGAATCCGGCTCGGGGAGAAGGACGGGAAGGTGTTCGTCGATCTGGTCTACGAAAAGACGAAGCCCGTTGCGCAGCCTGAGGGAAAGGTCCTGGCGCTGGACACTGGGCTCAATCGTCTCTTCACCGGGTCGGACGGCCAGGAAGTCGGAAACGACTTCAAGGAGACCGTCAAACGAGCCGGGAAGAGGCGGAAAACGTGGCACGACCACATCGACACCGAGATCGACCGCAACATCAAGAAGATCGACCTCGGTGGGGTCTCCGTCGTCGTCCTGGAGAACCTTAAAAACGTCAAGCATGGCAAGCGCGGGAAGTTCTCGCGCCGATCGAACAGGTTGCTGTCGTTCTGGCATTACGCCAAGGCGCGCAGGCGTTTGGAATGCCGGTGCGAGGAGCTGGGGATCCGCGTCGCGTTCAAGGACCCGGCTTACACCTCGCAACGGTGCCACGCTTGCGGCAACATCGACGGCAAAAGCCGCAGGGGAACCAAGTTCAAATGCGTCCGTTGCGGGATGGAGTGCGATGCGGACTACAACGGATCCAAGAACCTGGAGTTCCTGTGGCTGGCGGGAGCCTATAGTCTCCGTTCACTGAAAAGCGCCTGATCGTCCGAAATGGAAGATATAGCGCAACTATCCTGGCCGATGTTCCACCTTTCGGGGGTCGAGGATTGGCTGCCTCGGCCCCTTTTTTAAATGATGCGTGCGAGGGCCTTTTCGATCACGGCCCGGTCGACCGCCTTGCGCATGATGTCGACGCCGATGTCCGCGAGGATCACGCGAACGCCGGGACGCACCACAGGCCGTCCGCAGACGAGATCGGCGAATTCCTGGCCCACGAGAACCACGCGAATCTCTTTAGGGGGTTCCTCGACAACTGCGGGCAACGGCGTGGTAAAAGGAGGCGCCACCGCCGGCACGGGCCCGCACTGGCCGCCGACATTGCCTTGATTTCCCTGGTAGGTGCAGTTCATCCCCTGAAGCGGCGTTCCTCCTTGGAACATTTTGCGCTTCTTCCTGCACTCCGCGCAGCGGCGCGGCATCCTGAAGTTCGGAAGGGTCCGGATCAGTTCCTCGAAGTAAAGCTTTTCCCCTTCGGACATGATGAACGTGGTTCCGCAATCGATACAGGCGATGGTGGTTTCGGGCATAATAAAATTCTCCGTATTTTAATTAAATAAATGGGTGCGGGCAGAGGGCTCTGAACCCTCTGCCCGCATGGTGGAGCCGGCCGGTGCTGCCCCGGCGTCTTGCAGCAGTCTTCAGGGGCGTCTACGCGCGTAGGTCGTGTTTTGTTGTCGGTCCTTGAACGGCCACGACCAGCCTTCCTTGGACCCTATTCCGGTTTTGTTCTCGGCCGCTTTCTCCCGGACGCTTCGAACGGCCCAGCCGATGTTTTAACGTCGCACCGCCTTATCGGCGTCCAGTGGATTGACGTGGCAGCTTAGGCCGCCAGAGCCAGCTTGTTGTTGGCAGTTAGTTGTTTTGTCGGCTTTTTCCGTGGCCAACCGACAAACCACGGCGCGCGGCTTGCCTTCTTCCTGTCGCAATCGATACTGTTTCGGCCCCGCAACACAAGTGCTGAACCGGCATATGTGCTGGCTTAATTACCTGATTGTCAAAGCGGCCCCAGCCGCCCACGAGTTTATCCTTTGGGCGCCTTTAGACTCTTCTGGTCTTCGCGGGATTCACGACGCGCCTGCCGGCACGGCTTGCACCGCTTCGGATCGGAGAGCTGCTTCGAAGCGTAGAACTTCTGCTCCCCCTCCGTGAAGGCAAATTCGACCTTGCAGTCCAGGCACGGGATCATGCGGTCCGGCATCGGCTCTCCTCTCAAAACTCCCTTTTATGGTTGTCGGCCCGGCACGCCGGGCATCGCTTCGGCTTTGGCAGATTGTCCACGACGATCCGGCGTCGTTCTGATTCGGTGAGGATCCAGTCCTGGCCGCATTGGGGACAGAGCATTTCCAGATCGCCGACAGGTTCAGATCTCGGAAGGTCCGACATCGTTCACGATAGTTTCTTTAACGGCCACGGACAAATGGTACCCCACGAAGCTGAAAAAATCAACCACGATTTTGCCAGGCCCATTGAGCCGCGAAATCCGAGGCCCTCTTGAGGGATTCTATGCTTCCGGCGTCAGTCCATTCTCCGTGGACGACGCTGTAGCTCATCTCACCCTCGGACACGTAATGGTTGTTGACGTCCGTGATCTCGAGCTCCCCACGCCACGATGGCTTAAGCCTTTTCGTCACCATGAACACGGTGGGGTCATAGACGTAGGCCCCGGTCACGGCCAGGTTGGACTTCGGATGCGCCGGTTTTTCTTCGATGGACACCACCTTGCCGTCCTTGACCTCGGCGATGCCGTATTTGGCTCTCTTCGCGCCGTCGACCTCCTCGTAGAGCAGGACATCCGGGACTTCCTTAAGGAATATATGGGCCCCGCGCCTGAAGGACTTCGAGGGTTCCGCGAGGAAATCCTGGTCCTGAAAAACATTATCTCCGAGGACGACCGCGACGGGAGAGGCGTAGGCGAACTCATTCGCCAGGGCCAGGGCGTGCGCGATCCCCTTGGGCTTCTTCTGGACCCCGTAGGAGAGGCTCACCGGCCCCTTGAGTCCCAAAGCGGCCATCTCCTCCTCGTCCCCAGACCCAAGGAGCCCTCCGATCGCGCTGAAGTGGTCTCCCCCGGTGACGACGTAGATCTCCTTGATGGCCGCCCGGATGAGGTAGCTGAGGGGCCACCAGATCATCGGTTTGTCGTAGACCGGAAGGAGGTGCTTGTTCGTGACGAGGGTGAGGGGTCTCAACCTGGAACCGGATCCGCCCGCGAGGACGATTCCCTTCAAGGGTACGGATCTCCTTTCCCGTAGGTCTTGAAGCCGATCCGGATGGCACCCCCTTGTTCCAGGAACTCCTCGATGGCCTGCTTCTTGGTGATCCGATTTCGCGCCGCGCAAACCCCGGCCTTTAGGCCGGGGTTAGCGGCGCCCGTTTTTAACGCCATATGTCCTATCCTGACTCCCGGTTAGTGTATAATCATAGCGTCATGAAAACGGTAGCCAGGCTCAGGGGAATTCTGGCCCGTCTCGACCCCAAGCCCGTTGCCTTGGGGAAGATTCACCAGTTCGGCGGTTGCCGGAGGTACGCCTACAACAGGCTCCTGGCCGAACGCGAGGCCGCGTGGAAAGCGCTCGGGGCATCTCCGGATGTCGAAACGAAGAAGGCCTTCAACCGTGAGTGGTACTACGTCGGCATGACCCACAAGATTACCCTGTGGCGATCGAAGTTGGAGTGGCTGAGGGCCTGCCCGGTCCACGTGCTCCAGAACGCCGCGTGGGATCTCCAGGATGCCTACGAAAAGTGGTGGAAGGGTCTCGCGAAGCGTCCCCGATTTAAAAAGAAGTCTCATGGTGCCGATTCCTGGACGGAGAGCGATCCGGCCTGCTTCGGCGTGAACGGGCAGGCCGTCAAGCTCCCCAAGATCGGCTGGGTGCGGGCTAGAATCTCCCAAAGGATCGAAGGCGTCGTCAAACGGATCACGGTAAAGCAGGAAGGCGAGCACTGGCACGCCAGTCTCCTGGTTGAGGAAGCAGTCGAGGAGCCCAAGCCTAACGGCAAGCCGGCTGTCGGGCTTGACCTCGGGGTCGTTCACGACGTCGCCGACTCGGACGGGAATATCTACGACACACTCACCCGCACGAAGGAGGAGAAAAGACGGCTGAGGAGGCTCGCCCGAGCCGTGTCCCGGAAGAAGAAAGGATCCAGGAACCGCGAGAAGGCAAAGAGGAAACTCAACCGTGCTCGGCTCCGGATCGACCGCCGTATCCGACACGAGATCCATGTCCTGACTTGCCGTCTGGCCAAAAACCACGGCCTGGTTGCGATTGAGGACCTGGACGTGAAGGGGATGACGGGGAGCGCGGCGGGCACTCTGGAAGCCCCGGGCCGGAACGTGGGGGCTAAGCGGGGTCTGAACCGGGAGATCCTGGAGCGGCGCTGGGGAGAGACCCGGAGGCAGCTCGGGTACAAGTGCCCGTGGAACGGATCCCGCCTCGTGGCCGTCCCGGCTCCGTATTCGTCCCAAGAATGCTCCTCGTGTGGGCACGCGGACAAGCAGAATCGGCCAAGCCAAGCCGTCTTCCAGTGCGTGTCCTGTGGGCACGAGGAAAACGCGGACGTGAATGCCGCAAAAGTCATTCGCAAGAGAGGAATCGTTCTGGCCGCGGGACACGCGGCGACAGCCTGTGGAGAGGACGTAAGACCTCCTCGTAAGAGGAGGCGGACCTCCGTGAAGCAGGAACCTTCTGAGGGCGCACATACATGCGTCGCCTAACAGGAATCCCCGGCCTTCAGGCCGGGGAGGATGTCAAGAATACAGAGTCTCCGCCGACCATCAGACACGCGAATAGTACCCGCCACCACCATAGACGTTTTTTTGTCATCGGCATTAATTATACCGCGGTTTTCTGTGCAATCAACATAATCTCCGGTGCGTATAGGACGCGTGCTTGTACGTCAGCCTCCGATAGCCGTGATTGCGCATCCAGGAATCCACGCGCTTCTCAAAAAGCTCTCCTCCGTAGGCTGGGTAACGCTCCGAGGCCCGATGGCGCTCGTTGTAGATCTGTGCCCGGTAGTCGGCGGTCCGCACGAGGTAGCACTGGTCGGAAAAACCGTAGCCGATGAAGAAGTTCTCCTCTTCGGACTCCGCCTCCGCCCGGGCGGGCACAAGGCCGTTCCACAGGGGAATCGCGACCTTGAGATTCGGGTCCTTCAACATCCTGGTGATGCACGGTTCGATCCACGTGGCCGGCGCGTCCAGGATGGAATCGGCCGTGAAGTAGAGAAGGTACTCGGTCTTGCAAAGATAAATGCTTACGAGGTGCTGGATCGAATAGTAGTACCCGCCTCGGAAGCTCTTCTTGTCGATCCCGAAAAAACGGAGGGCCTCGTCGGCGTATTGGGCGACCACCTCGACGGACGTCAGCGCCCCTTCGGTGACGAGCGGGTCTGCCTGCTTCCGGACCTCCGCAACATCCTCGACGTTGTTGATAAGGAGCCGGCGCTCAACGAATTGACATCCATTGTAGGCGATCATCCTCCGGAGCCGGTCTGTCCACAGAAGGGCCCGCCAGTCGCCTTCGTAGCAGTGGGTTCCGAACGTTACCGCCGGGACCACGTTAAATCCCCTTCTCCGTCGCTTCGTCCTTCACCGGCTTCCACCCGACGAGTCTGACGGCGTCCTCAAACGGACATCCCTTTTCCGTGCATTTGACCTTGCCTTGGACCAGGCCGTTGTCCGCAACCGGGCTGATGACGACGAAGACCTCTCCGCACTTCGGGCAGGCGAACAGAAGGAGGCTCTTTCCGGTCTGCCACAGGTTCCACGTCCCTGGCATGAGACCTGGATCGCATGGGCTTTTCAACATGTAGAGTTCTCCTTCAGACGGAGAACCCCGGTCGCATCTGAATTATAGCCCGTCTAGATGGAGAATTCCAGGTCTCTCGGGCTAGGGATCGAGCTCGATCTCCCAGTAGGCTTTAGAGAGGAAAGCCTCCCAGGACTCCCGGCGATCGCGCGGAGACACTTGGGTTAAAATTCTCCACGACGGCTTCTTCGGCGTCTTGCGGAGTTTCATGTCAGCCTCGGCCGGCGTCCTATTGGCCTTCTTCTTGTTGCACTCTATGCAGGCCAGGACGCAGTTCTCCCAGGTGGAGACGCCCCCGCGGGACTTCGGAGTCACGTGGTCGATCGTCAAGGCCTCGGGGCCCGGCTGCTTCCCGCAGTACACACAGGTGTACCGGTCCCTTTTAAAGAGGTTCCTCCTCGAGAATATGACGGACTTCTCGCCCTGGCCGTCGTAGTTCGTCAGGACGATCACCTCTGGTGGAAGGATCACCATCCTCGGAGACCGGATCACCATCTCGCCTACACGCGCCTTGGCCTTCGAAACGTCGGCCCAGGAGAACAGGTCGTGGCGCTCGTAGGTCCCCGGCTCGAGCACGAAGGCAGATCCCTTGGCCACGAGACCGATGGCCTCGCGGACCGTGGACACCTGGATGGGCTGCCAATTCCTGTTAAGGACCAGGACCTGGCGCTCAAGTAGCCGTGCCGTCGCTTCCATGGCTGAATCCTATCACGTCGGGCCGGAACGTCAAGATTGGTACCCCCGCTCGGGGTCGCACCGAGCCTTCCGCGTCCGTAGCGCGGCGTGCCTCAACTACACTACGGGGGCTTATTTTTTCCACAAGCCTGGATGGCACGGGTACCAAAGTCAAGATGATTCTGATGGCGCCCCGGGCCGGACTCGAACCGACAAGTTCCTCCTTCGGAGGGAGGTGGGCTAATCCAATTACCCTACCGGGGCGAATATTGGAACCCCCGACCCGACTCGAACGGGCATAGGTCTCTTTAGGAAAGAGATGACCATCCAGTTGGTCCACGGGGGCATGGCGGGAGCGGATGGGAATCGAACCCACCGGCCGGGTTTCCCCGGCCCGCCGGGTTTGAAGCCCGGGGAGCACACCAGCGCTTCTTCCGTCCCCACAAGATTGGTCGGCCTGGCCGGATTCGGACCGGCATATTCCTGGTCCCAGGCCAGGCGGGTTAACCAGATTACCCTACAGGCCGGTGGTGGGCCGAGCGAGTGTCGATCTCGCGTCCGCCGATTATGAGTCGGAGGCTCTACCGTTGAGCTATCGGCCCGAAGAGTGGTCGGAGACCCGGAACTTGCGTCCCAAGACTAGAAGCTGTAAGTGTAAAAGTTCCCCGTCGAGGCCGACGTCGAGGAATTGCAGGTGTTGAAGCCTCCGAACGTCCTCACCACAACCACGAACCCCGGCGCCGGCATGGGCATCGCCGGCCTCCTCTGCCGTGCCAGCATCCCGTCGTACTGAGCCCTCTTCGCCTGATCCCTTAGGACGTCATAGGCGGAATTCACCGTCTTCATCGCCTCTTCCGCTTTGGGATCCCTGTTGTGGTCCGGATGCAGCGCCCGGGCCCGGGCCAGGTAGGTCTTTCTGATCACGTCCGGCGTGGCGTCCTCGGGCACACCGAGGACCTCGTAGAGCGTCATGCCCAAATCATACCCCACCCTCAGGCACGAAACAATATTCTCAAAAGTGGTCCGGCTGGTGAGATTTGAACTCACAACTTCCGCGTCCCGAACGCGGCGGGGTAGCCAAGTTCCCCTACAGCCGGATGGTGGGCGCGAGAGGAGTCGAACCTCCATGCCTTGCGGCGCCAGTACCTCAAACTGGTGCGTATGCCTTATCTTCGCCACGCGCCCAAAACTGGTGCCCGACCGTGGAATCGAACCACGTATTCCTCTGTGTGGGAGAGGTGTCTTAGCCGTCTGACCCGTCGGGCGAAGATTGGTGCGCCAGAGAGGAGTTGAACCTCTATGCCTCGCGGCGATCGGTCCTGAGCCGATTGCGTCTGCCTTTCCGCCACTGGCGCGAATTTTGGTGTCCCCGGCAGGATTCGAACCTGCACCCGCCGAAGCGGGCCATCCGGGTTTAGGCCGGAGCCGTCTCCCATTTCCGAGCACGGGGACAAATTTGGTGGGCCCCGCGGGAGTTGCACCCGCACGCCTTGCGGCACCGGCTCCTAAAACCGGCGTGGCTGCTATTTCACCAGAGGCCCGTTCGTTCTATTTTGTCGGCCAGGTCAGCAGCGCCGGCTTTACCGTCTTCGCTGCGCTTATGATCGTCACGGCATCTGCGATCGCTGCGTCCAGTCCTCTCGATAGAGACGCAAAGAAGGTCAGGAGCATCGTTTTCGTACGCTCATCCAGCTTGTCCGTCGGGTTCGCCGGGAGCTTGACGCGCGTCGCGATCACGTTCACGGCAAGCTGCAAGGCCGAGACTACGGTCGGCGAGAGCTTCTCCGAAAGCTGACTGAGAGCCGTGTCCACGGCCGACCTGAGGACCTCGGCAGTCGAGATCCCAGAGAAGACCGGGATGACGTTTGTCTTGATGATGGTGGACGCGATCTGGACGTCCCTGAAGATCGCCTCCGCCTTCTCTGGATACCGATCCACGGCGTACTTGATGCCATAGCGGGCGGCATTCTCGGTCGCCAGGTCGATGCCCCGGAGGACATCCTCGTCGGAGACCTGCATGGTTCCGCACCCGGAGAGCATCACGACGAACGGCAGGAAAAATAAACGGCGCATAGTCACCTCCTATAAAGGAAGTGTATACACCGTATATTGGAAAGTCAATCATGGTGGGCGGAGCGAGATTCGAACTCGCATGGCCGACGATTTTGAGTCGTCGAGGTCTACCTTGTTTGCCTCATCCGCCCATGGTGCCCCCGCCAGGTATCGCGCCTGGTTCCACCGGGTAAGAGCCGGTTGCTCATCTAGTAAAGCGTTCGGGGGCGAATATTTGGTGCCTCCGGTCGGAGTCGGACCGACGCTGTTTCCGGTTAAAGGCCGGATGCCCTGCCAGTTGGGCGACGGAGGCGTGGTACCCCGCACCGGAGTCGCACCGGTTCCTCGAGCTTGAAGGGCTCGCGATCTCCTCTTAATCCAGCGGGGCCTGAAGATTGGTGCTCCCAGCGGGACTCGAACCCGCGTCTCGACCTTGAGGGGGTCGCATCCTGGCCTCTAGACGATGGGAGCTGGTACCCCCGGGAGGAGTTGCACCTCCACCACAACCTTAGAACGGTCGCTGGCTTTCTATTACCGCACGGGGGCGAATATTGGCTCCCCGGGTAGGAGTTCAACCTACGACTTCACGTTTAACAAACGTGCGCCTCAAAGCGACAGAGGCATCCGGGGAACGATGGAGCCGATGGGGAGAATCGAACTCCCGTCTCCTGTTTACGAAACAGGTGGATTGCCACTATCCGACACCGGCGTGGAGGGCGCGATGGGTGCTGCCCCCACCATAGCGGTTTTGCAGACCGCCGCGTTCTCTGGTTCGCCACGCGCCCGAATATTTCGGGAAGGGGATCTCTTGCGAGATCCCCCTTCCCGGAGAGAGGGAGGAAAAGGACTCTTTTAATCCGTCAATCCCGGCATGGCCGGGGTTGTGTTTTGGAAGCAGGCCGCCGAATTGCACGGCGTTCCCCGGGTTATGAGCCCAGGAGGATGACTTCACCCCCCGCCTGCGGTATCCCAGCGAACCTGGCCTTCGTGCTGCGCACGCGATCCTGACCTGATCCGCATGGTGTCCTGGATTCGAAAGAACGTATACCAAGTATATACCCGAGTTCTGAAAAAGCAAGCGGAAAATGGCGGAGACGCCGAGAGTCGAACTCGGAAGCCCTTTCGAGCGCCTCTTTAGCAAAGAGGTGGCCTAACCATTAGCCTACGTCTCCTTGTAACGAACCGGGCTGCGGCCCGTCATACAGACATGGCGAACACGACGGCGATCGCAAGGCTCTCCAGCGTCACTCCCGAGAGCGAAACCCACTGGCGGGAGATTCTCGCCCAGGTGTACCGGATCCTCGGCTTCCCCGGAGCCGACGCGTGGGCCAGGACCCAGGACCTCGAGGTCTCCGAGATCCGCAAATGTCACGGGATCGGGAGCACCCGGCAGCCGCGGCTCTGTCCCAGGTGCCTGGCGCGCGGCGCGCGCTACCACCTCATCTTCGTCGCCGGCGCCTTGGGGCGCGCGGCCCGCAAGGGCGCCGGCGCCAGAGGGACGTCCTCCACCAGGTAGACACCTTCTTGGGCGTTTTGGCGGAGGGGCCAGCCGAATCCCTCCGCGATTCTCAAGCTTTGCCCAGAAAGAAGGCCGGCACGTCGCGCCCATGGCGGCGCCGACACTGGCCGGAGGCCAGCCCATCCGTCAAGCCAGCGCCTTCCACAACTGGACGCTCTTGGGGCCCAGTGTCGGGAAGCAGTAGGGCACCAGGAACCGGCCTCGAGGGATCTCCGGGTTGGTGCCGCTGTTCCTCACCTCGTAGCCCAGCCCCTTCAGCCAAGAGCAGAACGACAGGATATCCCCCTGGGGGATGGACCAAAGCGAGGCCAGGCGCTTGCGATGCGCGGTCTCGGCGACGCCCCTGCCGGAGACAACCTTCTGCAAGGCCCTCCAGAGCCAGTCCCGACATCGCCCGAGGGACAGGCTGCAGCTCACTTTGGACTCGTACTGGTAGTAGTTGGACAGCTGCACGAGATCCGCGCAGCCCACATGCCTGGAGAGTTCAGCCTCAAAGGCCTTCCAAGCGGCTGTGAACATGCGCTCGTCCCGCCGCGACAGCCTCATCTCCACGGCGCCCGCCCGCAGGCCCCAATCCTCGCCGGCAAACTCCGCCTTGACAATGACCGCGCCCTTGCGCGGCCGCCCCGAAGCGTCCCGCACCTCGATGACCCATCGGCCCTTCGTGGGCGTGAACGCCACCAGGAACTCGGCCCCTGCCTTGCATGGCACCAACTCGAGCTTGCCGGAAAGGCGACATCCATAGGAACGGCCGCGGACCAGCTTGACGTGAGGGCGCCGCGCGCCTCGGGCCGCCTGGATCGCCCCCTCCGCCTTGCGCTTGTATCGCGCCGTCAGCTCCCGCTTCCGGGACCTGAAGCTGAGCTTCTCGCCAGGCTGAAGATACGAGAGCGGCGCGGGCACGGCCCTCTTCGCGCCCCGACGAGCGCCTTTAGCCACCCTATGGGGGCGCCTTCTCCGGGCTCGACGTCTGGGCATCGTTGATCTACCCTCCATTCCTCGCCGCCGAGGGCGAGAAGACCTGCTCCCGGACCGCCAGCGCCAGGATCCTGGCGATCTGCGGGGGGACCGAGTTGCCGATCTGGTGCACAGCGGCCATCTTCCCCCCGGAGATCTCGTACCGGTCCGGGAAGGTTTGGAGCCTCTTTAGCTCCCCCAACGAGAAGGGCCGGCTGTCCCAATGGAAGGGGCCGGTGTAGAGCCCCCCCTGCGCCTTGATCGTGCGCGTGGGCGTCTCCGGGTCCGCCTTGTAGAGGAAGTCCGAGAACTTGGATCTCCAGGCGAAGATCGGCCGAGGATGGCCCATCCGCTTCGTGAAGAAGCTATAATTCAGCCCCGGCGGGATCTGCTCCAGAAGCCCCTTGTACCGCCCACCGATCCTCCCCGGCAAGGGGCCCCTTCGGGAGGCCCGAGCGAGCGCCTCGCGGGCGGCGAAGAGCGGCCGCTGGCCCTCAGAATCCGGCCCATGCGAAGGCCTGGGGAACAGGAACTGGCCCCGCCTCAAGCCCACCACAAAGAGCCTCTCCCGGTGCTGCGGGACGCCGTAGTCGGCGGAGTCGAGGATGCGGTGGAAGACCGTGTACCCGGCCGACTCGAACGCCTCCTTGATCTTCTTCCAAGGCTTCCCTTTTTGCGCGCCCGTCAGGCCATAGACGTTCTCGAAGAGGAAGCCATGGGGCTGGATCTCCTTGAGCAGCCGCACATACTCCAGGAACAGCTGGCCCCGCTTTTCCTTGGTGGCGCGGACGCCAGAAGCTCGGCGGCCCGCCGCTGAGAAGGTCTGGCAAGGGGGGCCCCCGATGATGAACTCATATCTGGCGCCGGGCGGGGGGTGGAACTTCCGAATGTCGATTGGGTGGACCCGGCACTCGCCGAATCGCCCGGAGTCGCCCGTGTTGGCCTTGAGGGTGGAGGCGAACCTCTCATCAATCTCCACAAGGTCCGTGATCTCGAAGCCGGCATCGTGGAATCCGATGTCGAGGCCTCCCGCGCCCGTGAAAAGGCTCAGGGTTTTGATCTTCAGCCCGCCGCGCCTGGCCACCCAGGCCCCGAGCGCCGAGCCAAAGGCGTCCGGCCATCCCCCGCCGGAGGGCACGACGCAGAGGGCCTCGCAGAGGCGGCCAAAATAGGCCCCGGCCGCTTGCGCGGAGGCGCGCTTGGACCCCCTCTTCCGCGATGCCATCCCTTGTCCCCTCCCTTCAAGAGGCCCGCGCCGCGCTGGCGACGCTGGCCCGAGACACGCCCTGCCGCTGCTGGCGCCGGATGGCCGGCCGCCACAGAGCGCGAGGATACGCCAAGCCTGTGGCCTATCCTGTCACATGCCAGCCCTCACCTCATCGATGGCCCTCAGCGCGAGGCGGCGGCATAAAGGACCCGCGGATTATACTTCCCGCAGGGGCAGAATCACCAACGAGACGGCTAGCCGGGCGCCCAAGGAGCCGTCCCTCTGAAGGGGAAGCACCTCCTGGGCGTAGACATCCTCCCAAGAGCCTCTGTCACTGGCCTCCAATTCGCTGAGCCTGCGCATGCCGATGCCCTCATCCCCTCAACATCATGAGCCTACCACGCCATTGGCAGGCGGCGTCCTCAGCCCTGATGCGCCGTGCCAGCTGCCCCTCTAGGCCTCTCAGCTCCAGCCGTATGGCCCATCCTGAAATGCGTCTCTTCCCAAGATCGCCCCCGCCAGCCATCACGTGGGCTATACTTTCTCCAGGAAACCCTTCTTCGATGCTCTTGCTCCTGCCATGGGAGCGGCGCCCGGAAAGCTGCCGCCAACGGCGTCTGCTCGGCGCCAAGGGGCGGCTCGTGGCGAGCTGGGGCATGGCCCCCTACGGGGAAGGATTGAGGACTTGTCGGTCTGCCGAGAGGAGGCCCATGGCATCTTGGTATAAGGCCTCCAAAGCCCAATTACTCTCGGAACACCCAGAGGCCGTTCGTGATAAGATTAACGGCGCGGCGTCGGCCGACCGTTGGAGCATCGATCCTGACCAAGTTGAGGAGTGGGAAGGCTCCATCGCGCTCCTGCAGAAGGCGCTCAAGAGCCCTGGCTGCTCGGCGATCTCCAGCGTCCTTCTTGAGTACGACTTCCGCCGCCGGGGCCTGAGGATCGATTGCATCCTCATCGCCCCGAGCCTGCTCTTCATCCTCAATGATGCGCTATTAGGCTGAGAAACCGTTGGCAATTTATTCGTTTCTCCGACGGAGCATTTGATGAGCAGGGCGACGTATTCGCGTTGGACACAAAGCGTCCTAAAAGGTACGTTTGTGTCCACTGCCAAAAGCCCTGCGAAAAGTCCAGTTTTCCTTCGAGGAACCGCACCTGACGCACTTCGGGGGCATGTTCCTGATTCAGCGTTTTTGTCAGAAGCTGGGTCTGAGGCGTCTCATCCAGCGCCACCTCCGACCGGGTCCCCGCTTTCGCGACTTCCAGCCTGCCGACATGATCTTGGCGATCCTCTACGCGATGATCGTGGGCATGGACCGCGTCAACGAAACGCAGATCCTCCAGTACAACGGGGCCTTTCAGAAAGTCGTGGGGCTGGACCGGTTTCCAGACCAGACCGCGATCCGAAGGTTCTTGAAGCGGCTGACGCCCTCGCACATTCGCCAACTCGCACGGCTTCACGAACGGCTCCGGCGGATGTTCTTCGATCGGCCGAGTCCGCGCACCAGCCTGATCTTCGACATCGATTCTACGGTGGTCGTGATCTACGGCCGGCAGATCGAAGGGGCGCGCGTGGGCTACAATCCCAAGAAGCACGGGCGACGTTCCTACCATCCCTTGCTGGCCTTCGAGTCCCGCTTCCAGGAATTCTGGCACGGCTCGCTGCGCCCTGGGGATGCGGGAGCCGCGACAGGGGCCAAGCCCTTCATCCAGGTCTGCTTGGCCAAGGTTCCGAAACAGATTCCGCGATCCCGTGTGCGCTTCCGCACAGACTCGGGCTTCTTCGGCAGGCGCGTGGTCGAGTTTCTCGAGGAGGAAGGTTGCGGATACGTGATCGTCGCGGTGGAGCGTACGCCCATCAAGGACAAGATGCAGAACTGCC
>Ga0315294_10004249_pt1 | contig 15605 bp, 14 predicted proteins | sample YL17G13_40_MG_FD_203626 | JGI IMG/M metagenome (GOLD analysis project Ga0315294, IMG submission 203626) | Sediment microbial communities from Yellowstone Lake, YNP, Wyoming, USA - YL17G13_40 | ecosystem: Environmental > Aquatic > Freshwater > Lake > Sediment | place: USA: Wyoming | collected... | reverse complement strand
CTTTTCCCTGTCGATCATCCGCGAGGCGGCGCGCGGGTCCAAGGAGTTCATAGAGAGTCAGATCAAAGTATTCGGCTCCGAGCTCGACAGCGCCGAAGAAAAACTCCGTTTCTTCAAGGAAAAGACCGGGATCATCCAGCTCGACCGCTCGGCCACCGAGATCATTTCGTCCCTGGCCGAGTTCGACGTGGAAAAGCAGCGGGCGATCGTCGAGCTCCAGGAGATCCAGAGCAGTATCAGCAAGATGGAAGGCGATTTATCCAAAGACGAGGCTACGTACGGCGCGTACAAAACGATGGCCTCCTTCCCGACCTTATCCAAAAGCCCGATCATCGCCACCCTCCGGGAACGGCTCCGGGAATTGGAGGTTCAGCGGCAGGAACTGGCCCGAGATCCGAACCGGATCGACGAGCTGCTTGTCGTCCAGGATAAGATCAAAAACACCGAACAAGAATTGAAGACGAGCACCGAAAAGATCATGGCCGCGGGCCCGACCGTGGGCGACCCCATCTTCCAGTCGATCATTTCCAATATCCTGGCCAACGATACCCGGGCTTTCGCCCTGCAAAGCCGGATCGAGGCCCTCGACCTGGTCATCAACCGCCAGAACGTGAAACTTAGGCAGCTGCCTGAAGCCGAAGTCAACCTGGCGCAATTGGAACGTCAGCGGAAAGCCAACGCCGAGATCTACCAGATGCTGCTCAGCAAGCTCGAGGAGTCGAAGATCGCCGAATCCATGCAGATCAGCAAGGCCCGGATCATCGATTTCGCGAACGTGCCGGACCGGCCGGTCGCGCCGAAAAAAGTCCAGAACATGATCCTCGGATTCCTCCTCGGGTTGATCCTGGGTGTAGGCGGGGCATTCCTGATGGAATACCTCAACACGTCCTTCAAGACCGCCAAGGAGATCGAGGACCTGACCGGGATTTCGGTCCTGGCTTCGATCCCGATGATCAAGGACAAGGAACCGACGGAAATCCCGACCATCCGCGAACCGCATTCCAATATCGCCGAGGCCTACCGGATCCTGCGCACCAACATCAACTTTACCGCCGCGGCGCGGCCGATGAAAACCCTGCTCGTCACGTCGACCCTGCCCCAAGAAGGCAAGACGACGACCTGCATCAACCTCGCCATCACCATGGCCCAGCAGGGTTTAAAAGTGATATTGCTCGACTGTGATTTCCGAAGGCCCATGCTCCACCGTTATTTTAAAAGCAGCAGCCATAACAACAATCGCGGCCTCTCCGACGTGCTGATCAACCGCCTGAAGCTGCGGGACGCGATCGAGAAACACCCGAACAGCTGTTCGTTCGATTTCGTGACGAGCGGGACCATCCCTTCCAATCCGTCGGAGCTGCTCGGTTCGGTGCGGATGCAGGATATACTCGAAGAACTGAAGAAGGATTATGATTTCATTGTGATCGACGCGCCGCCGGTGCTCGGCGTTTCCGACGCGCGCATTTTGGGGAAAATTAGCGACGGCATCTTGGTGGTCGTCATGGCCGGCAAAACCAACCGCGACGCGGCCCTCGAAGTCAAAGACGAGCTCGAGCGGGCCGGTGAGAAGATCATCGGCTTCGTTTTGAATGGCGTGGATCTTAGCCACCAGTACTACCGACACCGCTATTACTATTATTATCACTATGCTCCCCAAAAATAAATTTGAAAAAAGCCCAATCCTTTAAGAAAATCCGCTTGATCATCCTCGCCCTGGCCATTCTACTGCCCCTCCTTTTTGCCGGTCCCCGATATTACCGGTTGATCAATTCCCGGCGCGAGGAGGTTCGGTTAAAGCAGACGCTCTTGATCCTCGAAGCGGAAAAGGAGGCGGTCCGCCGTCGGATCGACGATTACAAGAAGGGGACGCTCCTTGAGGCCAAAGCCCGCGACGACCTGGGGATGATCAAGAAAGGGGAGAAAGTGTACCTGATCAAGAATAACAAGGTCGGCCCGTGATCTGTTACGTCGAGATCACGCCCTTCCGTGTTGAACTGATCCGGGCCGACAGCCAGTTCCGATGCGCGCAGGGCGAGCGGGTAATTTTTCGCAGCAAGGAAGGCGTGGATATCGGACGCGTCATCCGTGTTCAGGAGGATGACGAATCCGCCTGTTACGGAGAGCTGGTCCGCGTCGCCACGCCGGAAGACCTGGCCAAGCGGGAACAGCTGATAAGGGAATACACGATTACCTGCCTGGAGGAGTTCAAAAAGGCGATCCGGGAGTTTAACCTGGATATCAAACCGGTTTATACCCACTGCCAGCTGGACGAGGAACGGATCATTTTTTATTTTACCGCGGAAAAAAAGGTGGAATTCCGCCGCCTCCACCGCAATATATCCCAAAAACTAAACCGGCGTGTGGTGATCAAACAGATCGGTTCCCGCGATTACGCGCGGATCTTCGGCGGGGTCGGTCCTTGCGGCCGGAACCTTTGCTGCGGATCGTTCCTGGGCGATCTGAAATCGATCTCCCTGCGCATGGCGCGGGAACAGAAACTTTACGTGTCCCCGGGAAAGCTTTCCGGGATCTGCGGCAAGCTGCTCTGTTGTTTGAATTTTGAAGAAGATTTTTATACCGACTTTCAGAACAAGGAAAAAAACACCGAAGACAAAATCGATTCAGTCGAAGAGGAAATTTCCTGAAGTAAACCGGCCGGTCTCGAGCGACCCCGTGAAAATCGATGAATTGATCAAAGTGGTGAGGACCCTGCGGAAAAAATGTCCCTGGGACCGGCGCCAAACGTTGCGATCGATGCGGGCCAATCTGATCGAGGAGGCTTACGAGACGGCCGATGCGATCGAAAAAGGCGATAAGGAGCAGGTCCGCGAGGAGGTGGGGGATTTTCTCTTCCTGGGTATTTTCCTGACCGAACTCCTGGCCGCGGAAAAAGGGATATCCTTTCGCGCTCTCGTAAGATCCACGGTCGATAAATACAAAAGGAAACATCCTCATGTTTACGCCCGAAAAAAATTACGCACGGCGGACGAGGTCTTAAGGTACTGGCAGCGGGCAAAAAAGGACATCTTCACCGGGATTCCCGCCGCTTTGCCCGCGCTCATGGCCGCCCGTTTGATCCAGGAGCGGGCCGCCCGTCTCGGTTTTGACTGGGGTTCCCACCGGGGCCCCATGCGGAAGGTAGCCGAAGAACTGCGCGAGATCAAGGGCGCCCTGAAGACCAGACGGGTCAAGGAAGAGTACGGCGATCTCCTATTCGCCTGCGTCAACCTGGCGCGCCATATCCGAGTCGAACCCGAAGACGCGCTGCGCCGTGCCAACCGAAAATTCATCCGACGCTTCCGGCGGGTCGAAAAGGAATTGGCAAAACGAGGCAAGAAACCGCAGGACGCGACACTCCGCGAGATGGATCGGATCTGGGATCAGATCAAAAAGTAATGCCCGACGCAAGCCGTGAACTACGGGATCTTGATCAGGGCCTGGCCGAGATGGGGCTCGCGCCGACCCCGGCGGTCCGGGAAAAATTCCAAAAATACCTGGGCCTGCTTTACCACTACCATCATAAGATCCATCTGATCTCACACCGGGATTACGAGCGGATCAGCCGCAAGCACTTTCTGCCGTCCCTCTGCGGCCTGTCCTTTATCCCGGACCGGGCGCGGGTATGCGATATCGGTGCCGGCGCGGGTTTTCCCTCTTTGCCCATAAAAATATTCAAGCCCCAGATCGAACTCACGCTATTCGAATCGGTCCGTAAAAAGGCCGGTTTTCTGGAACGATTGACTGCCGAACTTGGCCTGACCAACGTGCGGGTGGTGTGCGGCCGGGCCGAAACCGAGCGCGGGGCAAGATACGATCGGATACTGGTCAAGGCCAGCGGCAAGATCCGGGACTTGCTGGCGACCGTGCACATTTTACTTGCTCCCGGCGGTCGGGCAGTGTTCTATAAGGGCGTTAATTCCGACCCGGAAATCGCCGAGGCTCGACCCCAGCTGGCTCCACTTGGTCTCCGGCTTGGGTTCCAGGATGTCCGGATACCCTTGGAACCGGTGTCCTTGCGACTCGTCTGGATCGAGAGAATGACAGCTTGACTTCCGCCGGAAAAATAAATATAATAATCCATCAAGGAGGCATAATGGCTTACAAAATCACCGAAGAATGCACGGGCTGCGGTCTTTGTGAACCCGAGTGCCCGGTCCAGGCGATCACGGCCGGCGATCCGATTTATATCATTGATTTTGCCAAGTGCGTGGAGTGCGTCGGCCATTTTGATGACGCCCAGTGCGCCGCGGTCTGCCCGGTTGCGGCCTGCGTGCCGGACCCGGATCATCCTCAGAAATAACCGCATTTCGTAATTATAATTGGGCATGATCCTGATCTTACTTTTTACCCAATTGAATAACGGTTATTTGACCGTCCGGGCCGACCGGGACAGCCTTCCGGTTTATGTCGATAACGATTACATCGGCCAGACCCCGGTCATTAAATACCCGCTCAAACCCGACGAATACAGCGTCGGATTCTTTCCCCAGGACAGCATTGAAAACGCCAGCTGGCGATTTAAATCCGGGAGTCTCGGGGCGTTATGGAAGGTCGCCCGGTTCGGCGAGGGCATAGTTCAGGTCCGCATCGCGCCGGACAGCCTGACCGAGGTCGAGTTGAGTTACCGCCGGGTGACCCGAGCGCCGGGTCGGGCCCAGTGCATTGTCGGCGGGATCCTGGGCGGGGTTTTCGCGCTGGGCGTGCTGTTGACGCTGGCGGCGCAGAAGATATTTTATTGATTCCTTCGGAATGGAAGGGATTCGCGCCCTAACCAGATTGCGCGAATTGAAGGGATTACTTCGTAATGGAAGAGAGCCCGCGCTCGGAAGCGCGGGCTTGAATTTTTAGATTCCAGCCGAAGGTTCCATTCCGGCGCGCAGCGCTACCTTCCAGCCGCGGGATCGCGGCTCCCTTCCAATTCGCCTTCGGCGAATTATTTTTTAAGCCGTTCCCTTTCAATCTCCTTCATCATCCTTGACGGGATCCGGGTTGGGTAAGCGCCAGTAAAACAGGCGGAGCAGAAACCGGTCGATCCGATACCCACGCTCCGGATCAAGCCGGCCGTCGTCTGATATAAGAGCCGGTCGGCCCGGATCGATCGCTGGATATTTTTGACCGATTTGTTGCGGGCGATGAACTCGCTTCGCGTCTGCATGTCGATTCCGTATACGCAGGGGTATTTGAGAGGCGGCGAGTAGAGCGCGTAGTAAACTTCTCTCGCGCCCGCGTCCCGCACGAGTTGGATGATCTCACGGGATGTGTTGCCCCGGACGATGGAATCGTCGACCAGCAGGACCCGGCGACCGGCGATCTCGCTCCGGATCGGATTCAATTTAAGGCGGATCGCGGAGATCCGCTCATCATGGGTGGCCATGATGAAAGTTCGGAATACGTAACGGTTCTTGATCAATCCTTCCCGGTGCCGAACGCCCAGGGTTTCGGCGACCATCTGGGCGGCGCCGCGCGCGGTGTCTGGGACCGGGATTACGACATCCGGTTTGAGCCCCTGCCGGACGCACTCCTTGCCCAGTTCCGCGCCGAGCCTAAGCCGCGCTTCATATACGCCGATCCCGTCGATGACCGAATCCGGGCGCGCGAAATATACGTATTCAAAAATGCACGTCGCCTTCCGATCCGGCATGATTTCTTTTTGGAACCGGCGGCCTCGGTGATCGATGAAGAGCGCGTGGCCGGGCGGGACGTCCCGATAATTCCGGTAGCCCAGAAGGTCGAGGGCGGTGCTTTCGGAGGCAAAGGCATAGTTCGACCCCCGCTGACCATAGACGAGGGGTTTGATGCCGCCGGTGTCCCGAAAGGCGAGGAGCCCTTTGCGGGCAATGACCGCCACCGCCGCGAAACTGCCGTGGACCCGGCGGTAGAGGGCGGTCACGGCCGCGAACAGGCCCGCGGCCGTGAAATCATTCAGATCGAGCTTCGAGAGTTCGCTGGCCAGGACATTGAGGATCACTTCGGCGTCGCTGTGCGAATTGAAATAGCGATGTTCCTTTTCGACCAGGAATTTTCTCAATTCGTGATAATTGACGAGGTTGCCGTTATGGGCCAGGGCGATGCCGTAGGGTACGGTGATTACGAATGGTTGGGCATCGTCAGCCGACCCCGAGCCGATCGTCGGATAGCGGACATGGCCGATCCCGATCGAACCCCGGAGACGCTTCATGTTCTTGGTATTAAAGACGTTTGCGACCAGCCCGTTGCCCTTTTTCAAGTGGAAGCCGTCTTCGAAAGTGACCGCGCCGGCCGCGTCCTGCCCCCGATGCTGAAGGGCGATCAGTGCCGGATAGATCCTGTCGATCGCTCGGGTTTGGCCGCAGATCCCGATTATCCCGCACATGTCATGTTTGGTCGATCTTTTCCAGGCCGTTCCGGATCTGCTCATAAGTCTTTTGCAGAGCATCGGAGATGACCTTGATGTTGCCGAGGACCGGCATGAAATTAGTATCACCCTGCCAGCGGGGGACGAGGTGGAAATGGATATGGTCGGCCACGCCCGCGCCGGCGATCTGCCCCTGGTTGACACCCATGTTAAAACCCTGGGGTTTCAGGGTCAGGTTAAGGGCTCGGATCGCGCGGACCAAAAGGCGGTTTATTTCCAGGATCTCGGGATCGTCGAGCTGCTCCAGCCGGCCGACATGCCGGGCTGGCGCGACCATGATATGACCGTTGTTATAGGGGTAACGGTTCATGATCGAAAAGGCGTTTGGTCCTTTCTCCAGGATCAGGCATTCCTGAAGGTCCGGGCTCCGCCATCCGGCGCATAGAAAACAGCCCGAACCCGGATTGCGGATGTATTCGAACCGCCAGGGAGCCCAGATCTTTTCCAGTTTCAAATCCTCCATTGAGCCAGCTCGTCGTCCGAGATGGGATCGACGGTGATCTTACCGGTCTTTTTTTTCTGCCGGTACTGGACTTCGATGTTTTTTTCCTGGTTCCGGTCAGAGTAACGGGCGGTGACCGCGGCGGCCAGTTTTAAATATTTTTTGTTGCCTTCCAGGATCGTGTTCGGGCTACCTATGTCCGGAACGAACAAGAAGTAGAACGGACCGGCAAATTCCTCCAGTTTATTATTCTCCTCTTCGTTGCGGCCGACGATCAGTTTGGCGTCGGGCGCGATGCGGAAGTGGCGTCCGATCTTGAGCCGCTCGACCGCTTCCTCGTCCATATCTTCCTGGTAACGCATGGCGTCGGCCAGGCGCCGGGAAAACCCGGGATCCGTCAGCAGGCATCCGCCGCTGGGCGAAAAATAATCTTTGATGTCGTTCTTCGCCGCGAAGGCGAGTTCGAATTTTCGGGAGCGGCCCTTCAATTTCAGCATTTTATCGCGGTCAATCATCCCTTTCTGCTCCGGGATCGTGGTCGGGAGCAATCCTCCGCTCAAGGGACGGACGACTAGCCCCTCCAACCCGGCCTCGCGTTCGATGCGCATCATCGTGTCGAGGCGCTGGGACATGGGACGCTGGTCCAGGACTTCGCCGGTCGTCACGAAATCGGCTTTCAACTCGGTCATGTATTTCTTCGCTTTTTTCAGCATGAGAATCCGGCAGTCGATGCAGGGATTGAAATTCTTTCCGTAACCGTGCTGCGGGCTCTTGACGATCTCGATGAATTCTTCGGTCGCGTCCAACGTTTTGAGACCGGGGATTTCCGGCAGGCGCTTGATGGTTAGGAATTTATGCGTCACGTGCAGGGGGTAGGTCTTGGCTCCCCAGGATTTAAGGATCTCCAGCACGATTGTGGAATCCAAGCCCCCGGAATACAGGTGGACCGCTTTCATTGTTTTTCGAGCTCCTTCATCATATTGTAAGCGACGCTGTCCTGCGGGTTCAAGCGCAACCAATCGCCGAGGACTCGGATCGCCGACGAACGGTCGCCTTGGTTCATGTATACGCTGACCAGCGCCGAATAGGCAGGAGCGAAACGCTGGTTGATCCGGATGGCCCGGTTCAACGTGGTTAAGGCCCGGTCATACGCGCCGAGGATACCGAAGGCGCTGCCGATCTGCGTGAGCAACTGGGGATCTTGGGTTTCGATCTGAGCCAGGTAGGTTTTCGCGGAATCGGGACGGCCCTGCTGGGCGAAGAGGATGCCCAGGTTGTAGAGGAACGGATAATCGGGGTCGGGTTGGAAGGCCAGGGCGAAACGCCAGGCTTGTTCCGCAGCCGGGTAGTCGTTCTGGTCCCGCAGATAGAGGCCCAGGGCGAAAAGGCCCGCGGCGTAATTGGTATAAAGTCGTCTCGTGTTTTCGTCCTTGATCAGCGCGAAGTCATAGAATTCCCCCTGTTTTTTCCGGGTCGCGAAATCCGGAATGATGCCGGCAAGGACCTTCTGCCGGGGCGGGTCGAAGACGCCGGTATAGCGATAGACGCGGTAAAAAAGATCCTGGGTGCGCGCTTGGTTGATATTGCGGGGCGTCGCGATGCTGTCGCCCACCAGCCGGTAGACCAGCCCCTCGAGCCTGAGGTAGGGGGTAAAGCCCTTGAAGTTGTCTTCGGAGACGGTCGAGGAAAAATAGATCGTCCGTTTTCCCCGGTAACCTTTTAGATATTTGGCCGCGAAGTTTTCCTGAGGCGAGAAATAATCTTCCTCCTTCAATCGGATCCCCGCGTTGGCCGCCATGATCTCCCGGATCATGATGTCCTTGACCAGGACGTAACGGTTGCCGACCGCGACCGGCTGGAGCCGCTTGATCACGTAGTTGCTGAAGCTGATGGGCGCGCCCCAGTACTTGAGCTGGCGGATGTACCAGTCGGTGTTGATCAGGGAAAGGTTGGCGATGAGCACGCTTCGTTTGAAGCCCAGCACTTCCTGGGCGAACCAGAGCGGGAAAGTGTCGTTGTCGCCGTTCGTGAAGATGAGGGAGTTGTCATTGCAGGAGATGAGCATGTTGTAACCATAATCCTTGGGGATGAAGTCCTTGTACCGGTTGTTGATCCGGATATTGGTAGCGAGCGGGACCAGGGAGAAGAGGACGACCGCGCCGAGGCCGCCGGCCTGGGCAAAACGGTTGTTTTTGGTCCATTTCTTAAGTCCCTCGATGAGGGCGTAAAAACCGAAACCCACGAAGATCCCGAAATACGTGAACCCGGTGTGGAAGAAATAATCGCGTTCGCGGACCTCTCGCGGCTGGTGCTTGGCGTCGGAATCGCTGGGTGAAAATTTCATGTTCAGGTAACCGACGATGGCGAAGGACAGCATGATCAGGATCGCGATTAACAGCATGAAGACCTTCCGGTCCAACCGGTAAAGCTGGCACATGCCAACCAGTCCGCCGATATAAAAAAGGAGAAGGATGACCCCGCGGAAGAAAGGATTGACGTCCTCAGGCAGGGGCTGTTGGGAAAGGTAGCGGACGTACATCGCCATCTGCCAGAAATAACCGGTGACGACGTTGTAACCCGTGGCATCCTGTGTTTGGCGCGGCAGAAGCTTCTGCGGGCCGTATTGGGAACGGTGCAACACGTTATCGAACGCGGCCAGATTTTCGCCCGGTTCGCATTCGTTGATGCGCGGCGCGATATTTTTACCGGCGAGATACTCGGCCTGGACATTCGGGTTCTGGTACAATTTGGTTAATAACCGGGAGCGGATCGGCAGGTAAAATTCGGTGGAGACCGCCAGGATGGTCAGCGCGGCGCCGGCCAGGAAAAAGCGCCAGTTGTTGAACCTGCGGGGATTGTTCAGGATCAGCCCAAGGCCAATCACGATCGGCGCGGCCAATAGGATGATCGTCGCGGTGGTGAAGGGGATGATGAACATGGTCGCGAACAGGATGGCCTGAAAGAAACCGAGCAGGACCAACAGCCAGTCTTTCAAATAACGGCGTTCCACGATAAAAATGAAGATGTAAATGGGGATAAAAACAAGGAAGGGCATGAGCTGGATGCCCGTGAATAAAAAGATCAGATAAAACGCGAGCAGCAGGTAACGGTTCTTGGGTAAGCCGGCGCGGACGCTTTCGTACCAGAGCAGCGCCAGATAATTGAGAAAAAGGAAGCAGAAGGTGGCGATGGAATACACCTCGGTTTCCAGGGCGTTCTCCCAGATCGTGAAGGAAAACGATATCCCCAGGGCCGCGGCAAAAGCCACGATGACGAGAACGGTTTGATTTATCTCCTTGCGGGCGAGGCGGACGATCTTCAGGATCAGCTTAAAGATCATAAAGGATGAAAGCAGGGTGAACGAGATGCCCAGCAGGTTCATGTGCCAGGAAATTTCTTTGGAGATGGGTAGAACGGCGGCAAAAAGGCCGATGAACATAAGCCAGACCTTGCCGAGCAGGATAAAGAAAGGCGTTCCGGGCGGATGGGGAACGGCCAGCGTGAAGCAGGAGGAAATAAATTCGCCGCAGTCCCAGAAGGATAGGGTGGGAGCGACAGTGTAGAGGTAGACGCCTGCGGCGAGTGCTAAAAGTATGAAAAGTAGTATTTTCTCGAGTTTCTTATAATCCATTCAAACCTCCGGAATTGCTATTATAGCCAAAAAAAATAGTCTGTCAATCGATATATATTAGACCTCCCTCCCCTTGACACCCCACTTTTTTCCCGTATAATGAGGCCATGAAAAATATCGCGGTCTTGGGCGCCACGGGCATGGTGGGCCGGGAGGTGCTTAAGATCCTCGAACAGCGTAATTTTCCGGTCAAGGAACTTTTCCTTTTCGCGTCGGAGCGGAGCGAGGGAACGACCATTAATTTCAAGGATCGGGAGGTCGAGGTCCTCGCCGAATACGAAAGTTTCATCGACCAGACCGACCTCGTTTTTTCCTGTCTTGACGAACCGCTAGCTAAGGAGATCGTGCCCAAGTTCCAGGCGAAGAACAAACTGGTGATCGACAATTCGTCCGCCTACCGACAGGACCCGGAAGTACCGCTCGTCATCCCCGAAGTGAACCCGGATAAGATCCGGGAACACAAATTTATCATCGCCAACCCCAACTGCTCGACGATCCAGATGCTGCTCGCCCTGTATCCGCTTCATAAGGAATCGCGGATCAAAAGGATCTTCGTCGCGACCTACCAGGCCGTGTCCGGTTATGGCCGGGCCGCGGTCGATGAATTGATTCTGGAAAACGAATACCTGGCCATGGGGGAAAAGATCCAAATGCCCGAAGACAATGTTTTTCCCCATCCCATCGGCGCCAACGTCATACCCCAGATCGGCGGTTTTAACGAGGAAGGGTATTCCAAGGAAGAGATGAAGTTGGTGAATGAGACCCGTAAGATCCTGGGTGATAATGAGATCAAGGTGACCGCGACCTGCGTGCGGGTTCCGGTAATGAACGGCCACAGTGAAGCGGTTTCCGTGGAGTTTGAACAATTCATACCGATCCATTTGGCCAAAGACCTCCTGCGCAAGGCGCCGGGCGTCAAGCTGCTGGATGACCATGAGGATTACCCGGTGCCGATCCAGGCTGACGGCCAGGACGTCGTTTTCGTCGGCCGGATCCGCAGGGATTTCGTGTTCGAGAACGGCCTGGCAATGTGGATCGTGGCGGATAACATCCGTAAAGGCGCAGCCCTGAACGCGGTACAGATCGCGGAACTCCTTTAGAAAATACGATTACGGTGATGGAAAGACTTGATTACAATAATGGGGCAAAAACCCCATTAAAATTGCTGTAATTCCGTTCAAAATCACCGTAATCATATGTATAATAGGTATTGACAACTAAAGATTTATCGGTTATAATACCAAAATATCGAAAAGTAGGGCCTATAGCTCAGTTGGTTAGAGCGCATGCCTGATAAGCATGAGGTGAGTGGTTCGATTCCACTTAGGCCCAGGATTATGCTCCCATAATTTTCCGGGAGTAAAAAAATAAATAGCAAGGAAAACAAGGAGGCCGTACATGAAGAAACTCGCAATACTGCTGATTATCGGCGTAGCATTGACGGTAATCGGCTGCCAGCCGCCGGCGGCGGTGACACCCGAGCAACTCGAATCAATGAAGACCGAGATCAGCACGTTGAAGACCGACGTTGCCGCGCTGAAGACCACGGTCGAAACACTGAACACTAATTACGAAGCCCATATTGAGAAGTATCACAAGGGCTTTGTGCCTGCGGGCGGCGGAACTGTTAAACCCCCGACGGGTGGCGGCGGAACCAAACCGCCTCAGACTGGTCGTTAAACCAAGGAGAAAATAATGAAAAAACTATTAGCACTGACTTTTGCTTTTGCCGTGCTGATCGGGATGATCGGCTGCGAAGGCGGCACTACGGGCGAACCGACGAACTTTGTGATCGCGGCGAATACGGCCGGCGATCAGGTCGTTCTGACCTGGGATGAACCTACCGAAGGCACGCCGGATGAGTATGTGGTCTATTTTGACGGCGACACCGTCGCCACGGTCCAGGCGTTGACCTACACCCATGATCCTGCGGGTGCGACTGGTGATTATAAGGTCGCGGCTAAACTCGGTTCGGATGAATTCGACAGCGATGTGCTGAGCACGACTCCGATCCATACTGTGGCTACCGATCTGTTCGAGTTGAATGTCGTAGGGAACAGCGGCTATGGTTGGAGCCTTACTACCGGCGCGGGCACTACTTACAGCATGGCTACCGACGTCAATGCGGCCAGTATTGATTTTTATCTGTCAAACTATCTGGCTGATGGTACGACATTACCTTATGGTATTTGGGCTCCGGACTGTGAACCAGCTGATCCAGGACACACGGTCACCACTGGAGCATGGAGAGTCACCGCTATCGGTAAGACATTGATTACTGATCCTCAGGCGATTCTGCCCTTACACTCGACGACCACATATGCCCAGTATTGCGACATGGCTTCTTTCCCGGCATATATTGCGATTTACACGGTCGACGGCTATTATGCCCTAACCGGTGTGGCTGCTGCACCGAATGCGGGCAAGGTCCAGATCGAAACCTGGTTCCAATTGGTCAAGGGTCTGCGTCTCATCGCGCACTAAATCAGAATCTGAATCAAAAAAGGGCGGGTTTCATACCCGCCCTTTTTTGATTCCGTTAGAGAAAACCACCGATTTTAATCGGTGGTTATTTCCGAATCAAGCTGACGGAGGTTTAATACCGCCGTCAGCGCATTCCCGTTAGAGGACGTAGTTCTCTAACGGGATTTATTATAAAAATTTCCCTCTTTTCCCTGTTTTTATCCTTCTGTCATACCCCGTCCCCCTTTCCTGTCATACCCCGATTTAATCGGGGGATCTCAAGGATATAGATTCCCCGGTCCCCTCGAAAAAACCTCAGAACTGTAGCAAGCGGGGAATGACAAATCCGGGTCTAGGGGGCAGGCATTAACTTTTAACTTTTGAATAACGCTACATCAGCTTTACAATCTTCGCGGTTTCGGTTTTATCGCCGGCCTTAAGCTGAATAATGTAAACACCCGGTGGAGCGGAACGACCGTTCCATGATACATGATTCATGCCGCATGATACAAGACCCGAAGACAAATCCTTGACTAAGCGGCCGGAGGCGTCATAGATCATCAAAGAAAAATCCTTGTCCATGCATCGTGTATCGTGGATCGTGAATCGAATGTCGTTTCTGAACGGATTTGGATAAACCGTGATCCCCGCATTGGTCGGTATTTCCGGTCCGGTCTCGGCGATTCCGTATATCGTCTCGTAAGCGACGGTTTGGAGGAAAAGTGCGTCCCCAGAGCTTAATCCTGCGGTATAGGGCAGACCGATCGGGTTGGCCTGGAATAATTTAGTGTAAAAAACGCAGGCGGTGAGGTAGGAACCTTTCATGGTCGGATGGTTGTTATCGCTTTCCCAAAGGTCGACCAGCGAATCCAGCGTTCTTGCCCGGGCCCAAGCGCGGCCCACCGGCACCAGAGTATCGCGGGTGAGATCCCAGGCGATCCATTCATAGGCCGCGGTCACCGAATCCTGCATGTGAAAATAATCCTGGAAAACGATGCTGTAATATCCGTAATATTCCATCTGGCCACCGTTTTTCCAGCCCCAGGTCATGTAAAGCGCGGTAGTCGCGCCATTGTTTCGGATCAGGGTGTCCAATGACCAGCATGCCGGATTCATGCTGTTCCACCGCCAGTAGGTGATGGTCGGGATCTGGCTCTGTTCTTGGAGAACGACATAGTTCCAGGGACCATGGTTTATTTTGTATATGGTTTGCGAGTCGGCCCGGTGTTGCTCCAACCTATAACCGCCGAACGCGCTCATGTCGACTAGCGCTTTTTTACCGGCGGACATGGCCAGGCTGTCGACCAGCCATGGCATGTTATTGTAATAGGTAAGACTGTTGCCGACGAATAGCAGCCTAAGCGTATCGGGCGACTGTCCATACGCGCCGGTCGCGATGACCAGAGAAAAAGCCAGAATACCAAAGGTTTTCGTTTTCATTGATTCCATCCTGTTAAAGTATAATGGCCCGTAAATATTTGTCAAGGTAACCCCATGACCACAGATCGAGGATATGTACAAAATTCCCCCTTTGTGAAAGGGGAGACTAAGCTGGATTTTAACAAGCTCGAAGGGTGTCTCGCCCTTCGAAGGACGGGGCGGTCCCGTTGTTCGGGATTCTCGTCTTTTTTCCAATATTAAATATTTTGATAAAAACGGAAGACGCCCCTCAACTGGATTTGTTGGTTGCGCCGAGGATTTCATGTTGACTCGTGAGGTTTTTCCCCTATAATAACCGAATGACTTTTGATCAGATCCTCGCGATCGCCATTTTCCTCGCCATGTTCGTGAGCATCATGCTCGAGAAGTGGCACCGCTATATATCCGCGCTGGCCGGCGCCGGGCTCATGATCTTTCTCGTGATCCGGAACCTGGCCGGAGTCTGGAAGGTGTTGAACCTGACGGAAATTATCCAGCCTTCGTTCTGGATAGTCCGCGGTGCGCGTGGTGAAGCGTCTTACGGCGTTAACTGGCAGACGATAATCTTCATCGCGGGCATGATGGTCATGATCGAAGGTCTGGAACGCATCGGTTTTTTCCGGTGGCTGTGCCTCCTCGTCGCGAAAGTGGTTAAGTACCGGGTCGTCCCGATTTTCATCGCGTTCTTTCTCCTCTCCGGATTTCTCGCGATGTTCATCGACAGCATCACGGTCCTGCTTTTCCTGGCGTCGGTAACGGTCGAGCTGGCAAGGCTGCTCGATTTCGACCCGGTGCCCCTGATCATCGCCGAGATCTTCGCGGCCAACACCGGCGGCAGCGCGACTATGTCCGGCGACCCGCCCAACATCATCATCGGCACGTCTTTCCATTTTTCGTTCTTCGATTTCCTGGCCAATACCGGCGTCATCGCCTGGATCTGCATGGCCGTGGCCCTGGTCTATTTCCTGATCGTTTTCCGCAAGGCCCTGACCGTGAAACCCGTGCCCGACGCCCAGTATCCCGAGCCCCAGGACGCGGTCAAGGATTGGCCCCGTTTCTACATCTACATGTTCGTTTTTCTCCTCGTGGTCGGGCTGCTCGTCACCCACAACCGCACCGGCCTTTCGGTCGCTTTCATCGGCTGTATCGCGGGCGCTTTGATCCTTGTTTTCGCGTTTCGGGACGCTCTGCGCGTCCTGAAAAATTTCGACTGGCGGACCATGCTCTTTTTCATCGGGTTGTTCGTCTGCGTCGGC
>Ga0315294_10004248_pt1 | contig 15605 bp, 9 predicted proteins | sample YL17G13_40_MG_FD_203626 | JGI IMG/M metagenome (GOLD analysis project Ga0315294, IMG submission 203626) | Sediment microbial communities from Yellowstone Lake, YNP, Wyoming, USA - YL17G13_40 | ecosystem: Environmental > Aquatic > Freshwater > Lake > Sediment | place: USA: Wyoming | collected... | reverse complement strand
CAAAAACCAAAAAAAATCAACATCGAAAGGATAATTATAATTGTTCTGGCAATTGTAATTATCGCTTTGGCAGTCTATTTGGCAGTTTATCATAAAATGAAAACAAATAGAGATTCTGCCAACCAGCCGCAAATCGAAGAGCCGAAAACTGCCATTGTCGCAATGCCTGTAACTGCAAGAATCTTTGAAAGAACAGTGACTGTGCAGGGAAATCTCGAATCGAAAAATTTCGCACTCGTTTCGCCCAGAATCGCGGGAACAATAGAAAAGTTTTTTGTCGATGAGGGAAACACCGTTTACGCAAACGAAAGCAAATTGTTTACCACAGATTCTGTTGCCTTGGAACAAACCGTTGAAATCAACAAAAAGCTTCTTGATATCGCAACCAGCACTGAAAAACAAGCCTTGGCCAACCTTGAGAAAACAGCGGCTGATTTCAACAAGGCTGAAATAGATTACAACCGCTTCAAAAGACTGTATGAAAAAAAGGCGGTTACCGCCGACGCCCTTGAACAACAGGAATCAAGATATAAACAGCTAACTGCCGCCATAACATCAGCTAAAGCAAACGTAGAACTGGAAAAGGCAAATGTAGAAAAGGCCAAGGCTGACCTGGCCATAGCTGAAAAAAACCTGGCGGATACGATAGTTTATGCCCCGATTAACGGGAAAATCAGCCAACGATTTAAAGAGCCCGGCGAAATGGGAAGGCCGGGAGAGCCGGCTGTCCGCATAGATGATAATAACATCATTGAGACAAGCGCATTCCTGTCGGCTCAATACTATCCTGAGATAACCGCGGGTCAAACTAAAATGAAAGTCAGCGTTGCCGGGCAAGACCTCGGCGAACACGATATTTACTATAAAAGCCCGACAATAAATCCAAAACTGCGGACATTTGAAATCAAATGCCTACTCGATAATTCATCTCAATCAATCGCGGCGGGCGCAATGGCTGAAGTCAGTGTCGTTCTCGAAACCAGAAAGGGACTGGCCGTGCCTGCAGAATCCATCCAAAGCCGCGATAATCAATTCGTCATATTTGTCGTAAGCGGTGAAAAAGCACATAAAGTTCCGGTTCAAAAAGGCCTTGAAAACAACGGATGGACCGAGGTTATAAGCAGTGAACTAAACGAGCAAAGTATGGTTGTAACGATGGGGCAGAATATGCTCGACGAAGGCAAAGCGGTTTCAGTTCAGAAGGAGAATAAATAGTGTTTCTCTCTGACTTTTCCATAAAAAGACCCGTTGCGATGAGCTGCCTGATTATCGGTCTGTCGCTGCTGGGCTTTAACGCCTATCGCAAGATGGGTCTGGAGCTTATGCCCAAAATCGATATTCCATATATCACAGTAACCACAGTCTATCCGGGAGCAAGCCCGCAGCAAATTGAAACGGATGTAGCCAAAAGAATTGAAGACCAGGTTGTTACCATTGACGGCCTTAGACATGTCAGCTCTTCCTGTATGGAAAACGTCTGCCAGACTATGCTTGAATTCAATCTTAACGTTAATGTAGATATAGCTGCGACGGATGTCCGCGAAAAACTTGATCTTATTAAGGCTGATTTTCCTGAAGATGTCGAAGACCCGAAAATTCTCAAATTCGACATCAATGCAAAACCAATTATTTATTTAGCTCTGACTGGCGAATCGCCGCTCGATGAGCTATACGATTACGCAGACAATGAATTGAGAGACCGATTGACTGTTATATCGGGCGTAGCCGACGCGGAACTCATCGGGGGAAATATACGGCAGGTGCACATCGTTCTCGACAGGGACAAACTTGCCTCAAAAGGTCTGTCAAGCCTTAATGTCATCAAGGCGGTCAGAGAAGGTATAAAACTAATTCCATCAGGCCGTATCCAGGAGAAAGGCACCGAATATGACGTCAAAGTTGACGCCGATTACTACAATATAGCGGATATCGAATCGCTGCAGATAACAGGCGAAAACGGCGAGCGTTGTTATGTCAGAGACGTTGGAAAAGTTGAAATGAGCACTAAAGAAGTGCGTCAAAAAGCCTTCATCGATGGCAAGCCGGCAGTATATATAAAAATCATTAAAAAGGCCGAGTCAAATGCAGTCAAAGTTGTGGATGCGGTCAGGGCTGCGGTTGATAAACTCAATAAGGAGCTGCCGGGAGGAATGGAACTTGTATGGTTCAACGATGACGGCGTATTTATCAAAGCAAGCATCGAAAGCACCTGGGGCGATATATGGCAGGGCATAGCTCTCACCGCATTGATTTTGTTCTTTTTCCTTTATAATATTCGCTCAACATTTGTTATCGCAGTAACAATGCCGCTTACCATTATAATCGGCCTGTTCTTTATGCAATTTTTAGGATATACTCTTAATATCTCAACTCTGCTGGCAATAGGTTTGTCGGTAGGCATTCTGGTTACTAACTCCATCGTCGTTATGGAAGCCATTGTTGACAGACTTAACAAGACAAAAGACCCCAAAGAGGCCGCCCGGCTGGGAACCGCAGAAGTTCTTATTGCGGTTGCCGCCAGCGCAGGCACAAACGTTGTCGTGCTTTTTCCAATCGCGATGATGGGCAGCAGAATCGGACTATTTATGAGGCCGCTGGCGATAACGATGCTCATTATGAATATCGTTTCTTTGTTTATATCTTTTACATTGACTCCGCTGCTTTGTTCCATATTTCTCAAGCCCGCGCAGCCGGAAAAGAAGACCGTCCTTACAAGAATGGAAAATGGCTTTAACCGATTCCTGAATGCTGTAATTGAAGCTTATAGAAAATTGCTTGTTTTTAATGAACAACACCGGCCTGTCGCAATCATTATTATTCTGCTTACGATAGCTATGTTTGTTCACTCGCTAAAACTCGCGAAAAAAGTCGGATTCGGTTTTTTTGCAAACCCGGACCAGGGCCAGATATATGTCAAACTTGAATATCCGACAAGATACGACCTTGACCTGACGACAAAACGTGTTCACGAAATCGAACAAAGGCTAAAGGACCTGCCGGAATTGAAGCACACTCTTACAGCCATTGGCAGAGTCGAAAGTAAACTTGGACAGGCATCAGAAGGCGTCTATCTTGCGCAACTGCTGCTTAAATTCTCCGAACGAACCCAGCGACAGATAACAATGCAGCAGCTTATGGAATTAACAAGGCAAAGACTGGCGAACTATCCCGAATGCATCATTACAGTTACTCAAGCGGCGATAGTCGGCGGACAGTCGCAGGATATAGAACTCGAAATTTCAGGGCCGGAACTTGCCGAATTAGACAGACTGGCGATGATGACAAAAGAAATGGCAACCGCAGAAAAAGGCTATCTCGACACAGATACAACGGTTCGGCCCGGCAAACCGGAATTGAGGGTCCTGCCGAACAGGGCTGTCCTTTCAGACCTTGATTTTGCCGCGACAAGCCTTGGCACTGCTCTAAGAGCCAATATCGAAGGAATTGAATGTGGGACTTTCAAAAAGAACGCTCGAAACTATGATATAGTCGTCAAGTTTGAGAAAAAACAGGGGAAAGAGCAGGTCGAACAATTTATGTTTCCCGGCGAGGCAGGAAAACCTATAGTATTGACCAGTCTTGGCGATGTTCAACAAAAAACTTCTCCTATTCAGATTTCCAGAAAAGACAAACAGCGCATCTCGAAATTGCTGGCAAATCTTGTAAGTACAAAACCACTTGGTATCGCGGTTACCGAACTGAGTAAACAGATTAATGAGAGCGGGAAATTGCCTATCGGTTATAATTATTTCTTCTCAGGAATTGCCGAATTTATGGGTGAGGCAATAGTTGGATTTGGAGAAGCCGCTATCATCGCAGCGTTATTGTGCTACCTTACAATCGCGGCTATGCTCGAATCATTCAAACAGCCGTGGCTGATTCTGGCAACTTTGCCGCTGGGTATAATCGGCACTGTATGGGCACTGGCTCTTACCGGCGAAACTATGTCGATGTTTGTCTTGATGGGAATGGTTATGCTTATCGGCATTGTCGTCAATATCGCTATTTTAATTATGGACCAGTTTAATGTTCACGTCAAAGAAGGTGTTCCGATTCATAAAGCTATGATTAGCGCAGCCTGCGAAAGATTTAGACCGGTGATAATGGTTACCCTTGCGGCCGTGCTGGGTATGCTGCCGCTGGCAACCGGAAGAGGAATAGGCTCTGAAATGCGAAACGGCGTCGGTATCGCTTCGGTTGGAGGCCTGCTCGTCTCCGGTATATTAACTATCATCTTAATCCCGATACTCTACGATCTATTTACTCGAAAAAAACATTAAAAAAAGAATAAAGGCTCTTCGCTGTCGTATTTACCATTAATCTGCTTGCAATATCCACAATTTAATTATAAATTATTCAGCTACTTTAACAGCCGGAAGAGTGACCGAGCGGCTTAAGGTGGCGGTCTTGAAAACCGCTGTGCGGCAACGCACCGGGGGTTCGAATCCCTCCTCTTCCGTTCCTTTTCTGCCATCATCTCAAGGACTTACTTAACGAATCCAAGTTTGGCCGGCAGCCACATTGATATCGCCGGCACATAAGTACAGATTAAAAGCGTAATTATCATAGCAATAAAAAATGGCAGAATATGACGAATCACTTTGGTTACAGTGGTATCGGCTATGCTGCAGCCCAGGAAAAGAGCCGTCCCAACTGGCGGCGTACACAAGCCTATATTCAAATTCATAATGAGAATAATGCCGAAATGCAATGGGTGCATGCCGAGTTTCTGAATTACAGGTAAAAATATAGGAGTAAATATCAGAATCGCAGGCGTCATATCCATAAAACACCCGACCACCAGCATCATGGCGGTAATTACCAACAGGATGAGAAATTTGTTGCTTGTCAGGCTTATCAGGCCGGCGCTGATATTCTGAGGAACATTTTCTGATGCCAAAATCCACGACATTGCCATACTTGTCCCTATGAGCAGAAAAACTACCGATGTAGTAACGCCGCACTGAAGAAGAATTTTCGGCAGGTCCTTGACCTTCACTTCCCGATACACCACTACAGCCAAAATCAACGTGTAGAGAACGCCGACTGCCGAAGCTTCTGTCGGGGTAAACCATCCCATAAGGATGCCGCCGACCACGATAATTACAAGCAGCATTGGCGGAATCGCCCGCAGGAAACGTATCAGACCTTCTTTGAAGGCGTAGGTTTCTCCTTTGCCGTAGTTTTTCCTCACAGAGATGATTCCGCTGACAATCATCAACGATATGCCTGTCAGAATGCCCGGCAGGTAGCCTGCCATAAAAAGAGCGGCAATAGAAACAATGCCGCCGGTAGCCAGCGAATAGACAATCATAGCGTTACTGGGCGGAATCAGCAGGCCTGTTGTTGCTGCGGTTATAGTTACCGAGGCGTTGAATTCCCGGTTATAGCCCATTTTATTCATCAGCGGTATCATAAAGCCGCCTATTGCTGATACCGCTGCTGTTGCTGAGCCTGATATTGCCCCGAAGAGCATACAGGTCAGTACATTTACGAAAGCCAGTCCACCGCGGAATCGGCCCACCAGCACATTGGCAAAATCAATAAGCCGCCGGGCGATGCCTCCGTGTCCCATCAGCAGACCGGACAGGATGAAAAACGGTATCGCCAGCAAAGTGAAACTGTCAATTCCGGTAGCTATTTTATGTGCTGTAGCCACAAATGCCGGCAAATCTCCCATAGCCAAAAATGCCAGAACCGTTGAGATACCCATACAGAACGCCACCGGCACGTTTAAGGCTACCAGTATGACAAAACTTATAACCAGAATTAATATGGGCAAACTCACTATGATATCCTTTCACGCATTTTCAATATGCGCTAACCTGTTCGTCCGGAGATATAATTTTTTGCTGCGGGGTAATATGCCTGGATAACTCGACCAGTCTTTCGACAAGCCCGATAACAGAATAAAGCACGAGAAAAAAGCCGCTGATTGGTATCGCAAGATATACATATCCGATTTCAACTCCCAGCGCAGGCGATATCTGTCCCAATTTCAAGGTACTAATAACAAGGCTTGTTCCGCCGATAATCATAACACATAAAGAAAACAGTGATATACAGAGGAAAACGAAAACCTCTGTATAAATCCTGTTCCTTATGGACAACTTGTTCACAAGGTAGTCAATACCAAGATGCGCACCGCGATTTAGTGCGACTGCGGCCCCGAGGAGTGCGACCCAGATGAGCAGGAATATCGCCAGCTCTTCCGTCCAGGTGCTGGGATTTTTCAGGACAAAACGCGTAAAGACCTGCCACAGCACATCCACTGTCAGCGCCGCCATAACCACCATAATCAGCACTTCGAGTGAACGGTCCAATACCTTTTTTATCGTTTTGAACACTGCTACTGTACCTCCTGTATTCTTTTGATTAATTCGCCGATGTCGGTGCCTTCAAATTCATCCCATACGCTTTTGACGGACTTACGGAAAGGTTCTTTGTCAGGGTATATGACCGTAACACCGGCGTCCTGAACCGATTTCAGGTCATTTTTTTCAGCCTCAATCCAGATTTTACGCTGGTATTCGACCGATTCGTCCACCGCTTCCTGCAGTATCTGCTGAAACTGGGGTGAAAGACTATTCCAGACCCTTGTGCTGATTGCCAGAATATCGGGAAGCATTGTATGTTCGTCCAGCGAGTAATATTTGCACACCTCGTAATGGCGGCTCGTGTAAAACGAGGGCGGGTTATTTTCCGCTGCGTCCACGACACCCTGGTCGAGCGCGGTATAAAGTTCGCCAAACGGAATCGACGTCGGCGAACCGCTCATAGCTTTCACCATACTCATAGACATAACGCTGTTTTGAACGCGGACCTTCAGACCTTTAAGGTCGGCGGGACTATTAATTTCCTTTTTGGCATAAAAACTTCTCGCCCCGGCGTCATAATAACATAAGCCGCGAAGCCCTTTGGATTGTCCCGCCAAAAGCAATTCTTTGCCGATAGGCCCTTTTAATATTTTCCAGCAATGTTCTGAATCTCTGAACAAATATGGAATGCCGAAAATCTTCATTTGCGGCACAAACCCTTCCATCGGCGCCGAAGAGGTTTTTGTCATCGCCAGATAGCCAAGCTGCAGAGCTTCTATGCACTCTTTTTCTGTGCCAAGCTGTTCGCTTGGGTAAATTTCGACTTTCATCCGGCCGGCTGATTTTTCGTTGACTCTTTCGGCCATATAGACCATCGCTTTGTGTACCGGATGGGCTATGTCGAGAGTATGACCAAGTTTCAATACTGTTTGCGGCTGGGCGCATTTCTCTTTACAGCCGGCAAAAATTGTCAGAGCCAGACAAATCAGGAAAACATACGGCTTGCTATATGCTTGTTCTGCCATCGAGTCTATTCCCGCAAATGAACCAAGTCTGTTTAGTATTTAATGCCGGCATTTCCCTTTGTCAATAAATTCCTGACAGGCAATGTCCTGCCATTTCGGCTCAAGCCCGATTGCAGCATTGTCCGTATAGTATCCCGCGATGAAGCCTCCTGCGGGTTTCCATAATTTATCGAGCATCTCTTTTGCCTTGGCCCGGATTATTTTTTCATCACGAGTCTGGAGAGTCTCTTGTATATCGACAGGGCACCAGAAGGTAATCCTGCTTTGTTTCTGGTATTCGGCAAGCCGGTCAATGCCGTAAAGTTCCGGCTGGTCAAACTGGAGAACATCGATACCGGCCTTTATCAATGCCGGTATAATCGCAGCGATTTTGCCGCAGGAGTGCATAAAGATTTTTACGCCGCATTGATGAGCAATGCCGCAGAGCCTGACAAATCTTGGAAAAAATTCCTCATACCATAAATCGGGGCTTATAAGCAGCCCGGTTTGAGTGCCCCAGTCTTCGTAAAACATTACAGAATCTGCTCCTGCCTTGGCATAATTGTGAATCATCTGCTGGAGGGCACAATCAATTTTGTTATGTAAAATCCTTACTTTATCCCTTTGGAGCATAATGGCCGTCAGATGATTTTCTAATTTCAAAATTTCATTTGCTATACTGAAGATAAAGCCCGGCAATTTGCCTATAAACCATTTGTCCTTGTTTTTGGCCCTGGCTTGGACAACGCTCCAGTAATCCTCAAATCTGGAATAGTCCGGCAGTTCATAATCGGCTATCCGGGACAAATCAGACAAAACCGGCTTCACTACTTCGCTTACGCTGTTGCTGAAACAGATGAAGTCCGAATCGTAAAACGAGCGTGCTACGCGCTGCGGACTGCGGCAATTTAAGGTTCTTTCAACGATTTCTTTTGATGTAACGATACTCACTACGTTAAACTCAATTACCGATACTGTTTGTTAAAGAACTTCAAAAGCAAAAGAATACTGCAACAAATAGACTCTCAGCTATTTGTCAAAAATATCACATTCGTTGCAGCGTTTATAATTGCCGGCGCGATATGGCTGTCAAACAAGTCGACGCCAGTCAGGCCGCAGAGCCCAAGTGATAGGAAATTGCACACTTTTTAAAAAAATCATCTATCAACATATATAGCTCCCTGCCAATTGTTTCGTTGAGAAGATTAGCACAAATCATTGTCTTTTCAAGTGTTAAAAGTATATTGCAGATACTTGAAATCTTTGGCTCCCGTAGCTCATCTGGATAGAGCAGCGGATTTCTAATCCGTAGAGGCAAGTTGTCGGCACAGCATCAGTAAGAGCTTGTGTTACGTTTTTCGGCTGAAAAAGAGGTTTACAAATTCTTGACAAGTTAATTTACAGTGGCGAACCACTGGCGACTGACACTTCTTTGACACTGTTCTAAAATCTTACTAACGGGTCGTATAAAAGTAGTAGCTCGTCATTTATAGCAGGTTTAAAGTTCGACTGACTTTTGGACCGCCACGGGTGACACTGATGGTCTGCGAGAGCTACTATTTTATTTACTATTTCCCGCCACCTCACTTTTCTGAACGAAAGTAATAACGCTTTTAGGCTTAACCGACATCTCCAAAAGGGATCTGGGGTTTGCCTATTTTAGCAAATAAAAAGCCCTGAAACAGTACACCCAGGCCGTATATATACTTTTTAAGGAGCGTGCCGCCGGTGTAAGTAGTTTTGGAAACCCGCCTGCATAGTAAAAAGCCTCAACTTCATTGCCGGATAAAGCTCTGTCAAATACCACAACATCGTCAATCTTGCCGTATTGTATTATTTTATAAATTTAATAGATTGTCTCTAATAAAATTCAATAAAATTATACGGTTCCCAACGGAGCGGTTTAAAATCTGCTCGGGAATGGTCTCTATACCCTTTGCCAAACCAGTAATATACAATTCGACCATCCAGGAGTAACACCTCAGGAAGTCGCGGCTTTTTTTCAATCTCCTCATTTGTATATTCTCTGGCATTTAATGAAATAAGTTTGTATGAAAAACTATGTCAAGGTATACTGACTTTTAATGGATAAGTATGTTTGTATTCATGGACATTTTTATCAGCCGCCAAGGGAAAATCCCTGGCTGGAAGATGTGGAACTTCAGGATTCAGCTTATCCATATCACGACTGGAACGCTAAAATCACGGAGGAATGCTACAGGCAAAATGCAGCATCCAGAATACTCAGCCCCGACAGAAAAATCATAGATATTGTCAGCAACTATTCAAAAATAAGTTTTAATTTTGGCCCGACGCTGCTCATCTGGCTGGAAAGACATGCTCCGGATGTATATGAAAGCATCATCGCGGCAGACAAAAAAAGCAGCCAGTATTTTTCCGGCCACGGCGCCGCCATTGCGCAGGCGTATAATCATATTATTATGCCGCTTGCCAACAGACGGGACAAGTACACACAGGTAGTCTGGGGAATAAGTGACTTTGAACATCGGTTCGGACGAAAACCGGAAGGTATGTGGCTGCCTGAAACCGCTGCCGACATAGAAACGCTGGAGATTCTCGCAGAGCAGAATATCAGATTTACAATTCTTTCTCCTCATCAGGCCAAACGAGTACATAAGATTGGAGATGAACAATGGCAGTATGTAAATCGCGACCAGCTTGACACAACAAGACCTTACACTTGCCGGCTTCCTTCCGGCCGGGCTATAACTTTGTTTTTCTACCACGCCCCGACCGCTCAGGAAGTTGCCGACGGTCGTATCCTGAAAAACGGCGAGGTATTTGCCGGGAAACTGACCTGGATTCTGCCGCCAAGTAATGAACAGGCCGGACTGGCAAATATCGCAACAGACGGCGAGGCATACGGGCATCATCACCGTTCCGCAGATATGGCGCTGGCTTATTGCCTTCACTACATTGAGACTAAAAAGATGGCTAAAATCACCATATATGGCGAGTACCTGGAAAAATTTCCGCCGATGTATGAAGTTGAGATTTATGAAAACAGTTCATGGAGCTGCAGCCACGGCATTGAAAGATGGAGAAATAACTGCGGATGTTACTACGGCAGATACCCATCGGGCAAACAACAGTGGCGGGCCCCCCTTCGGGATGCTATGGACTGGCTGCGGGACAAACTTGCGCCGGTTTATGAAAAATTGATGGCTCAATACGCCCCTGACCCCTGGCAGGCAAGAAATGAATACATCAGAGTCATAAATGACAGGTCGATTAAAAACGTGGAGACTTTTTTAACGCAGATTGCCGGCAGAGAGCTTTTGAACGAGGAAAAAATAGCGGCCTTAAAACTTCTGGAGATGCAAAGAAATACAATGTTGATGTACACAAGCTGCGGCTGGTTCTTCGATGACATAAGCGGCATAGAAACAGTTCAAATAATGCAGTATGCCTCCAGAGCAATCCAACTGGCAAAAGAACTGGACAATCAGGATTTAGAACCCGGCTTTGAAAGTATTCTCGAAAAAGCCCCTACAAATTTAAAAGATTTTGCCAACGGCAGGAATATTTATGAGTCACTGGTGAAGAATACAAGCATTGACCTCAACAGAGTCGGGGCACACCTTGCCGTCAGTTCCATTTTCGAAGAATATGCTGAGGAAAAGGAAATCTACTGCTATTCGGCCAAAATTGAATCGTATGACCGCACAGATGCGGGGATTCAGGTGCTCGCAGTCGGGCAGGCTGCTGTTGTGTCCAATATAGTTCTCGAAAAACACGCCGTGGATTTCGCCGTCCTGCACTTCGGCGACCACAATCTGATTTGCGCCGTAAATGCCCGCTCAGAGGATGATGTCTTTCACAAAATGACGGAAGATTTAAAAAATGCCTTTTCCGAAGGCGATACTACGGAAGTTATGCGTGTAATGAACATATTTTTCAAAGGCAATAATTATTCACTCTGGCATTTGTTTAAAGACCCGCAAAGACATATCCTCTACCAGCTGCTTGCAACCATCTGGCAGGAAATAGAGGCCGACTTCAGGCATATATACGAACATAATTACACCATTATGCAGATAATGCGAGGGATGCACATGCCCTTACCGAAGGCGCTTTGCGTTCCTGCCGAGTTTATAATTGACCAGGACCTGTACAGGGAAATACAGTGTGATGAAACAAACATCGAACGTCTCAGAAAACTTACCGGCCAGGCCGCTATGTTATCGCTGCAGATTGATACCACAACCCTTGCCTTTGAGACAAGCCGCAAGATTAATTCTCTTATGAACAAATTCGAAAAGTATTCCGACGATATCGCGCTGCTCGAAAAAATATCAGCCATCCTGGGTATCCTGCTGAGCGTCCTTCCGGAACTTGACTTGCAGACCGCCCAGAATATACTGTTTGGCGTCATCAGACAAAAATACCCGGCTATGATTCAAAAAGCCAATTCAGGAGACGAATTTGCAAAGAAATGGTGCCAGAATTTCAAAAACGTGGCAAATTATCTGGGCGTCAAGGTTGATTAGTGTCCTCCTAACAGGAATACTTATACGATGAAAAAGAGAGCCGCCGGCGTCCTGCTACACATAAGTTCACTGCCGTCTGAATACGGTATAGGAGATTTCGGTCCTTCTGCATATAAGTTCGTGGATTTTCTCGTCCAAAGCGCCCAAACTTACTGGCAAATCCTTCCGTTGAATCCACTGATGCCGGTTGACGAAAATTACTCCCCCTACAATGGAGCATCCGTTTTTGCAGGAAATACTCTTTTTATCAGCCCCCAGTTGCTTTACAGGCAGGGTCTCATAAATAAGAACGACATCCGAAATAAACCGGCTTTCCCCGAAACACGCGTAAACTACCGCTTAGTCGCTTCCTTCAAAAATAAACTCTTCGATATCGCGTATGAAAATTTTGAACGTTGCGGAAAGCCTCCGGCTTACCAGCAATTCTGTACCGAAAACAAATCCTGGCTCGAAGATTATTCAATATTTGTCTCGCTGCACCGCCATTTTCACAATCAGTCATGGCTCAAATGGCCGACGGAATTAAGAGAATATAAAAAATCCGCTCTCAAATCCGTAAGAACCCAACTGGCACAGTCAATAAATCGGGATAAATTTTTACAGTATATCTTTTTAAAACAGTGGCAGGACTTGAAGAATTACTGTCAGGAGCATAATATCAGTGTCATAGGCGACATACCGTTTTACGTCGCTTTCGAAAGCTCTGATGTATGGACCAATCCCGGGATTTTCAAGCTGACAAAAGAGCGAAAGCTCCGTTTTGTTGCAGGTGTGCCGCCCGATGCTTTCAGCCGCACCGGCCAGCTTTGGAATAATCCTGTTTACGACTGGAATATCCTCAAAAAAACAGGCTACCAGTGGTGGCTGGCGCGCATCAGGCACAACCTCAATTTATTTGATATCGTTCGGCTCGACCACTTCAGGGGATTCGCGGCCTACTGGCAAATCCCCGCAGGCCGCAGGGATGCCATAAAAGGCAAATGGATAATCGGCCCCAGGGAAGATTTCTTAAAAAAAATATTTGCACGTTTTCCCGTGTCATCTTTCATAGCCGAAGACCTCGGCCGCATAACTGGCGATGTCAGAGAGCTTATGAAAAAGTCCCAGCTTGCCGGAACCAGGGTGCTTTTATTTGCCTTTGGCAAAAATCCGGAAAGTTCTCACTGCCCGCAAAATTATTTGGGGAATTCTGTGGTCTATACCGGCACACACGACAATAACACTATAAGGGGCTGGTTTGGAAATGAGGCCGATGCCGAGCAGAAGAAAAAACTGTTTGATTTTCTCGGAGGCAGGGTTTCTGCCAGCCAGCTTCATTGGCAATTGATTCGCCTTGCTGCCTGTTCCGTGTGTGATACCGTAATTGTTCCGATGCAGGATATTTTAGGTCTCGGCGAAGAAGCCCGGATGAATCGCCCTGCCACTATTAAAGACAACTGGCAATGGCGACTTTCGGGCAAGGCATTGAAACCTTCGATTGCCAAAAGATTAAGGAAACTTACTGAAACTTACGGCAGAGTTTAGCCTGCTGCTGTCTTTTTGCTTTACTGGTGGGGGATAATAGATAAAATTTGCTTTTGATGATATAATATCTCTTTAAGGCTACCTTTATGGCCGGAAACTGTTGCGGCACTTGAAAAGATTCCAAGAAAAGGTCAGCTTGTTTTTTATACTTCCAGAGGTAATCCATATATACAAACGCTGCTAAAAACCGATGGTAACGGCAATGGGAAATATACAACATTGAATGCGATCACTGCCAAATTCTCGAGACTGATTAGAAAATCTGGCTTTGACGTTCCCAAAGGAACGGGTTTTTATAGTCTTAGAAGAACTGCTGCAACATTTGCCGCTCGTTCCGGAGATCCTTTTGCTGTTCAAAGGCTTCTTGGCCATGCTGATCTGCAAATGGCGACCAGATATGTGCAGGATGTTTCTGCGCAGACGGATCGCGTGATTGAAAATAGCAGGAAATACCTAATATAAACAGCCATGCTAAAGTGGCATTTTCTGGGACAGCGTAATTCCTGTGTCATCACTGATGTGGTGATACGAAGGAAGAGTCAACCTCTGCAAAAACTGCATATGCAACATTAACTATTTTGGTAGCTGGCTCATTATGAAGGAAATTGGTACCGACGGCATTGCAATCATCGGGAAGGAGCCGCAAACGGAGATTAGATGTAAATTTTCGCTATAATCCTATTTGCCATAGACGCATCGAAAAACATGGTCAATCGGGCACACCTCAATATGTTCATCTATAGGATATGCAGTAGCTCCTGGATATATAATCAGCAGCTTGTGGAGTTTAAGATTTTCAATCGCGATTCGCATTGAACGTGTCGAAGCAGGAGCTTCATTGAACTTAAATTCAATACCCCATCGTTTGCCATTTAAAATAAAAAATAGGTCAAGTTCGGCTTCGCTGTATGTTGCCCAGTAATAAGCCTCGGCAGGTTTTACAGATTGCAGCACTTGCTCCAGTGCAAAGCCTTCCCATGATGCCCCAACTTGCGGATGTCCACTTAAAGCACTGTAATCTTGCAGGGACAATAGATTGTGCAATAGGCCCGTGTCATGGAAAAATATCTTGGGCGATTTGACCTGTCGCTTACTGATATTTTCATGCCATGGCTGCAACTGCCGAACCATATATGTTTCTGTTAGTATATCCAAATACGAACGGGCGGTTTTGTCGTTTATACTTAATGATGCCCCAATTCTGGAGGCATTCCACACCTGCCCATGATAATGAGCCAGCATGGTCCAGAACCGCCGCATTGCCGGAGCAGCGATCTTTATCCCGAGTTGTGGGATATCCCGCTGTAAAAATGTCCGTATGAAACCTTCACGCCAGGCAAAGCTGTCTTTCTCACGTTTAGCGAGAAATGACCTCGGGAAGCTTCCTCGCACCCAAAGGGCTTTCCAATTCTCAATGCCAACCTCATCAAGAGTAAAGCCTGACATATCAACGAACTCGACACGACCGGCAAGACTTTCAGAGACGTTTTTTACGATGCTTGGAGAAGCACTGCCTAAAATGAGAAAATTGCATTTATTTTTAGGTTTATCAACCACAACACGCAACACTGCAAAAAGTTCAGGCAGTGTCTGTATTTCATCAAGAATAACTAATCCTTGCAGATCAGCGAATACCATTTCGGGATTCTGTAAGCGACGAATATCTACAGGGCTTTCCAAGTCAAAATAGGTGCCCCGCATTTTTTTCGCAATACTTTTGGCTAACGTTGTTTTCCCGCATTGTCTTGGTCCTAACAATGCCGTAATTGGTGATCGACGTAATGCAGTCGATACCTGCTTAAGATAGTATTTTCGATTTATCATGTTCGGAGTATAACATTGAATATTCGGAATGTCAATACGAAAAATATCATACAATTGGGTGAAGGCGATATTGATGATTATTGTCGATACGGCAAAATGCCGCAGAGTTTTATAACGCATTGTAACTCAGAAGCTGGGTTCTTTCGTAATTGCAGGGGTTGTGTGAACGGCGGAGCAAAAATGTACCACTTGGCGGGCGGTTGAAAATTGTACCACTGTAACTAAAACCCTGTGATAATTGACTGTAAAACGTTAGTTAAAGAGTTTTACAATCGGTTATTACAGGAGATTACAGGAGTGTACAAAGATATGGACAAGTGGATCGAATTAAGGCGATAAAATCATATCAGGACGCAATTTTAGCTAACAAGTATTATCCTGAGCCATACGTCTTTTTGGGTACGGCCTACGACGAGAAAGGCCAG
>Ga0315294_10004247_pt1 | contig 15605 bp, 10 predicted proteins | sample YL17G13_40_MG_FD_203626 | JGI IMG/M metagenome (GOLD analysis project Ga0315294, IMG submission 203626) | Sediment microbial communities from Yellowstone Lake, YNP, Wyoming, USA - YL17G13_40 | ecosystem: Environmental > Aquatic > Freshwater > Lake > Sediment | place: USA: Wyoming | collected... | reverse complement strand
TTTCCGCTGCGGGAAGCCACCTTAACCTTACATCCCTGTGGGATATCCGCCTCAAGCTGCAGCTTGCCCCACGTTGCCGGCTGACCGGCGTCAATAAGGTCGGAGGTATAAGTCCCCTCCGCAGCAAAGTTCTTGCCCAATTTTATCAACTTCGCGGGATTTGCTGTCCCGACATAAACATCCTGCCCCAAGACAGCTACAGTCGTTATCTGGGATGCCTTCTCGTCCTCATAGATAATCGCTTGCTGCTCCGAGGCGGGGTCAACGCTAAAAAGCTGGCCGCTGTTTCCAGTCCCGGCAAGCAGCTTGTTATCCTGTTCTGCCAGGCAGAAAAGAACCACAGCTTCACTGAATACATCCGTCACAAAACCATCCTTGCTTATCTTGTATATATAACTGACCTCACCTGGTTTGGCTCCTTTTGGAGGTCCTGCCGGTCGCTGCACTGCTCCATCGGCACCTTCTTTTGTATTTGGGATTTTAAGTTTGCGCCCACTATCAGGTTTGTCCGCTGTTTTTGGGGCTCCTTGCGGTGGCTGCACCTCAGGCCGGCCAGCCGGAGGCACCTGCACGGCAAAGTCAACTTGTGTCTGGACAATCCTGGCTGATGTCGCCGCCGCATGCAAATCCCCCCCCGCCACAAATAATAGTGCTGTAATCTCCGGCTGGTCGCTATCGTATAAAACCGTCGCCGTTTTAGTACGCGGGTCTATCTTATATACCAGTCCACGACCGTCAGTTCCTCCATAAATAAAGCCTTCCCGTCCACTCACCAGTGAAAGTATGTTCTTGTCGCGGCTATCGTAAATAACCTGTCCGTCTCTGCCAAAAGAATTGAGTCTGTAAACCTTGCCTTCCGGCCCGGTCCCCAGGTAAATGTCACCACCATCATCAATGGTTATCGCGAAAATATACTTATCATTCGGTTCAAAAATAACCTCCATCCTGTCGGCCTCAAACCGGCACAGTCTGCACTTCTTGCCGCTTATTCCAGCTAAAAGCCTGCCGGAAACATCGGTTGCCATCGCAAAAATATGCTCGTTCGACAGATACTTCTCGGCTTCAACTTTATTGGGGTCCACTTTATTCGGGTCCGCAGGTTTGTTTGCATCATTCGGCTCCACACCTCCTGCACTACCCGGCTTCTCTGATTCAGCCGGATAAATCTTTGTTAGTTTCTCGAGACTGTATTTGTAAATTCCGCCATTAGGACTGGTCCCTACGTAAATTGTACCACCGCTGACGACTATACTATTTATCGACCAGACATCTTTGAATTCCTCAACCAGCACCTCAGCCGCTCGCCCTAATTGAATAATCCCTCGTGAGCTTATCACAACGTCTTTAGCTTCGCCCTTCAACAAATCCGGCCCAGTGGCATGACGTGTAATCTTGCTGCTTACCGCCGGACAAATTGAACCTAAAACCAAACAAACCAAAAATATAACCGAAAGTGTCAATATCCGGGATGGAACCAGCCCCCTGCGAAATTTATCTCTCATAGCAACTCCTCGAATAATCTAATTCAGAATGTAGAATTTAGAATGTAGAACTTGGAACGTAGCACCTCAATTCTTAATTCTAAATTCCATTGGTTTCACTCTTCTACCGTTACCTGCAAAACCTTTTTGTCGATAATAATCGTTCCAGTCCCTAAACTGTTCTCCAGCCAGTGTTGATATGGCTGGGTCCTCATCACCCTTTTGGCGCTCTGCAGAACCAATGCCTTCGTCGCCGGCAGGTCGGGCAACTCCGCCTCCTCTACTGCAACTCCGCCGGGCGGTAAAGTCAAAACACAATACAATCTGCCTCTGTCGATTCGCAAAGCATTATTTATCGCCTCAACCAAACCCGGCAAGTTTTGTGCAATAAACCTGTAGGGAACTGCTTTCCTGAGAAACTGCTCATAATCCTGTGCACCACACACAGTCAGCTCATATTTCCCAGGCGCCAAATCTTTGGGTATCTTCAGACGGAACTGGTACCTTTTCTTTCCCGCCAGCACAGATTCCACAACTACCCCGACCTCAATTTCCTCACCCGCCTTGACCTCTGAATCCGACAAATCCACCGACCATATATGCGAAGTAATACTCTTCGGCACAATACGAACGTCACAGTCAACTGACTTTATATCAACTTCCTTATACGGATTATTCATAAGCAGCGCCACCGAGCCGGCACTTTCTATCAGCATCTCGGACAGACCAAAACCGGTCGAGACATTTTCAAAGGTAATCGGTTCGGCACCATCCGCGATTATAGCCACCTTATACTCAATCATATGGTCCGGCGGAAAATCACCGAGGTAAAAAGCCGCCCCGGCCACAGATGAACGGACTAATGATGGAGTAAACACCCGATTATTAGCAACCCGACAGTTATACACTCGTTTCTCGCTGTCGTTATAACGCTCCACCCGTATCGTCAGCGGAAACGTCCGTGCCTTTGCACCAATCTGTCCAAAGACCGCCGCCCCTTCGTCTATTGTCAGGGCACCAACTGTTTCTACAACACTGGCCAACTTGAAAGAACTAAGCACGCTCGATATCACCGTATGCACTTTACCCGTCGCTATCGGTAAATCTACCGGACCGTAACCAAGAAAACTATGCCCAAAGCCATACACCTTATCACCCACAACTTCGGTTACCGTTCCATACACGCCCATTGTTATATCGCCGCTAACCAGCGGAATGGCAAGGCAGGCACCCGGAACCAATTTCACCTGTTGCTTCTCACTCCCCCCACCGCCCTGCTCGCTCCCTGCTTTGTTATCGATTCCACCGCCAACACCGGAGACGACCATAAGCCCGAGTGGCTCAACAAAGGCATTTAACTGCTCACAAACCTGGGCCGGCAAACCTGAGGTAATCAATGGACAAGGCAATACAGTGACGCCTGCCTGTCTGTTGTTTTTCGTGAATGATGGAGTTGTAATTTGTCTGTCGAGCTGGGCAAAATCAATCGGCTTGGAAAAATCAAACCCAAATCCAGCCCACCCACTGGTTCGACCGGAATCGCTTCCGCCTCCGGATGACCCTTTATTGGTCAACCCTCGACCTACTGCGAGCATTTCCTCAATCGGCGTCGCCCCATAAAGCGGGTCCTTGCTATAGAGCCATGTGAAAGCTATCGCTCCCGCCAATCGTCCCTCAATATAAACCGGTGAACCACTACATCCAGCCACCGGGCCGGTCTGTATAAAACGCTCATCAGTACCTTTAACCAAAATTGCGTCTCTGCCCGGCTCTATATTGCGCACCACATCGACCACTTCTACACCAAACTTCTCAATCCCGGCAAGGCCGTACTCCGTCAGGCAATAGGCCTGCATCCCCGGTTTAATCTCATCAAGACCTATGTATTTGTTAGGGTCCCAAATGCCTTCAGTCCCTTTTGGTACCTCCGCTTTGACTGACTGCTCACCGACTACCCACACCGAAGTCAACAGAATCACAAAAAAAGACAAGAAGTTCGCGTTTTTCTGTTTTGCTCTTTGCCTTCTGTCTTCTGCCTTCTGTCTTCTACCTTCTATCTTCCCTCTTCTGACTTCTGCCTTCACTTTGACCATTTACACCCTTTCAATTAGCCATCAGCCCCAAAATTCTACCAGCAGATATACCCATTGCAACATAAAAGAAATCTCGCTACAATATAAATTTGTGACCAAATTGAAATCCAGTAAATTGGGATTGGCACTGACCTTTCCCCAGTAAGAAACGGAGATAAAAATGAAAGCCGAGCATCGACACGAACTAAAAACAAATGAATTGGTCGAATGGCTGACAAACTTGCCGCAATGGGCCAGGGAAAACCGAATAACGCTCATAATCGCATCGGTCGTGATTGCTGTCGCCGCAGGTCTTTATATCTGGAAAGTCTATACTAAAAACATAGCAGCAGTTCAAAAACAGCTCCAGTTTACAAACCTGGTCAGCCAGGTTTCGATGAGCAAAATGCAAATCCTCGGCGCCCAGGCAGACGGAAGAGACCTTTCGTTCATACTTCTGCAGCCAGCCGAAAATCTCAAAAACTTAGCACAAAATGCAAATACCAATGAAATGGCTGCCTTCGCACTTATCAAAAGAGCCGAAGCTATCCGGGCAGAGCTACACTACCGTCTCGGTACTGGAAGCAACCAGGATTTAATCAGACAGATAGAGCAGGCAAAGAATAGTTACGCTCAAGCAATCGAGAAAGCCTCTTCCAATCCGTCGTTAATGGCCGCCGCTCAATTCGGCCTGGGACTGTGCGAAGAGGAACTCGGTGACTTCGAGAAAGCTGCCCAAATATATCGCGAAGTCGCAGAAAATCCCAACTTGCAAGGCACCGTAGCAAACACTGCTGCAAAACACCGTCTCGAGACAATGGCTGATTACAAACAGAAACTGACCTTTAAGCCCGCACCAAAACCAAGACCTGTGACTCCCATAGGGCCGCTTATCCATAAACTACCCATTGATACCAATCTGTCTCCTGATATAAATCGGCCTGTTGAGACCAATTTACCCCATGATATTAATCTGCCCGCTGGCTCCGGCCCGAGACCACAATCACCAAATAATGTCTCTGTTGTCCCTGATACCAATCTCGGACCCCAGATGCCAACCAGTGTCCCTCCACTCACCGATGTCAATTCGCCCAACAAATAACTTGTCAGACAATACGCATAATATGTCTGAGGCAGGATGTAAGCCGCTGACCCCGTTAGAAAAGAAAGCCGTTTTTCTAACGGGGTTGACGCTCCATGTTGGGGATTCAATAAAGGAGCACAGGGTTGATAAATACCTTAGCAGCCATCCCAAATTGTCGGAATTCAGCCGCCGTTTCGTCCAGGACTTAATCAAGCAAGGTTCTGTCAAGGTCAACGGCAAAATCATCAAACCCAGTTTTAAGATAAGCCCGGGTGACACCATAGACCTGACAATCCCCCCACCGCCCAGCAAGGAGATTCTGCCCGAAGACATCCCTCTAAATATCATTTATGAAGACCAGGATTTAATCGTCCTCAATAAACAGGCCGGCATCCTCGTCCACCCTGCACGCGGCAACACGCACGGCACCCTTGTAAATGCCCTCGCATTCCATTGCGATAAACTCTCAAGCGGCCTCGGCGAATTTCGACCAGGCATTGTCCACCGCCTCGACAGGAATACCACTGGCGTAATGGTCGCTACCAAAAACGATACCGCACAGTGGAAAATTGCCAGGCAATTCGAGCACCGGCTGGTCAAAAAAACATATCTGGCCATCGTTCACGGCACCCCTGACCTGACCGCCGACCGCATAAATGCCCCCTTGGGCGTTCACCCGAAGATAAGAGAAAAATACGCAATCAGGCCCGAAATCGGAAAAGAGGCCACCACCTTCTACGAGGTCCTCGAATCCTTCCGCGGCTTCTCTCTATTAAAGTTGACGCCCAAAACCGGCCGAACCCACCAGATTCGCGTCCATCTCTCATACATAAAGCACCCCATCGTCGCCGACGAAATGTATGGTGGAAAACTCGTCTATCCCTGGCAGCTGGCCGAAGGCCAGCTTGATCAGACCCGCCTTCGGCGGGCTGACGCCGAACCGGTGATAGAGGAGCCGGTCATAGACCGCGTTGCGCTGCACGCCTCATCCCTCGAATTCAAGCACCCCGCAACCGGCCAGATGATGACCTTTGAAGCCCCCCTGCCCACAGATATGCAAACCCTCCTCGACTTGCTTAGAAAATATCGAAAAACCTGATGGAATCTTTGTTATTCACATGGCAAGATGAATTTGCAGCATCTTTTCTATTCCTGCGGCAGCTTTTCCAGGTCTGGCAATGATTTCAATATGAATTCATAGATGCTGCGGGCTATTTCAATTGCCTCATTAGCCTGTTGCGGCGTAACCTCAACACGAGGCACAGGATAGCGAGAATCCACGGCATAGTCTGTTAACACACTACCCTTCTCAATGAACTGTTCCATCTCCGGCAGGATTCTCCTGCAAAGCCCAAGAAGGAACTCGATGTCGTGAGTTTTTTCAACGTGAAATTCGTGGTAAGCCAAAAACGCTTTGAGTGTTTTCTCCGCTGCCTGTTGAGAATGGAAAGTGGCTGCCCAGCACACCGGCTCGATGTCCTTCATAGCAAGCTCAGCTATACGCAGGTCATCGTCAGCCAGAGTGAGCCATTCTCTCACCAGTTCGTCCTTGGGATTCATATATCAGCCTTCCTTTACGAACTACCGTATAGATGAGCGTGCATTTCACGTCTGCCCATTTTTGCATTTGAGATTTAGTGCAAACTATGAGGTCCACGGGGAACATAAGACTCCGAAGGCTGGCTCTGCCTCGCCGAGCGATTTCGCGAGCCGGCTGCTGAGTATCAGCAATGACCGCCAGTAAGTCAATATCACTATATTTGTCGGCTGTGTCCACAGCATATGAGCCGAAAAGGTAAACCTTCTCAGGCTCTATCGACCTGACCAGTCGTTTAGTGATTTCGGCCAGTATATCAGAACTCAATTCTCTCATTTTTCAGACAGTCATCTTTATTCCTGTGGCAGGTTCGCCAGGTCGGCATCGGAGCCGGCTATCATTAAGATGTCGTTCTGATAAATAATGGTATCAGGCAGTGGAACGTTTATAATTTCCTCCTCGTCCTCTTTGTTGCGTTTGCCTCGCTTGATTAAGACCAGATTCAAATTGTATTTCTCCCGCAGCCGCAGCTCCCGGACCATCCTGCCGTCAAAGCTCGCCGGCGCCTTTATACGGGCCAGACTATAACCGGGTGCAAAATCTATCTTCTCCCAGATTTGCGGCGCAATAAACTTGTCCGCCCATCTCTGAGCCGACTCAATCTCAGGATAGATAACCTCCGTTGCACCTACCTTGGAAAAGACCTGACCTGCAGTCAAACTCTCCGCCCTGGCATATATCTGCTTTACCCCCATTTGTCGCAGATTCACCACCGTCAGAACCGCAGACTCAAAACCCAGTCCTGTCCCCTGTCCTATGCTGACGATTGCCACATCAACCTTATCAACCCCCTGGGCCTTAAGCGCCTCCTCATCGGTGCTATCGAGCCGGACAGCGTGACTTACCTGGTCTCGAATTAACTCTATCTGCTCTCTGTTTTTATCTATCGCAATAACCTCTGCCCCGCTCATTGCCAATGCGATGGCCAGCTTCTGTCCGAATCGCCCCAGCCCTATTACAGCAAATCGCTTCATACTATTAACTCCCCAAATGCGCCCGAGCCCCGGCACAAAACAAAGCTCAATTACCGCAGTTTTTGGCTTCCTTATCCGACGATTATCACTTCATCCGGATAACTATAACGAGCCGGTTTTAAGTTAAACGTCACAGCCGCCAACAACGTCAGCGGACCGAGTCTGCCAATAAGCATCACTACAATAATAATCAATTTACCAGCGGTTGTCAAAAAAGGCGTTATGCCGGTACTCAAGCCCACCGTGCCTATCGCTGAAGCTGTCTCAAACATAATGTCTAACATAGTAAAACCGTTTGAATTCTCGGTAATATTAAGTGCCAGCGTAGCACCGAACAAAACCATAGCAAAAAGCAGCATAATAGTAATTGCCCTGCGGACAATAACCAGCCGAACCGAGCGCTCGAATATCTCCACTTCATCGCGCTTTCGCAGCGTTGCAACCACAGCCATTATCATCACCGCCAGTGTCACTGTCTTGATTCCTCCCGCAGTTCCTCCAGGCGAACCTCCAATAAACATAAGCAAAATCAGGACAAACTTGCTTGCAGCCGACAGACCCCCGATGTCAACTGTATTAAACCCCGCCGTCCTGGCTGTGACCGACTGAAACAGTGCATCCAGAACACCAAAATCTTTCGCAGAACTGCCTCCGTTGGCGCATCGCTCGAATAAAAGTAAGCCCAGCATCCCGAAAACTATAAGGCAAGCGGTTACAGCAAGAACAATCTTGGTCTGCAGCCACATCTTTCGCTGCGATTTCATCGAAATCTGGTGATGTGGGCTAAAAGACCTTCTGTAGAACCGCTTCACCCGGTCGGCTGCAATATTGAGCATGTCATAAAGCACACCAAATCCCAATCCGCCTATAACTATCAGCGGACAAATCACCACATACACCCCCCAGCTTCTGTTGTAGCTAACAAGACTGTCACTGAACAAACCATGGCCCGCGTTACAAAAAGCGCTGATGGAATGAAAAATACTGCAGAACCACTGCTGATGAATATTAACCGCCCGGCCCGGCACATCATCCCACATCCCTAAAAGACCGACCGCACCAATGCCCTCGATAACCACCGTCCCGACGAAAATAAAGGCTATCATCTTGCCTATCCGACCAAGTGTGTCTGCACTCAGTAAATCCTGCATCGCCGACGATTCCCGCACGCTCAATGCTTGACCCAATAGTAACGCAAAGACCGCACCGAATACCACTATCCCCAAACCGCCAAGCTGAATAAGCGACAATATCACCAACTGGCCCATCAAACTAAAGTCTTTGCCGGTATCTTTCACGACAAGCCCGGTAACACAGGTTGCGCTGGTGGCCGTGAACAAGGCATCTACAAAACCTACGCTCTTACCAGTCGATGCTCTCGGTAGCGTCAGTAACCCTGCCCCGGAAATAATCAAAACCACAAAACTTAAAATCAACGTTCGTGTTGGATTTATGCCCGATGCCGCCCAACTGACAGAAGTCCGGCAAAGCTTTGTAACTACCTGCAGAACAAGATACATCCCCACCGCAAAATGCCTGACAGCAGCAGGCTCCCCAGCCCACCAACCCGCCCCGACTACAGCTATACCAAGTGCCAGCAAAAGCGGTATCTCAATCCAGTTCGCATGCCAGAATTCGGCTCGCGAGACTACATTGAGCCGTCGAATTATCTTCTCAACTATGAAAACGCAAAGTAAAACAAATTGAGCACTGTGCAAAATTCGTATCGGCAGCAACGGCTCCGCAAAGCCGAACAACCCAACAAAGGTCCCCACAACCCCCGCCAAAGACAAGGCGTTAACGCCGATTAAAACCCTCTCCAGCCACTTGTTCCTGTAATGTATCAGCATAGAGAGGTTAGCTTTCGCCCATTAGTATTTAGCGCGACCTTCCGTTCTTCTATATCCACCATTAACTTCCCCTCAATACTCGTTAACCCGCACTATTCTAACCAAAAAGCAAAGCTGTTTGTAGTAAAATAAGCAGAACACTTGCTATTCCACCGCCGCCGGATTTCCCGGCAGGGCTCATGCGAAGGTTGTTGCTGTTAACCTGACAATCCCTCCTCTGGCGCAAAAATAAAGCGGAATCATCCCTCCTCCGGAATGAATCCGCTCAGTATGATGAACAAAACCGGTCCTGCCCACTTTTGGAATCGGCAGTGCCGATTTTGGAATTTACAAAAAGGGGCGGACACATCCTCCTCCAAACATTTCGTTTTTAGACTGTCCGCCCACTTCGTCGCCTCAAGGGCAAATTTCTATTTCCTGCAAAAAATATGCCACGGGAAAAAACAAAAAACGAAAACCATTTATGCCCTCTCATAACAACTTGCAGCAAAAATAGTTATGCTCAAATGCCGTTTCACTGCCGAAAACGGAAATATGTCGCATTTTAACAGCGCGTTGTTTTTTATCAACACCCCTTGTACCCAACCAACCCTTTTTACACATTTTTAGGACGTAAGGCATTATATATCAAAGAAATTCACTCAATGTTTACAAAAAACAACAGACTGTGTATGAAACATATCACGCAACATTTTTCCTGTAAATTTTTGTACACTTTTCACCCCCTTTTTTCGCCTGTTTCCGTAGTTGGTCAAAACCGTGCTATCTGGTTCCTTAATCCAACAAGAATGTACCCACAAAATCCTTTCACAACTTGCTGCGAAATAATTTTTACTGGTATCAGCCCTCAAAAACCGAAAATAGATAGAAGCAGGATGGTCCTGCTCTACTGAAAAAACCGATTTTTCTCAAAGTATCGCAGAGCGCAATGGTTACTACAGTAAGAAACAATCCGGTCGCCAATTACATCGCAATGGTCGTTGTTTCACTGATGGCTATTGGCACGGTTTTTGTCTTTTCCGCCAGTGCTAACATCAGCCAGGAACTCGACTTGCAAAAATTCTACAATTACCCTGGTCTGAGGCAAATATTGTTCTTACCGCTGGCCTGTTCAATTATGTTCACCGTCTCTTGTTTCGACTACCGCAGGTTTAGGCTGGCCAACGGCTGGCTAAGGTCCCCTACCAGCTACTTGTTAGTCCTTAGTGTTGCGCTACTTATACTCGTTTTACTCCCACGGTTCGGCACAGAGATAAACCGCGCCCGCCGGTGGATTAGAATCCCTGCCGGCCCCATAATGGTTAGCTTTCAGCCCTCTGAACTGGCAAAATGGGTAACTATCTTCTTCTTGGCCGCCGTTTGCGATAAGTTCACCGCCAACCTGAAATTATATTGGAAGAGGTTTGTCCCCATCTGCTCTGTCATTGGGGTAATAGTCGGATTGATAATAATCGAAGACTTTGGTACAGCAGCATTTGTCGCCCTTTTGGCCTTTTTGATGTTAATAATTGCCGGCGCCAAATGGTGGCACATTCTGACCCCGATGCCGCTTGGTGCTATCGCCTTCTTGCTGGCACTTATCCACTCGCCCAGCCGGATGCAGCGAATCATCGCCTTCCTGCACCCCGAGAAGCTGACAGATTCGGCTGCTTATCAGGCAAACCAGTCGCTGGTTGCTCTCGGCTCCGGCGGACTATTCGGCAAAGGACTCGGAAGAGGAATCTGCAAATATGGCCACCTGCCTGAAGATACAACAGACTTTATCTTTGCCATTATCGGCGAAGAGCTCGGCTTTATCGGAAATGCGGTAGTCATCGGACTATTTATTGCGTTTGCCTATCTGGGAATTCTGGTGGTTCTGCGCTGCAAAGACCGTTTCGGCCAGCTCCTGGCTGGCGGAATCGTTTTGACAATAGCCGTTCAGGCGCTGCTTAATATCGGCGTGGTGACGGTAGTGCTGCCGACAAAAGGCATACCTCTGCCGTTTGTAAGCGCTGGCGGAACGAGTATGCTTCTGTCATCTGCCGCGGTCGGCGTCCTGCTAAATATTGCCAAGCAATCCACCTCCAAATCGGTTCAATTGGAAGACAAACCAGCTTCTTGCTCGACCAATTCAGAAGACAAATAAAAATATTGAATCTGATAAAGCTGGCGAGCAACCCTTCTGTGAAGTGATACAAAAAACACTTGCATTGCACGCTGACTTGGGGCAGGCTCTCAATTAACAGCCACATAGAGAAACCAAATAATGAATAGCAGAAGTTTTATCTTTGCCGGCTTTGCCTTGTTTGAACGAAAGTCGCTCTGGCAAAAATGCTGCTGCTATGTTGAAGACTGGAACGGATAATCAGCCGGATGGCGCTTACAAAAAACTTACAAAAAAAAGTTTACTTTAATGGTCAACAATTGTCCGCAATTGGCTTTGACAACAGCCCTCAAGATACACATTTAGGTGGAGATGAGGCTTTCGATAAGTCCTTGCAATTGGCAGTGTTAGGTGCAAAAAAGGAAGTCCTGTCAGCGGGTGACACCGACAAGACTTCCACCGAGGCCGAAGGGTCTCGAACCCTCAACCTTCGGATCGACAGTCCGATGCTCTAACCAATTGAGCTACGGCCCCGTAATCTCAATCAAGTCCATAGTATAACGGTCCATCGACTTTTATGTCAACTGTTTTATGCGGGTTATCCGAGAAAAAGCTAATCTTGCTGAGCTCAAATAATTGCTTTTGTTGCTCCTGTGGTAAAGCCTCCGTCTATCAGAATCATTTGCCCTGTAATATATTCCGAAGCATCCGAAGCCAAAAAGACAACCGCGCCGTCAAGGTCGTGTGGTTGTCCCGCGCGATTTAGAGGGATGCGGCTGGTGATATAATTGACCCATTCTTTGTTCTCATACAGCACGGCATTTAGAGCCGTCTTAAACCAGCCCGGGGCCAGGACGTTTACAGTGATACCGAACTTGCCCCATTCTGCTGCCAGGCTTCTTGTCATTGACAGAATCGCACCGCGACCGGCCGTGTAAGCTGCAATCCCCTCCATACCGAAAACGCAGGTGCAGGAGCCGATGTTTATTATCCTGCCATATTTTCGTTTTATCATTTCTTTAGCTACTGCCTGGGCGCAGAAGAAACTGCCTTTGAGATTGGTATCCAATACGTCATCCCAATCCTGCCAGGTGACTTCGGTGCTCGGCTTTCGGATATTCATACCGGCATTATTAACCAGAATATCAATCTTGCCATATTCCTCTATGGCTACGCGAACCATATTCTCAATGTCACCTGGAGAAAGCACATCCAACTGGACGGGCAATGCTTTTTTACCCAAAGATTCTATTTCCTGTTTGAATTCATTCAACGCCGATAATTTCCGGCTTGTAATTACCAGGTCGGCACCAGCTTTTGCAAGTGCTCTGGCGAAATACTGACCTAAGCCGCGACTGGTGCCGGTGACAATCGCCACTTTACCCGAAAGGTCGAAAAGATTTTTCATCTTTGGTTCCTTAGACTTTATTTTCAAAAAAGATGTTTAGCCTTTTGAAGAATTGGTATTGTAATAAAATGGCTCGTTCTTGCCAATGTATTTAGTAGAAACAAAACACACAGTTGCAAAGAGGAGCCAATGTTTAACGAATGGATTTCCCCTGTTAATTGGCAAATAATAGTAGGAGTCCTCTGCAGTCTCCTGCATTAACGTTCGTTCTGCGATTATCTTGCTGGGACTCCAAAGTGTAAAACGGCTGCATAGTCTGGTCACTGACCTAATGAACTCTATTGCTCTTCCTTTAGTGATTCCATAAACTTTAACCAGACATCTTCGTCTATGAGCTTTTGTGTTTCCTCATCAAGCCAGAGTTCCTCAAGCCACTTTATCAACTGCTCGATTTTAAGAGGTTCAACCTGTTCGATTTGCTGCTCTGCTAAAACAGGTGGATAAGAGACTTCCCCCGCAGCTTCTTGCGAAGCAAGAGCGGCGGTCATAGTTTGACCCATACCCTGGCCGGCGCCGCAGGTAAAGGTTTTTGTCCAGCCGGCCTGCCACAGCCAATCCTCGCAAAATAGGTCAAGGTCGTAGTAGTTAATGACACCATCGGCAGCTAAATCATAGTCATGATTCCAGTCGGAGTCGCTGGTATTGCTATCCCAGGCATTAGCAAAGATAGCGTAATCGATGAAGTTTACTAACCCGTCTCTACTATCAGGGTTGTTGAAATCAGCGGGGCTCCAGTAATATTCGTCTGCACCAATATCGACATAAACGTACTTGACGCGACCTTCGCCATCGATGTCTGTTTCGCCGTTGTAGTCGGCATTGGGGTCGCCTTTATCTATACACGGCGAATTTGGGTCGAGATGATAATCGTTGGGGTCATTCGGATTAAAAAAGCACGGGTCGTCAGTGGTCCAGGAGTAAGTTGCAGTGCAGCCATCTAACTGGCCAGTTTCATTACCCCAGATAATACAGTTACTAATATTGGGTTCAGGAGCGGAGTAGTCACGATATATCCCATAGCTGGCATTGTGAACGATAGTGTTGTTCCTAACCAGAGATTGACCACTTTGACCGGTAATGTAGATTCCATCTGAAAGGTTATTGTGTATCCAGTTGTTCTTTATCGTTGTGGACAACATATTGATAAGATATATCCCATTATAACCATTGAAGCGAATTATGCTATTTGTGACTGTTAACTGGGAATTAAGACCATAATTAACATCACCATAAATCCCGTAACCGGGGTTATTATTTGCAATGATGCAGTCAGTAACTGTCAGGACAGAATTGGCATAACCTATTCCATAGACGTTGTCTTGAATCCAACAAGCTTTGATAACAGGAGAGGAGTTATTTTCACAACCTATGCCCCACGCGCTTTGTTGTATTATGTTATTAGCAATGGTTGGCGAGCCGCCATTACAATAGATACCTATCTCACTACCCTTAATTATTGTAAAACCATCGAGAATGGTTGCCTCATTGACATCCTGAGCCTGCACCACATAGTTCACTCTGTATTCACCCAAGTTTCCATCCAGAATAGTCTGGTTTGTCATCCAGTTGCGCAGTCCTCCGCCGGTTGGAAATCCGCCGTAGAGGGACACACCATTAACCAATGCAAAATTGGCATCGGTATCGGCTGGATTTTGTGTGGGCTTATACGTCCCTGCAGCTACCCATATTTCGCTTCCACAGCCGGCCCGCGCCCTTTCAAGGGCATCCTGCAGGTCTCTGTAGGCAAATCGCCACGACATTCCGGTGCCTGGTGCGCAGGGAGATAACCTATCCACATAAATAATCTGCGAATTCGGCTCCCAGGAACCTACGTTGGTATATGCTATTGCGGTTTTGTATGCGGTGTCACTTTCAATTTCGCAGTAATTAGTGATTTTTCCCAGCGGCGCAGCGCCCTTGTTGACTTTTACCGTAAGCGTAACCGACTTATTAGGGTCGTTGGCAGCCAGAGAGCCAATTTGCCAGGTATAGGTATGCTTGTCAGGGTTATAGTTAGGGTCAAAGTTTTCGTAGTCAACTTCATAAGGTAGATAATCGGTTATTACTACATTGTTGTGGTCAACGCCGTTTGGCCCGTAGGTAATTTCGTAAGTTATATAATCGCCGGGAATAACGGAATTCGGTTCGTTGACATCGACCTTTTTGAGAGAAAAAAGATGGAATGTGTTAAATGCTAACGGCGCAAACTCTGCTGCATAAGCATAGATACCTCCGTACCCACCACCAGAGTAGGCCGAGATGTCCTTATCACTTATGATTCTCCATAAGCCATTACCTGGATTAGCATTAACTGCCTGGCCCATGTTCAGTGTATAACTGGCTTGCCGGTAGCCATTGTTCGAATTGTATAGCTCAACATGCGTATTATCCTTATGAGCAAGGATATACAAATATGCCAGGTCCCCATCCAGGGTTGAGCCGATGAGGTCTGTGCCCACCCCGGTACCAATTCTGTCTGGTATAAAGACCTCCTGCCAACAGGAGGTCGTCGTCGCGACCCACGGTTGTGCACTCACCGTAACCGGTTTGCTGCTCGTGACGGTGAAATACTCATATACCCCGTTGGGGTAACTTTCTACATGGGCCTTACCGCTATCCAGCGTGCCTTCCCATATTAGGTCGTTCGTGTCACTATCCTTGATGCTTACAGACGTGCCATCTTCGTATGCAATAACTGTTAAATCTATCGGCCAACCATTATTAGGTTCCACAATACCACTGAGATATGTGTAGAACTCTGTGCCGCTCCACCTGCCGTTGGCAGAAGGCGCAAAATATGACTGGTCATGGCAGGTCAAAGCCGAAACAGGCTTGTCGGCTATTATATGAAGGTATTCGTTATAAATCTCTGAATTGGCCCAGTGTTCGCCTTTATCCAAGGAGAAGGTGTTAACATCCTGATAGTCGCCGTTGCCGATGTCCTGCTGGACGGTTACCTGGGTATTGTCCTGATATGCGAAAACGATAAATAATTGATGACCTAAATAACCAGGATTATAAAAGACAGGAACGTATGTATAGAGTTCCTTACA
>Ga0315294_10004246_pt1 | contig 15607 bp, 12 predicted proteins | sample YL17G13_40_MG_FD_203626 | JGI IMG/M metagenome (GOLD analysis project Ga0315294, IMG submission 203626) | Sediment microbial communities from Yellowstone Lake, YNP, Wyoming, USA - YL17G13_40 | ecosystem: Environmental > Aquatic > Freshwater > Lake > Sediment | place: USA: Wyoming | collected... | reverse complement strand
AAGGTATTCCCCAATGTTCCTGATGAACTCGTGGGCTATCTCGGAGATATGTATCAGCCCGGTGGTGCCCTCTCCTATCTCAACCAGCGCTCCAAATGGCATAAGACGAAGTATCTTTGCTTCGACAACCTGTCCGATCTCTAGCGGCATCTATGCTCCATTCCGACAACAGCGTAATCCTTGTGATTGTTGCACCATATACGATTCGTTCATTATTGTCAAAGTGTTCGCCGCAGTTTATGCTCGGGAGCCTAAAGTGGTATAATAGCAGGGGGCGATTAGGAGTCCTAGGCTGTATATCAAGCCTTGCCCGCTGCGGTCGGGAGGTTTTCGGGAGGACAACTCACGTCCAGGGTAAGGCGGTTTTGTCCGTCACGAAATGCCGGGGGTTCGCCCCGCTCGTGCGGATGCCCCGCCCAGGGGAAGTTCGCAATCAAGACAGGAGAATAGCATGAAACTCACGGTTGCATTGATGTTAATGTTGACCCTGGCTATTGGGACGAGGGTTCTTGGAGCGGAACTGTCAGTTCATGTTCCCCAGGGCGAGTATGATTTCTGGCTCAAATGGAGCGACGGCGCAGGTGAAAAGGAGGGCAAACATTCAAAGGCAGCGGGCGAGGAGTTCAAGGTGGCGCTGGACGAGATTCCCGCCGGGGCCAAGAGCAAGTCCCTGCTGGTTCTGAACTCCAAGACGGGCTTGTTGGCAGAGGAGGAGATCCCTTCGGCCGAGACGATGACCCTGGTGGAAGCCGACCTCCATCTCCTTCCGGAGTTGACGGTCACGGTAAGGGTGCCGAGCATGGAGACGAACCTGGTGGCCGAAGTGGTATTGGAACAGTCGGGGGCGAAGCGGAGCGCGCCAGCGGAGATCACTGGGACGGAGGGAAAGGCCAGTTTCAAGATGGTGGATGTCCTCCCAACCTCCCGGCTGCGGATAAATGCGCCCGGATACAGTGAATACCAGGAAGAGCTATCGCTCTTGGGCCAGGATAAGAAGGCTATCCCCATGATCGAAATAGGGCTGACGAAGCCCGTCGTTTCGCCTCCGCCCCAACCCGTCGAACCTCGACCGGAGCGAACGGCCTGGTTCCTGTTCTTCCTCATCGGCACCGTGGTGCTGGGGCTGGCAAGCCTCGTGCTGGGTAGTGTGTCGCTCTTGACGGGGGACGCTTTTCCGACCCCGTCTTCCGGGGCGTGGCTGCTCTCGATCTGGGGGTTGCCTTCCGTGGGACTGGTGGGCTGGTGGATATGCGAGGTGGTTTGGGCTTCATCGGGACCGGAAAAGGCAGGAGCGCTCCTGCTGCCGCTACTGGGATGGGCCTTTCTGGCGATGTCGGTGGTGGGGGTGCGCAGCGGCAGACGGTTCCTCTCCGCATCAGGCCTGGTGGGCGCCGCGGCCTTCGCCAGCCAGGGGCTGGCTCTTATTCCGCCTTCCAGGGGGGGGCTGACCTGGGTCACGTTCGTATTCGCCGCGTTGGTGGTCATGTCCGGGCTGGTTGGAGGTTTGATGGTAGCCTTTGCCCGTCCGCTGGCCGCCCCGGCGGTGGTGCCGAGGCCTGATTTGGGCGTGAGGCCTGGCGAATATTGCCCCTATTGCGGCCAAAGAAAGGACCCCGTCACGGGGAAATGCGGCTGCGAGACAGCCGTCCGAAGGGAAGCAGCGGGGGCCCGCCTGGTGGTGCAACGGGGAGACGCAACCGGGCAGACCTTCCCCCTGGGCCGCAGCTTCACCATCGGGAGGGAGGCGGGAAACGATCTGGTCCTGAACGACATGACCGTTTCCCGGCGGCACTGTGCCATCACTGGGGAGGGAAACAGGTTCGCAATTCAGGATGAAGGCAGCGCGAACGGCACCTTCGTCAATGGGGAACGGATCACCTCAAGGGTCTTATCGCCCGGCGACGACATCCAGGTGGGTGGTTCGACGATCAGATTCGAAATGTAAGATCGAATATAAGCAACAAACTCTGACCTGGTTTGGGACTGCAGGACTTGGGCATTTCTCTGGTGAGGGAGAAGGGCGGAAGAGCATTTGAACGGGAACAGGTCAGTTAAGCGGAAGAGGGCCGAAGGATGAAGGATGGGAGCAGTGTCGGGACAGGGTAGAATAACATCTAACATGCAGGGGGCCTTAGTGGGGGCTATTCTGGGCTTCCTGTGCAGCGAGGCGATTTTGCGCCCGTCGCTTTGGGGCCCCGGGAACTTGGGGACGCTGCTCTATCTGGATGCCATTTGGGGGATGCTGTTCGCGGGATGGCTGGGAATAGGCATTGGCGCCGTGGATGGCGTCGCTGACCAGAGCTGGGTAAAGGTGCGACGGGGGATATTGCTGGGAGCGGTTCTGGGAATGGGCGCGGGCGCAATAGGGCTTCCGGCGGCGGAATTGTTTTTCCGGTGGGGTCACCAGACCCTTGGAACGGCAACCGCTCTGCCGAGGAGCCTGGGATGGGCGATTATGGGTGGGGCGATAGGGAGCGTTCAGGGGGCGGCTCGCAACTCTCTTACCACCCTTTGGCATGGGCTGGTGGGCGGGATAATTGGCGGCGTTATCGGGGGGATAGCCTTCGAAACGGCCGCTGGGAGTTCCGAATCGGACATAATTGCCCGCCTGGTGGGGACGCTGGCGCTCGGACTGGCTGTGGGGTTTGCCATTGGGCTGGTCCAGGAGGTCTTCAAGGACGGGTGGCTGACGGCGCTGACCGGAAGGGCCGAGGGGAGAACCTACTTCCTGGATAAGCCTGTAACCACGATGGGACGGCACGAATTGTGCGACATTAGCATTTTCGAAGACCCTTCCGTGGCGCCAAAACAGGCGGAGATAAGGAAAAAGGCCGGTGGCTACGAGGTGGTGGACGTGGCTGGGAACGGGCAACTTGCGGTGAATCTGAAACAGGTTAGTTCGGCGCCACTGGGAGACGGCTTTCTGCTTCAGGTGGGAAAGCAGCGCTTCGTGATGCAGATCAAAGGGGCCGCGGCCCCCCTGCCTCACCGCGCCGCGGGGTTACCTGCGCCCGACCAACCGGTGACGCCCAGCCTCGGTAGGCAGACGGTGGCGCCTCCAGTGATGGGAGAGGGCATTTGCCAGTTCTGCGGGGGAAGGAAGGATCCGGTGACAGGAGCCTGCGCCTGCACGCCTCAATCCGCCGCGGCGGAAAGTGGGCAGCCGGAGGTGAGGACTGAGTGGTTTGGAGCCGGCAACAAACCTCCTAGAGAAAATCCGAGGCTGGTAGGCGTGAATGGCTCCGTGGCGGGAAAGCACTTTGAGCTGGACCGACCGATGGTGCTGATTGGGCGACACAGCGACAATAACATAGTCCTGGCCGACGATTCGAGCGTATCACGGTTCCACGCCAGGGTATCCATTGGACAGGAGGGGGCCACCATCTACGACGAGGGCAGCAGCAACGGAACCTTCGTAAACGGCGAAAAGGTATATCGGCGCCTGCTTCGTTCCGGCGATACCATCACCCTGGGCAAATCGGAGTTCAGATTCGAAGATACAGGCAATGGGGGAAGAGCATGATGAACGACAGAGACAAGACGCAAATCTCGGGCAGTGGAGAAGCCACGGTCATGTCCGGCAGGCAGGACGGTCTCCGATTTGAGTGCCTGCCGGGAAGGGAGGTGGAACTGGCCACCGAGCCGCGGCTGTTGCCCGTCCTACTTCGGGTATCTTCCACGGGAGCGGCGCTTGGGCGCAGGATGCCCGTCAACTTGTGCCTGCTGATTGATCGAAGTGGGAGCATGGGAGGACAGCCGCTGGAGTTTGCCAAGGAGGCCTGCGGCTACGTCGTGGACAGCCTGGAGGAGAATGACCTTCTTTCCATCGTCTCTTTTGACGACAGGATCGAGGTGATAATGCCGCCTCGCCGGGTTGTCAACAAACAACTGATCAAGCAACACGTGGCTGCGGTCGAGGCACGGGGCACCACCAACATCTACGAAGCGATAAGGGCGGCGGGAGACCAATTAGCCTCGGTGGGAGGGGGATGGGTCAATCGCATCATACTTCTGACCGACGGCGCGCCAACCGCGGGGCCGGTGGATCACGCCAGCATCGTGGGTCAGGCCCAACAACAGAGGGAGAGGAACATCACCGTCAGCACTTTGGGATTCGGCATCGAATACAACGAGGAACTGCTGGCCGGCATTGCCCGCGTCAGCCGGGGAAGCCATTACTATATCAGCCAGCCGGAACTGATACCGGAGATATTCCGGAGCGAATTGGGCAGCATCCTCAGTCTGGTGGCAAAGAGCCTGGAGGTTGACATAAAGCTGCCCAGATGGGTCCAGGGGTGGCAGGTGTATGGCAGGGAAGCGGATTTTGGCCGCAGAAGTCTGCGCTTTGGGCTAATGGATTTGGAGGCCGGCAGTTCGATCGCGGTGGTGGTCGAACTGATGCTTCACCCTCGACCGGGAGGCCGGTATCGGATAGCCGAGGCCACCCTAACCTACGAGGATTCCTTCGCAGGAGGGACGGAGAAGAGGATAACCCAGCCCATCGTAGTTGAGTTCGTAGGCGATCCGTCGAAGGTTCCGGAACAACTGAATCCGGCGGTTGACCAGGAGTTGCAGGTGGCATCTGCCGCAAAGAACCTGGAACGAACGATGGCGGGCCTCTCCAGCATGGAACTGTCCCGGACCCAGGTGGCGGAGGAACTGGCGGCGACGAAGTTCACCCTCCTGGCCCAGGGAAGAGACCTGGAGGCAACCCAGGTGGAAGAGGCCATTCAGAATATCTCAAAGGGGGCGGATTCCGAGGCCGGGAAGGCTTTGATGGCCACCCTTTACGGCCTCGAGAGCGGCAAACAGCGCAAGGGAGCCGAGAGCCAGAAGCCCGGTGACAAACCCAAGGAGGGGAAGTGAGCATGGAAGGCGAGACTGTCATTCCCGGTCAAGGGGAGCCAGGTGTGCTGGAACAGGGGAAGACGATTCTAGCGGAGCCAGTCGTCTGCCCGGTCTGTGATACCGAGAATCCTGCCGGCCTGGAATGGTGTGAGGAATGCGGCTTCTTCCTTTCCTCCCAGCCGGAGTCGCTAACGGCCGAGCCGTCCTTCGCCACATTAGTGAACGCGGCCACCTCAGCCGAATATCCGCTCAAAGAAGGGGAGAATACCGTTGGCAGAGGGGCCTGCAACGTGGTGTTGGCTGCGGACAATTCGGTATCCCGCACCCATGCGAAAGTGGTGGTGGAGGCGCCTAACATCTATCTCGAGGACCTCGGCTCGACCAATGGCACCTTCCTCAACGGCGTCAAGGTGGAGATGGGAAAGCGCGTGCAGATCGGGCCGGGGGACCAAATCCGCTTTGCAGGCACCACACTGGAGATTGCGGCCCCGGGGGCGACCATGGTGGAAAGGGAAAAGGCGGAGCGACAGCCGGTGGGAAGGCTCGAGATAGAGGGCGGAGAAGGTGAGGCTGGCCATTTCGGGATCTTCACCGGGGAGAACTCAATCGGCCGGCATCCTTCCAACGACGTGCCGCTGGGCTTTGACGGCCATATCTCCGGTCGGCACGCCAGGATTACGGCCTCAGAGGAGGGCATCTTCCTAGAAGACCTGGGCAGCACCAATGGGACGGAACTTAACGACCGCCGGCTGTCCGCCAACACCAAAGAGCCGCTGTCGGACGGAGATGCCCTGAAAATGGGCAAAACAACCCTGAGGGTGAAACTTGAACCGTTGGATTCGGGAGCCATTCAGCCGCAACAAGAAGGAACCGAGACCGAGGATGAAGAACGAAGAACAGGATGAGGCGATCACCCAGGAACTGCCCGCCCTGGCCCAGGAAGAGGCCTCGGAGCCGGAAAAACAGTTCGAGATAGCCTTTGGGGCCTGCACGGACCTGGGACGGATCAGGGAGAATAACGAAGACAAATTCGACTTCCTGGAGCCGGAGGATGCCAGGATCCTCCGCCGGCGGGGACGCCTCTACGCGGTGGCTGACGGGATGGGAGGGCATGCCGCCGGGCAGATCGCCGCTGAGATGGCGCTGAAAGCGCTCTTTGACACGTATTACGCGAGTCGGGCTCGATCGCCTCAGCGGGCGCTGCAGGAGGGATTTCGTCGCGCGAATGAGTTGGTCTTCCGCACTGCGACGACGGTGCCGAGCCGTCAAGGCATGGGGACGACGCTGACGGCGGCGGCCGTGGTGGGAGACCGACTGATAGTGGCGAATCTTGGGGATAGCCGGGCTTATCTGCTGCGCGAGGGAAAGGCGCGCCAGGTCACGGAAGACCATTCCCTGGTGGAAGAACAGGTCCGGCAGGGAATGCTCAGCGAGGAGCAGGCGGTGGCTTCACCCTTCAAGAACATAATCACCAAGTGCATTGGCAACGGCGCCGAGGTCGAGCCTGACCTGTTCGAGGAAGTGCTCCAGATAGGAGACAAGGTGCTGCTCTGCTCGGACGGGCTGTCGAACCAGGTCTCCGGGGAGGAGATGGCCGCGGTTGCAGAAAAAGAAGCCCCCTCGGTAGCGGCGAGACAACTGATAAAACTGGCCAACGAAAGGGGCGGACCGGACAACATCACGGCGGTGGTGCTTGGGGTCGGCGGGGCCAAGCCGGCCGCAAAGGCGAATACCGTGCTGCTTCTGCCCTGGGTCTTTCTGGTGGGCTTCGCCTCGGCACTGGCAGTGGCGACGCTGATAATGTTGGCTGTGGGGTGAATCAGGTGGCCGCCATTCTCAGCATTGGGCGCTACAACCTGATGCGCGAGTTGGGACGAAGCAACAGCGTGGTTTACGAGGCTGAAGACCCCGCCAGTGGGCGGAAAGTCGCCCTGAAGGTCCTGGAACTGCCCCCTACCCTGTCCGGAACGGAAAGGACGCAGAGGGTTGAACGGTTCCAAAGGGAGACAAGAGCGGCCATGCGGATGTCGCACCCCAACATCGTGCAGACCTACGAGGTCGGCCAGGACAAGGATCGGCTTTTCGTGGCGATGGAGTTCCTCACCGGCAAGTCGCTCTCCAGAATCCTCCAGGAGCAGGGAAAACTGAGCCCCGAGAAGGCGACGGCGATTCTGTCCCAGATGGGCGCGGCCCTGACCTACGCCCATTTGCGAGGGGTCGTGCACAGGGACGTTAAGCCATCGAACGTCATGATACTTCCCGATGGGCAGGTCAAGATCACCGACTTCGGCATTGCCCGCATCAGGGGCGACCCCCGGATGACCGTGGAAGGGCAGACATTGGGGACCCCGCACTACATGTCCCCCGAGCAAGTGAGAGGTCAGGACGTGACGTCGGCGTCAGACATCTTCTCCTGTGGGTCGGTTTTCTACGAGATGCTGACGGGGAAGAAGGCCTTCGAGGGGTCAAACATCGCGGAAATCGGGCTGAAGATAGTGCAGGGGGAGCCAAACTACCCGCCGGAACTGCCGAGACACGTCGTGGCGGCCTTGAAGAGGGCGCTGGCTAAGTATCCAGCAGCGCGATTCGCAACGGCCGAGGAATTCGCCAGGGCCGTCCTCAATCCATCCTTTGTCTCCGAGATGATTCCCCCTCAGGTTGCTCCTCCAATCACGCCGGCAGCCGGCCCGACCGCACCCGCCACCAAGCCACTCGACTGGACGCCCCAGCAATCGGAGGTGGCCTGGAAGAGGGCTCGAATCGCCGCGGCCCTGATAACTGCAGTGATTCTCTGGTTGTCCTTGCCTTCGATTTATCGGGAACACAGGCAGATCATGGCTGTTAAAGGGATAGGGAGGACCGTGGCTGCGGCAGTTGCCGCGGCGGATAGAGGAGACTGGGACAATGCCCTGGCCGAAAGCGAAAAGGCGGTGAACTTGGCTCCCAACGGGTCAAGCGCTTCACGCAATGCTTGGAACACGTGGAGCCGGATTCGGCTCCAGTATGCCAAGTGGCTTATCGGTAACTACCGGTTATCGGAGGCGCGGCAACAACTGGAAGAAAGCGCAAAGGGAAGGGGCCCCGCTGCGGAAGAGGCTAGGCAATTGCTCCTAACGCTGGAGTCAGGGTAGGCAAAGGACGGTTGGGGACGGGAAATAGCCGAGAAGAAAGTCCGTCCTGCCGGTTGAGATTTTGCCGAGGGCGTGGTAGAATAGTCATATCAACACTGTGAGGCATGGGAATGGCTCCTCTCTACGCATACTTGGACGGGAAATATGTCGAGGAAGACGAGGCAAGAATCTCGGTCTTTGACCACGGCTTGCTCTACGGAGACGGAGTCTTCGAGGGGATAAGGGCCTACAACGGGCGAGTCTTCCGGCTGAAGGAGCACATCGAGCGTCTCTGGAACTCGGCGCAGGCAATACTTCTCAACATACCCACGTCGCAGGAGGAGATGTGCGAGGTCGTGCTGGAGTTGTTGCGTCGCAACGAGATGTCAGACGCCTACATCCGGGTGGTCGTCACCAGAGGGATAGGTGACCTGGGACTCGACCCACGCAAATGTCCCCGGCCCACCGTATTCGTCCTGGCTAACTCAATGGAGATGTATGCGCGGCATCTATACGAGAAGGGTTTGCAAGTGATAACCGTGAGCACGAGGCGGAACTCGCCCCAGGCGTTGAACCCGGCCATAAAGTCACTGAATTATCTGAACAATATACTTGGGAAAATTGAGGCCAACCGAGCTGGCGCGGCGGAGGGGATAATGCTGACGCAGGACGGGTTCGTGGCGGAGGCCACCGGAGATAACGTATTCATCATTTGCGACGGGACGCTGATGACGCCACCGATCCATCTTGGCATACTGCCGGGGATAACCCGGGCCGCGGTCATCAAGTTGGCTCACGAACGGGGCCTGGAGGTGCAAGAGGCGCCGTTCACCCTTCACGAGATGTACTCGGCCGACGAATGCTTCCTCACCGGCACGGGCGCCGAAGTGGTGCCCGTGGTGGAACTCGATGGGAGGACAATAAGGGATGGCAGGCCGGGACCAATCACCCAAGCCTTGATGGAAGATTTTGCGACTCTGGTGCAGACTGAAGGAACGGAGATTCGGGGGGGGTATGAAGTTTCGGAAGTGCGGACACAATCAGGCTGACGTGTCTCTCAGATTGGGAAGGACAGGATCAGGGAAGGTTCCCACTTCTCTGCGACTGTCTGGGGCTGGCACTCAGGAGCAATCAGGTTGTTCTCGGTCCTGACGTTATCCTGCGTTATGGTCTCTATGGCGGAAGGATAGAGGGCAAGAAAGGATGAAAAGCGGGCGGCTTTCGTGCAGGAGATGTTGCGCTGAGTAAGGAAGGGGGAGAATAGTGGAAGGATACCAACGTTATACGCTTCGGGCCAAACAGGCCGTGATTAGAGCTCGGGAACAGGCGGAGCAGACGGGCAGCGAGTTTGTTGAGACCGAGCATCTCCTCTACGCCATCACGGTAGATGAGAGCGGGTATGCCGCGAAGGCGCTCCAGTTGCTCCGAGTGGACGTTCGCCGCATTGCCGAGGAGGCCAGGAGGCGTTTTCCAAGTGGATACGCTGCGACCAAGGGGACGGAATTCAGCGAGGGAACCAAGAGGGCGCTGAGGTACGCAGTCAGCGAAGCCGACCGGATGAGCAGCCAGGACGTCGGCACGGAGCACATCCTGCTGGGTCTGATCCAGGAGGGCCAGGGCGGCGCGGCTCAGATACTGCATCGTTTCCGGCTGCGTGCCCACGAGGTGCGCCAGGCGGTCATGGAGGCAATCGGACAGAGCGGCCAGGTAGCAGCGCGCGCCAACCCCAGGGAGAAGTCCCGCACGCCAGCCGTGGATCATTTTGGACGCGACCTCACCAAGGAGGCGGCAGAAGGAGAACTCGATCCCATCGTTGGTCGCGATGACGAGATAGAGCGAGTCATTCAAGTGCTGAGCCGCAGGACGAAGAACAACGCTTGCCTCATCGGTGAGGCTGGGGTGGGAAAGACGGCGATAGCGCAGGGACTGGCGCAAAGGATCGTCTCGGGAAGCGTGCCCGAGCCGCTGCGGAATAAGAAGATAATATGCCTGGACATGGCAGCGATAGTGGCGGGGACGAAGTATCGCGGCGAGTTCGAGGAAAGGATGAAGAAACTGATCGAGGAGATCGTTGCCTCCAAAGGAGAGATTGTAGTTTTCCTGGACGAGTTGCACACCCTAGTGGGAGCGGGCGCCGCCGAAGGCGCGCTCGACGCCTCTAACATCCTCAAGCCGGCACTGGCCCGGGGCCAGGTGCGGTGCATCGGTGCGACTACGCTGGAGGAGTACCGCAAATACATCGAGAAGAGTCCTTCCCTGGAGAGGCGCTTCCAGGCCATCCTGGTAAACGAGCCTTCGGTGGAAGAAACCATGGGAATCCTGAAAGGGATTGCGCCGCGATATGAGGAACACCACCACGTCACCTTCACTCCGGAAGCGCTGGTGGCCGCCGTCAAACTCTCCCACCGGTACATCGTGGACAGGCATCTTCCCGACAAGGCGATTGACGTAATGGACGAGGCTGGTTCCAGAGTGAGGCTGCGCGCCCTGTCTAGCCCGCCGCAACTGAAAGCGATCGAGGCGCAGATAGACGAACTGAGGAGGCAGAAGGAGGTAGCGGTCGGGCAGGCGAACTACGAACTGGCCACCGAACTGCGGGACCGCCAGCGCGAACTGGAAGAAGAAGGCCTGCGGGTGAGGGCGGAATGGGAGGCCAAGGCCGATGAGGTTCGACCCGTGGTGGACAGAGAAGAGATCGCCTATATCGTCTCCAAGTGGACTGGAGTGCCAATCACATCCTTGACCGAAGAGCAATCGGCCAAACTCCTCCACATGGAAGAGGGCCTACACGAGACGCTGGTGGGGCAGGACGAGGCCGTTAGGGCCATTTCCCAGGCTGTTCGTCGTTCCCGGGCAGGTCTCAAGGACCCCAAACGCCCGGCCGGCTGCTTTATCTTCCTCGGCCCGACCGGCGTGGGCAAGACCTTGATGGCGCGGGCGTTGGCCAAGTTTCTGTTCGATGACGAGGATGCCCTGGTAAGGGTGGACATGTCAGAGTACATGGAACGGTTCAACGTTTCTCGCCTGGTGGGTGCCCCGCCCGGGTACGTCGGCTATGAAGAGGGCGGACAGTTGACCGAGGCCATTCGGCGTCGCCCTTACTCGGTGGTGTTGCTCGACGAGATCGAGAAGGCACACCCGGACGTCTTCAACATACTGCTCCAGATAATGGAGGACGGTCGGCTAACCGACTCGCTGGGGCGAGCGGTAAGTTTCCGGGAGTCCGTGCTTATCATGACCTCGAACGTTGGGGCCAGGAGCCTGGATAGCGGGAGGCCGATGGGCTTCGCGGGCAATGAGCAGGAGAATGTCCAAGCGGACGAGGAAAACGATTATGCCCGGATGAAGGCGAAGATCATGGATGACTTGAGGAGAACCTTCCGTCCTGAGTTTCTCAACCGGGTGGACGACGTCATTGTGTTCCGCGCCCTTTCCCCTGAGGAGATCAGGCGGATTGCGGAACTGGAACTGGCGAAGGTAGTGGGCCGCCTGGCGACACACGGAATGGCTCTGGAGGTCTCGGCGGGGGTGAAGGAACTGCTGGCGACCGAGGGCTACGACCGGAAGTTTGGGGCTCGGCCCCTGCGGCGTGCGGTGCAGAGAATTATCGAGGATCCACTTTCAGAGGAAATCCTCACCGGCCGATTTGCCCCGGGCGACCACATCGTAGTCAAGATGAAGGGGAAGAAGGTATCCTTTGAGGTATCCGAGCAACTTGCGGTTTGACGCCGGCGGATAGAGTCGGCTGGTGGCCCAAGGTTGGGCTGGCCGGGATTCACGTAGATGCGATGGGTCAGCGGAGGCGGTGGTGTCGAGAGGTTGCTTCAATAGGGCTTAGGTCAGAAGGGAGGTGTAGTTATGGTTGGAGCGTTACAAAGAACAGTTTGGGTGGTTTTCACAGGCGCTTTCGCGGTCTTAGGAGGCATGATCGGCTATTACGTTCACCCCAGTTTCCTGAGTCTTCCTATGATCGAGACGGTGGTGGCCACCTCGGGTGGAAGTTACGAGGTCCGCACCAAGGTGCTTTTCGTGCTTCTGGGCTGTTTGACGGGAGGAATCGTAGCGTCGGTGACCTTCCGCAGGAGCGTGGCGCTTCTGGCCGGGATGGAAAGGGTGCCGGTTCAGGATAAGGTGGCCGATGGCTTGGGGCTTGTCTTTGGCTTGGGCGTGGCTGCTCTGATTACCCTCATTACCCTTCCATTTGCCGGGCAATCACACTTCGCAATCGTCGTGTCATTATTGGTGGCCCTGTTCTTTGCCTTTCTGGGCATTATCTTTGCCAGGAGCATGAAGGAAGACCTGTTCTACTTCTTTCCGAGCCTGAGTGCCGCCGGCACTCTGGCCAGGGGGCTCCCCCGCCACCAGCCGAAACTGCTGGACGCCAGCATCATAATTGACGGCCGAATCTACGACATCTTCAAGACAGGATTTCTCGAGGGTCCGATCCTCATTGCTCGTTTCATCCTGGAGGAAGTCAACAACATCTCCAGCTCGAATGACGAGAACCGGAGGGCGCGGGGACGCCGCGGGCTGCAGATCCTGGAACAGATGCAGAAGGAGTTCCGCGGCATGGTTCAGATCCACCAGGGGGACGAGCCTTCGCCCGCGGGACATGAGCCGGTGGATAGCCGGTTGGTCCATCTGGCGAGGGAAATCGGCGCCGACATCGTTACCAATGATTTCGGACTGCATAAGATTGCCGAACTTCAGGGTGTCAACGTCTTGAACGTCAATCAGTTGGCTGTGGCCCTCAAGCCGGCCTTCCTGCCTGGGGAGATAATGACGGTCCTCATCGCTCGGGAGGGGAGGGAGCGAAGGCAGGGAGTGGGCTATCTGGACGATGGAACGATGGTGGTGGTGGAGAACGCCGCAGATTACGTCGGCGGCGAGGTTGCTGCCCGGGTGGACAACTGGTACCAGACCTCGGCCGGCAAGATGCTTTTTGCGAATCTCGAGGAGGAGACACAACCCGTTCATGATCCCACACTCCCCCGAAGTGGCCGCGGTAGTTCCGGCGGCGGGCCGCGGAGATAGGCTGGGCACTGGGAGAAATAAACTTGCCATCCCGATTGCGGGAGAGCCCATCCTAGTTCGCGCGCTGAGGCCGCTTGAAGCTTGTCCGCTGGTGGGCGAAATAGTAGTGGTGGTAAGCCCCCAGGGGGAGCCGTGCATTCCTGACCTTGAGAAGTGGGGGATGCGAAAGGCCAGAATCTTGCCCGTTGGGGGTGAGGAGCGCTGGCAATCAGTTTACAACGGCCTTGTCCGGGTTAGCCCCAGGTTCGATTTCGTCCTCATCCACGATGGGGCGCGCCCTTTTCTTTCCTTGGACCTACTGAATCGTTGCGTTCAGGAGGCCTTCGTTCACGACGCCGCCGTGGCAGCCATTCCGGTAACCGACACGATCAAGCGGACGGACGCTTCCGGACTGGTTGTGGAGACGCTCGACCGCTCCCAGCTTTGGCAGGTTCAGACACCTCAGGTCTTCCGCAAGGAACTCATCCTGGCAGCCTACCGAGGGGCAAGCGAGGCCGCCCACCAAGACCCAGCCACCGACGACGCCATCCTGGTGGAGAGGTTGGGGACGCGGGTCAAACTGGTTATGGGAGACCCCTTCAACATCAAGGTGACGCGACAGGTGGATTTAATGTTCGCTCAGGCGCTCGCCTCCCACTGGAAAGGAGGATGGGAAACCGCTGGGGAAGACGCGGCTGGGACGCAGTTGTCGCCCTCGGCCGCGGTCCAAGCATCACCCCGTGGTGCCGACTTCCGCTCCGGTTTCGGCTACGATGTTCATCCGCTGGCCAAGGGGCGGCCGCTTGTCCTAGGGGGGGTAAAGATTGACCATCCTCTTGGCCTGGCGGGACATTCAGATGCGGACGTGGTGGCCCACGCTATTTGTGACGCCTTGCTCGGCGCTGCGGCGCTGGGGGACATCGGCCAGAACTTTCCGGAAGATGACGAAGAGTATCGGGACATCTCCAGCCTGATCCTGCTCCGGAGGGTCAGCGAAATGCTGGCCGCGGCGGGCTATCAGGTTGCGAACATTGACGTTACGGTGGTCGCCCAGGAACCCAAACTGGCCCCTTACCGCCTCCGGATGGTGGAGAACCTGTCCAGAGCTGCCGCCCTGCCCTCTCGGTGCATCAGTGTAAAGGCCACCACCACGGAGAAGCTTGGTTTCGTTGGACGAGGAGAGGGAATTGCCTGTTATGCCACTGCACTTATTTACAGGAAGAATCTGTGATTATCTGCGGAGAAGGACAACTATGCTAGAAAGCAAGCCTACTGAAAGAGAAGAAAACCGATCCACGAAAAGGAGATAAACTTGATGCAGATTATCGTGCGAGGAACGAAAGTGCCCGTTACGGAAGACTTGCGTGAACATGCGGAGAAGAAACTGGAGAGATTGGGACGTCTGTTGCACGATTCCGCCAAGGTGGAGGTCATCCAACATTCCGAGCGCGAACTTCAAATAACGGAGATAATCCTGCAGGGCGATGGTTTCACCCTGCGCGCCAAGGAGAGAACCGCGGACATGTACGCTTCCATGGATGCGGCCGCAGACAAGATAGAGCGGCAACTCAAAAGGCTGAAGGAGAAGAAGAGATCGCACATCCACGTTGGGACCGAGGAGGCCAAGCGTCGCGAGGCCACCGGCCTGCCATTCGAAGGGCAAGAGCCGGGGGCGCGCGAGGCATTGCCGCGCCGCAAGCTTTTTTCCAAGCCCATGACGGAGGATGAAGCGGTGCTTCAAATAGACGCGATAGGCGAGGAGATTTTCATATTCCACAATGTGGCAACGCAGCAGGCCAACGTCCTCCATCGGCTTGCCGACGGATCGCTTGAGTTGATCGAACCGGAGACCAGCTAGAATTGAACCTGGAAGAATTCCGGGAGATGGTCTATGCGGAACTGGGCCCTTCGTTGGAGAAGGCGACCTATGAAAACGTTCGCCTCCTCCTCGACCGGGTGCAGGCGATATTCTACCCTCCGGTCAGGGTTGAAGGGCACCTGGTGCTGGGGGAGGAAAGGGCGGCGGACTTCGAGACCATCGTCCTGGAATTCTTCGCCGATTCCCTCCGCTTCCCCGTGGAAGAGGCTGTCATAGCCCTCTGGATATTTGCGCTTGAGACCTGGTTCTCCTACATGGAGGATTACCACCACCTTCCCCCCTTCACCGAAGAAGAGCCTGACTCCTGACTTGGCGTAGTTACAACGTCCATCCGGCAACGACCCCGGCCCGCCTCTAGGGCCGGCAGCACGGTTCGGAAGGTTAAGGAGAGATCCCGCGCCCATGGTTTCCATCTTGGGCCTCAGGATCTTACGTTCTCATATACCCTCGAAGTCCATCTTCTCCTCCCTTTCCTGCACCCGCAGTTACCCTTGACGCAGCAAGAAAAACCTTGACGACGCGCTGGGCTTGTGTTAGAATGGCTTATTGAGATAGTTTCTCAATAAGCCCAGGTCGGGCCCCCGCTTGGACGCGGGATGCCGGGGAGTCAGAAGCGATGTTAGATTCGTTGCTTGCCGAATTGAAGTCCACCATGACCGGCTCGATGAGCCGGCAGGGGAAAAGACAGGCCGCGCCCCGTCTTTTCCTGGGACGGGTTGGCATCGTTGGGAATCCGAACGTCGGGAAGAGCGTCGTG
>Ga0315294_10004244_pt1 | contig 15609 bp, 10 predicted proteins | sample YL17G13_40_MG_FD_203626 | JGI IMG/M metagenome (GOLD analysis project Ga0315294, IMG submission 203626) | Sediment microbial communities from Yellowstone Lake, YNP, Wyoming, USA - YL17G13_40 | ecosystem: Environmental > Aquatic > Freshwater > Lake > Sediment | place: USA: Wyoming | collected... | reverse complement strand
AGCGCCAGTTCGTACAGGTGGTGAATCATGGCGGTGACCTTTTTCTCGTGCGCCAGCGTCTTCTCAAACACGTCCAGGGGGCCTTCGAACTTGCTGGGTGGTTGGTCGATGGCCTGCAGAGTCACGCCGCCGCCGCGGTCGTACACATAGTCAAAGAACTTCATGGCGTGCGCACGCTCCTCGCCGTCCTGGACGCGCATCCACTGGGCGAAACCCGGCAGCGTCTGCGACTCGAAATAGGCCGCCATCGACAGGTACAGATAGCTCGAGTACAACTCGTTCTTGATTTGCTCATTGATCGCTTCCAACATCGCCTTGCTCAACATGGTGCTGTTCTCCTTTCGTCTGTGTGCTAAGAATGGTACACGTATCGTGTTGCGAGCTGCAGGTCATGGGTCTTGGGTCATGAGTCATGAGTCATGACTATTACTCATGACTCATGACCCACGACCCACGACTCATCACCCGTCACTCTTCACTCTTGCCTAGCGGGCTGATTTCGCGCAGCGAAGCAATCACTGCGGCAATCGCGTCCGCCGCTGCGTCCACGTCCTGCTCCTGGTTGAAGCGGCCGAATGTGAAGCGCACCGAGCCGTGCGCACGCTCGTGGTTGCCACCGATGCCCATGATCACATGGCTGGCTTCCAGTGAGCGGCTAAAGCAGGCTGAGCCCGTGCTGACGGCAAAGCCGCGCATGTCCAGGTGCAGCAGAATCGACTCGCCTTCCACAAAGCGGAATGAAACGTTGGCGTTCTGCGGCAGACGCAGGGTGGGATGGCCGTTGAGCTGCGAGTGCGGGACGCGCAGCAGATTCTCGATTAGCCGGTCACGCATAGCCTGCAGACGTGCCGTCTCCTCGGGCGTCACCAACTCCACGGCCTTGGCAAAGCCAACCGCGCCAGGGATGTTCTCTTCACCCGCGCGCAGGTTGAACTCCTGGAAACCGCCGTCCATCCACTTGGCCAGGGGCGTGTCTTTGCGCACGTACAGCGCGCCAATGCCCTTGGGCCCGTGTAGCAGGTGTGCCGTCACGGTCACCAGGTCCACGGGCACTTGGCTCACGTCCAGCGGCACTCGCAGGAAGCTATGGGCGGCGTCGGTGTGGAAAAGCACGCCACGTTCCTTGCAGATCGCGGCGATGGCGGACACGTCCTGCAGGGTCCCGATCTCCTGGTTGGCGGACTGGATCGAGGCGAGGATCGTCTCGGTGGTGATGGCGTCGCGCAATTGCTGCAAGTCAATGCGGCCCAGCCCGTCCACCGGCAGGTAGGTGATTCGAAAGCCCTGCTTCTCCAGTGTCCGCGCGCTGTACAGCACGGGAAAGTCCTCGATCTTGGACGTGATGATGTGCTTGCCCTTCTTTTCGCCCAGGGCCATGGCCACGCCCTTGAGCGCCAGGTTGCTGGACTCTGTGCCACCCGAGGTGAAGACGAGCTCTTCTGGCCCGCCGCCCAGGGCGGCCGCAATGCGCGTCCGGGCCGAGTCCAGCGCATCCTTGGCTTCAATGCCCAGCGAGTAGCCAAACTGCGAGGTGGCCACGGCGTAGGTCTCCAGGAAGTACGGTCGCATGGCCTCCAGCACGCGCTCGTCCACGCGCGTGGTCGCGGCATTATCCAAATACGTGATGCTATCCGACATAGTCTGCTGCCTCCTCAGTGGTTTTCGCGACGCCCTCGGCGCAACTGGCGAGGGAGAGCGGCTGGTCCAGCAGCGTGATCTGCACATTCTGAATGCCGTTGATGCCCTTGACCTTGCGCCGGATTTGATCTACCAGATACTCCACCAGCGGGCAATGTGGGTTGTCCAGAAGCACCTGCACCTCCACCTGCTCACCGTCCACAAAGATGTCGCGAATCAGGCCCATTTCCACTACGTTGATGCCCGCCTCCGGATCGATCACCTCATAGAGCGAGGCGCGGATGCGTGCGCCCAGGTCCAGGCCGGGTAGGCTCACTGCCCGCGGCGCAAGCGGAGGAACCGCGGCTGGGGTGAGCCGCGCCAGCGCCCGCTCCAATTGCTGCACGCGCTCCTCGAGACGTCCTGCACGGTCCAGCGACTCGCTGACGGCCTTGAGGATGGGGTCTGGTAACGCGCCATGTTGCAGGTCGACCCGTAGTTCACTGGGTTCTGGCTTGCCGGCAATGCGCGCCGGAACGCCGACCACGGTTGCCCCGGAGGGAACCGGCCGGATGACGACTGAGCCCGCACCGATCCTGGCGTTGTCGCCGACGGTAACGGGTCCCAGAACGATGGCCCCCGTGCCGATCACCACGTTGCTGCCAATTGTGGGGTGGCGCTTGGTCTTGTGCAGCGAGGTGCCACCCAGCACCACGCCCTGGTACATGAGCACGTCGTCGCCGACTTGTGCCGTCTCGCCAACGACGACACCCATGCCATGGTCGATGAACACGCGTCGACCGATGCTGGCACCCGGGTGAATCTCAATGCCCGTCCACCAGCGCCCGACGTTGGAGACCCAGCGTCCCAGGAAGTGCAGCTTGTGCCGCCACAGCCAGTGCGCCAGGCGGTGTAGCCAGACCGCGTGCAGGCCCGGATAGAGCAGCACGACCTCCCAGACCGACCTGGCTGCCGGGTCCTTGGCAAAGACGGTGTGGACGTCTTCTCGGATGTGGTCCAAAGCCCTCATGCTCTATCTCACCTTGGAGCGAAAGTCTGCGATGGCCGCGCGCAGGGCTTGGGGTGCGGCGATGGAGTCCAGTTTGCGCTCAGGAAGCTCACCCAACTCTTGCGCAACCTGTTGCTCGGTAATCTGCTCGGCCTCTTCCAGGGTCTTGCCCTGGGCCATGACACTGGTGACGCTGCTGGCTGCGATGGCCACCGGGCACCCGCGCGTTTTCTGCTTGACCTCCGTGATGCGCCCATCCTGCACGCGGATCCAAAAGTAGGCCAGATCCTCTGGGCAATGCTCGCCGCCCTCGCCTTGCCCAAAGCCGTCGGCAGGCTCGATCTGCCCCACGTTCTGGGGCCGCTGAAAGTGCTTTAGCACCTGCTCACTGTACACGTTCATCCCTCCGACACGGGTGTGGGCAGTGCACTGCCCTTGTTCATAGAGTCTACCCTACAATTCTCGTGCGGTGAAATGCGGACCCACGACTGGATGCAGTTCACCCCTGGGCGAAACAGGGACTGCATCACCCGTTCGCCAGCGGTTGCACTGCGGGTGCGTGCGCCTGCGGCAGTACAACTGCCGCTCAACATGGGCGACTATGCCTCGGAGAACAGCGCGGTGCTCAGGTACCTTTCGCCGGTGTCCGGCAAGATCACCACAACCAGCCGGCCCTTGTTCTCGGGGCGGCGCGCCACCTGCAGTGCCGCGTGCGCTGCAGCGCCCGAGGAAATGCCAACCAGGATGCCCTCCTCACGCGCCAGACGACGGGCCATGCCAAAGGCGTCCTCATCGCGCACCGCGATGATCTCATCCAATAGGTCTCTGCGCAGAACGGCGGGCACAAAGCCCGCGCCAATGCCCTGGATCTTGTGTGAGCCTGGCTTGCCTCCGCTCAGGACTGGCGAGCCGGCGGGTTCCACCCCGATGGCGCGAAAGGCCGGCTTGCGCGGCTTGAGCGCTTCGGCAATGCCGGTGATGGTGCCCCCCGTGCCCACGCCCGCTACCACGATGTCCACCTGGCCGTCAGTGTCGCGCCAGATCTCCTCAGCCGTCGTGCGGCGGTGAACCTCGGGATTGGCCGGGTTCTTGAACTGCTGCGGGATCCAGTAACGTTTGTCCTGCGCGGCCAGCTCCTCCGCTTTGCGCACCGCCCCGGCCATGCCTTCTGCTCCTGGGGTGAGGATGATCTCCGCTCCGAGCGCCTTGAGCAGCAGCCGCCTTTCCATGCTCATGTTGTCGGCCATGACCAGCAGCAGCTTGTAGCCACGCGCAGCGCAAACAAATGCCAGGCCCACGCCCGTGTTGCCGCTGGTGGGCTCGAGCACAACCGTGTCGGGCTGGAGCAGGCCAGCCTCTTCGCCCGCGTTGATCATGGCCAGGGCGACGCGGTCCTTGACGCTGGACAGCGGGTTGAACGATTCGACCTTGGCCACCACCGTGGCCTCCAGCCCCTGCGTGATGCGGTTCAGACGCACGAGGGGGGTGTTGCCAACGGTCTGTGTGATGTCATCGTAGATCCAGAGCATATGTGTCTCCGTGTTGCGTGTTGCGTTTCTTGGGTCTTGGGTCACGTTCCAGTAGTCCCAGTCCACCACCTACGACCCATCACTCACAACTCACTACCCGTTGCACGTCACTCTTCACTTGCCACAATCTGGACCCTGCACGTCAGCACGCCGGTGGGGCAGACCTCTTCACACATACAAACGCTGCAGCCGGGCGTGGGCTCCTTGGCGCACGCGTCAGTACAGTGGAAGACGGGACCATGCTCCCCCATCTCAGCCGAATGACAGGGACACGCCACGACGCACAGTCCGCACAGCGTGCAGCGCCCCACATCAACCGTACACATCGATGCTGGGTGATTCATAGCGACTCCTTCTCCTCAGACCACATCATTGTATACCACATCGGCGCGGCTTTGTATGTGACCAAAGTCACGCCAAGAGGACATGTCGGAGGCGGTCCGCGCTGCCAGTTCACCACCGTGACCTGGTAGGGCGCTTCCCGGACGCCTTGGGCGCGGGCATATTGCCGGAAAAGGCCTCTAGCAGGACACCGTTCTGCACTGAGTGGCTCGACACCCGCGAGAGCAGAGAGACCGGGTTCCTGCCCGGAACCCAGTCTCTCATGTTATGTTCATTTGGTGATGTAGTCTACGGAATCTGCAGCTAGAACCTACTGTCCGCTGGCCACGCGCTCCAGACCGGCGCGGTCGGCCACCACGATGCGCCCGCGCGGGCGGCGGATGAGGTTCTCATCGGCAAAGGCGCGCAGAGTGCGCCCAACCATCTCGCGCACTGTGCCGATGCTGGTGGCGATCTCTTCTTGCGTCCAGCCCTTGGGCGGGCTGGTCCCCTCGGCGTGGCCCAGCAGGAAACGCGCCAGGCGCGTACGCACCGTGTGCAGGGCCAGTTCCTCCACCATGTCGTTCAGGCGGCGCACCTCGCGCGCCAGTTGCGTCAGCACAACCTGAGCCACTTCAGGGTGCTCGTAGAGGATCGTGTGGAACTGCCCACAGGAGAGCGTGAGCAGCGTGGCATCTGACAGCGCTTCCACCGTGGCTGGGTTCTTCCCGCCGTCAAGGGCCGGCACCAGGTTCAAGGACTCGCCTGGCCCCAGGTAGGCCAGCACCTGCTCGCGTCCTTCGGGCGACATGCGGCGCACCCGCAGCAGACCTTGTGTGACAAAGTACACCGCCTCGCAGGCCTCGCCTTCCCAGACCACCGTCTCGCCAGCCGTCAGCGTGCGTTCTCGCAGGTACGCTGCAATGTCCTGCCGGGCCTGCGGGCCCAGCCGGGCGAATATCGGAACCCGTGGGACGTCTTGTACGGATGTCGCCATGTGGCAGCTCACTGACTGGGAATCTGCCCAGGATTCTGGGGCGGCCCCATTATACCGCAAACCCAGCGTTTCGACATACCGCCTGGCCGCGATTTGCCACCGTCCAACTGCCCGGCTACAATGTGCGCCACACCCAGTGTCCACGCGGGAGGTCCGTGATATCCAAGCCCAAGCCAGAACCCCGGTCCTTCTGGTCCGATTTGCCCAAGCTGCTAACGGGCGTTGGTGGCGTCATCGCCGCTGCTGCGGCGTTGTTGACCGCATTCTATGGCATTGGGGTGCTGGCTCCTGCCCGAGCCTAGCCCACAGTCACGGCTTCGCCCGCCCCGGTCCCCACCACCGTTGCCACCGTCGCAGCGGCACAACCCACCCTCCTGATGCAGGAGAACTTTGACGACCCCAAGAGCGGCTGGGAAGCTGGCGCGGATTCTGGCGCCGAGTGGGGCTATCGCGATGGGGAGTACCGCGTTGTGGCCAACGCCAAGGACACCGCCGTGTGGGGCAGCCCCCAGCCGGCCCGCGACTGGGCGGATTTCTCGCTCGAGGTGGACGCCCGTCTGATGGAAGGCCCTCTGGACAACGAACTTGGCGTAGCGGTGCGCATCCCCGTTCGGGCCGGGAGCCCGACGGGGCGACACGGCCAGCCCGATGGGAAGAGCATGTACCTGTTCGCCATCAGCAGCGACGGCAGCTACGTGGTGCGCATGCTGCGCAACGAGGAATGGGAGTACTTGGCCAAGTGGACCCAATCGGCAGCGCTGCGCCAGGGCAAGTCCGTCAACCACCTTCGAGTCGAGTGCCGCGGGCCCCGCATGCAGTTTTGGGCCAATGGGCAGTTGCTGGTGGAGGTGCAGGATGCGACGCTGCGCTCTGGCAACGTGGGTTTGCTGGCGGCCGCGTTCGCTGAGCCCGGCGTGGTGGTGCATTTTGACAACTTGCGGATCGAGACGCTAGGGCCGTAGAAAACATGCCGCCGCGGTGGTCTGTCACCCAGAGGGCCGGAGCGATCGACTGGCTTCCGCTCCGTCTCCCTGCCAGGAGCCCGCCTGCTACTGGCTAGGCGAGGCTCGCTTCTCCCCAACCAGCTCCCGGATTCGTTCCAGGTTCATCCCAAACCCCAGCAGCACTTCCTCGCCCATGATGATCGTGGGTGTGATGAAACGCCCCATACGCTGTCTCAGCTCCTGCATGTACTGTGGGTTGGCCGTGACATCCTTTTCTTCGAAGGGAATCCCTCTCTCGGCAAAGAAACTCTTGGCCGCGTGGCAGTCCGCTCAGGTCGGTTGCGTGTAGATGACGACTCGCGGCGGTGGGCCCGCGCTTGCGTTGTGTCCCATGTCTACCCCCTTTGGCTGCACATGGCACATTGTACTCCATCGGGCGAGCCCTGACCAAAACCACCTTGGTGTCACAATGCCACTAAACTGATACGATTCAGTCACTGGCGGTTCACTCAAGTGAAGCACAATAGGACAGGGCTCGTGCGAGCCTGCTTGCTGTTGCCTGCCGATCATTCGCCTTCCGGCAGTGTAGGTTTGCATCCGCGAGCACTGATGTGACCTGCTCTCATAGATTCAGCGATTGAGGAGAAAGTTTCATGTCACTGCATAGGTCCATGGCAGTCACCGAGTCATCGTTCTGTCATCTCGGCAGGCCGGACTGGCGCACGCTACGTCGGGCGGTGCTGCAAGCCCTCTTCGTCGTGTTGCTTTATCTTCCCCTCGCCAAGGTTCAGGCCCTGCCGCCCGACCCTGCACGCGAAGCGCGCCTCGAAGGTTGGATCGATGCCGGCCTGGCACGCGGCGGGTCTGCAGCCGGAGATGTATCCGCGCTGGCTGTGTGTCCCACGCACACCTGGGTGACCCCCACTGGTGGGTCGGTCACCGTACGCATGGTGCAGGCCTCGACAACCAGCACTTTCGCAGCATCCGTGTCCAAACTCACCTTCTCTGACAGCTCCACGGCCTTGGCCTTCTGCACAGACATTCATCACGGTCTTGGCAGTAGCGTGGTTGTGTGCCTTGACGAGACCTTTTTCTCCGACTGGCGCGTCGCGTGGGTGGTGACCAACTACCCGCCCACCACCAGCAGCCGCACGGACCAGGCTGCGCGCCAGGCCGCCGTCTGGCACCTGACCGACGCCTATGATTTGGACCAGACCGACCCGACCACGGAAGGCACCAGCACAGACAACGCCGTCCGCACTGCCTACAATGACATCCTGAATGCCATTCCGGCCACGCAACCGTCCGAGTACCAGGAAGGTAACGTGGACCTGAGCATTGACCCGGCCACCGACACCAACTTCCTGCCTGGCGGTGAGGTGCATCCTTTCGCGGTGCGCCTGACCAAAGGCGGCAGCCCACTGGCCGGCGTCACCGTCAACGTCAGCACTAGCTTGGGCACGCTGAACAAGAGCAGCGACGTGACCAATGCCAGTGGCGAGGCCTACTTTACGGTCACGCGCAGCACTGCGGGAACGGCCACTTTGACGGCTTCCGCCAGCGTCACTCTGCCGGCCGGCTCTCGTTTCATCTCGCAGAGCGACCCCCTGGGCAGTCAGCGTCTCGTGCTCGGCCAGAACAAGACCACGTCGACTACGGCCACGGGCAGTAAGATCTGGAGCAGCAGCAACAACGTGGTGATCGCGCACAAGTTCGAAGACCGCAACTTTAACGGCGTGCAGGACGAAGGCGAGCCCAACCTTTCGGGATGGAGCTTCACGCTGACACGCCCCGATGGCAACAGCTATTCACAAACCACAAACAGCAGTGGCGACGCTACTTTCAACAACAGAATCTCGGGCAATGGCACGTACGCCCTCACCGAAAGCCTGCAGAGCGGCTGGGACAGCAGCACACCTCTTGCCAGAACACGCGTGCGCTCCACGACCGATGCCTGGATGCAGTGGCACGAGAACTTTGGCAACGGCCAGTATTCGATCATCACCGTAGTCAAATACCGGGACGACGACGAGGACGCTGCCTGGGATTCTGGTAGCGAGCCCACGCTGTCTGGCTGGCAGTTTGCGCTCTATGATTGGCAAGGCGGCCAGTGGAATCAGCTCAGCGGGGCCACGACGGGCGACGATGGCACAGCATCGTTTACGGACCTGACCTCCGGCAGCTTCAAGATCGTGGAGCACCCCGAGAACTGCTGGCGCAGCACCACAGCCACCGAGCAGCAGATCACGCTGGGCTACAACCAGCACCTGACCGTCTACTTTGGCAACGTGCCCGACAACCCCACACCCGACGCGACGGCCCAGCCGAGCAGTGGCTGCTCGCCGTTGGCGGTGCAACTGAGCGGGTCGGTCACGGGCGGCACTGCTCCCTACACGTATACCTGGAGCTTTGGCGACGGAAACCCCAACAGCAACACGCAGAACCCGAGCCATACGTATGCCAACCCGGGCAGCTACACCGCCACTCTCACGGTGACTGACACCAAGGGCTGCACGGGCAGCGACAGCGTGATCGTCACCGTCTACGGCCACCCCAGCGCCAGCGCCTCGGCCAGCCCGACCAGCGGCTGCATGCCTCGCAGTGTCAACTTTAGCGGCGGGGCGTCCGGCGGCGCCGCGCCATACACCTATAGCTGGAACTTTGGCGATAGCTCCAGCTCGCCGACGCAGAACCCGTCCCATAACTACACCAGCGCCGGCAGCTACACCGCCACCCTGACCGTCACTGACTCGCATGGCTGCACGGCCACCTCCAACGTGGCTATCACCGTCTGGCCGCTTCCCATCGCCACTGCCCAGGCGCAGCCATCTAGCGGCTGTTCACCATTGAGCGTCAGCTTCACCGGTTCGGCCAGTGGTGGCACACCGGGCTACACTTATAGCTGGAACTTTGGCGACGGCAGCGCGCCCATCGCGGCGCAGAACCCCGTGCACACCTACAGCACTCCGGGCGACTACAGTGCCGTCCTGACTGTCACTGACTCCCACGGCTGCCAAGACACAGACACGGTCTTGGTCCATGCCTATGGCAAACCCACCGCGCAGCCCTCGGCCAGCCCGACCAGCGGCTGTGTCCCGCTGGCAGTCCATTTCACCGGCGCTGCAACGGGTGGCACCAGCCCCTATGGGTTCCTGTGGGACTTTGGCGACGGCAGCCCAACCAGCACTTTGCAGAACCCGGACCACACGTACACCAGCGCAGGCATCTTCATCGCAAGCCTGCAAGTCACCGACGCCCACGGCTGCACAGACAGCAAGACCGTACAGATCACAGTGTGGTCCAAGCCGACGGCCACTGCCTCGGGAGTCCCAACCGCGGGCTGCGCTCCCCTGCTCGTCAGCTTCAGCGGAGGCGCGTCTGGCGGCACTCCCGGATACACGTATAGCTGGAACTTTGGCGACGGTGGCACCTCCACCGCCCAGAGCCCCAGCCACACCTACACCGGCGCGGGCTCCTACACCGCCGTCCTGACCGTCACGGATAGCCACGGCTGCCAGGGCAGTCAGAGCGTGGTCATCACCGTCTATCCGCTGCCCACCGCCACAGCTACGGCCGCGCCCAGCGCGGGCTGCGCCCCGCTTGCGGTAAGCTTCACCGGCGGTGCATCAGGCGGAACCAGCCCGTACACCTACAGTTGGGTCTTTGGCGATGGTGGCACCTCCACCGCCCAGAGCCCCAGCCACACCTACACCAGCGCGGGCTCTTATACCGCCGTGCTCACTGTCACCGACAGCCACGGCTGCCAGGGCAGCAAGAGCGTGGTCATCACCGTCTACCCGCTGCCCACCGCCAGCGCATCCGCCAGCCCTACCAGTGGCTGCATGCCGCTCAATGTCAGCTTCACCGGCGGGGCATCAGGCGGAACCGGCCCATACACCTACAGTTGGGTCTTTGGCGACAGTGGCACCTCCACCGCCCAGAGCCCCAGCCACACCTACACCGGCGCGGGCTCTTACACCGCCGTGCTCACTGTCACCGACAGCCACAGCTGCCAGGGCAGCAAGAGCGTGGTCATCACTGTCTACCCGCTGCCCACCGCCACAGCCACGGCCGCGCCCAGCGCGGGTTGCGCCCCGCTCTCCGTCAGCTTCACCGGCGGTGCATCAGGCGGAACCAGCCCGTACACCTACAGTTGGGTCTTTGGCGACGGCGGCACGTCCCCCAACCAGAACCCCAGCCACACCTACAGCGCGGCTGGCAACTACACAGCGTTCCTGACCGTCACGGATAGCCACGGCTGCCAGGACACCGAGCAGGTCGTCATCACCGTCTACCCACTGCCCATCGCCACGGCCAGTGCTGCGCCTCATACCGGATGCTCACCTCTCGCGGTCGCCTTCGCCGGCTCCGCCACGGGCGGAACGCAGCCGTACTCCTATAGCTGGAACTTTGGCGACAGCAGCCCGATCAACAACACCCAGAACCCGGGCCACACCTACACCACCCCGGGCACCTACACCGCCGTCCTGACCGTCACGGATAGCCACGGCTGCCAGGACACCGACCAGGTCACCATCACCGTCTACCCACTGCCGGTGGCTCGCATCGCCGCGCCCGAGACCGCGGGTTGCGCCCCGTTCCAGGCTGACCTGCACGGCGAGGCCAGCAGCGGCACGCCGCCCTACAGCTTCCACTGGGCCTTCGGTGACGGCGGCAGCGCCGACGGGCAGGACGTGCAGCACACCTACACGGGCGCGGGCCACTACACCGCCATCCTGACAGTGACCGACAGTCATGGCTGCCAGGATACTGAGAGCATCCAGCTCGAGGTCTGGGAAGTGCCCACGCCGCACGCCAGCGCTGAACCCGCCGCGGGCTGCGCACCACTGCAGGTCCACTTCACCGGCTCCGCCACCGGCGGCACCGAGCCCTACAGCTACTTCTGGCTCCTTGGCGACGGTTCGGCCATGTCGCATGAGCAGAACCCAACCTACACCTTTGCGCACGCGGGCACCTACACCGCACGGCTGAGTGTGACAGACGACCACGGCTGCACGAGCAGCACCACCGTCGTCATCACCGTCTACCCGCTGCCGACCGCGACAGCCAGTTCCGAGCAGACCCAGGGCTGCGCGCCACTGACGTGCAACTTCTCCGGTGGGGCCGCCGGAGGCACACCGGGCTACAGCTATCACTGGACCTTTGGCGACGGCGCGACCTCGGACGAGCAGAGCCCGCAGCACACGTACACGCTCGCGGGCAGCTACACCGCCATCCTGACCGTCACCGATAGCCACGGCTGCCAGGACACCGACCGGGTCGCCATGACCGTCTGGCCACTGCCCGTGCCGACCATCGGCGCCGAGCCGGAGCAGGGCTGCGCGCCGATCCAGGTGCACTTCTCCGGCTCTGCGACCAGCGGGACCGCGCCGTACAGCTTCCACTGGGAGTTCGGCGACGGCGGCACGTCCGACGAGCAGAACCCGGACCACGTCTACCTGAACAAAGGTGTCTACAGCGCTAGACTGACCGTGACCGACGCGCACGGCTGCGTGTCCACGGTGGAGCGCACCTTCGACGCGAGTTGCTTCAACCTGAGCATTAGCAAGAAAGACCGACTCGATCCGGTGTGCATCAAGGACTACATCCGGTACGACATCACGCTGCATAACTCCGGGTTGCTGCCGCTCAACGGCGTGTCAGTCGTGGACAGCCTCCCGGACCACACGTACTATGTCGACTCTGATATGGGCGGTGTGGGCACGTACGGCAATCCGGTCGTGACCTGGCTCGTGGATGTGCCCGCCGGAGCGACGATCCAACTGTACCTCGAGCTGGGCACCTCCAGCACGGCACCGCCCGGCGTGATCACCAACACGGTCTCCGCGAGCATCTATGAGTTCTCGACGACGTTCACTGAGAACACCACCCTCAAGGGTTGCCCGGTGATCACCGACACGCCCACGCAGACGCCGACCCCGACGAGGACGCAGACACGCACGCCTACACCGACCCAGACGGGCACGCCCACGCCACAGGGTGTGACTCCCACCGTGCCCATCCCGGGCTTCCCGCTGTGCCCGGTCTGCGCCCAGAACGTCATCTTCCAGTCCAACCGCGACCAGCAATGGGAGATCTACAAGAGCAATCCGGAGGGCACAGCGCAGGTCCGGCTCACCTTCAACCCCGCGCAAGACATGGCTCCGCAGTGGGTACCCGCCGGCGACGCGGTTTGGGCCGTGTTCCAGTCCGACCGCGACCACAACTGGGAGATCTACCGCATGGACGCGGATGGCAGCGGCCAGCGCAACCTGACGCAGAACGCGGCCGACGACACCGCGCCTGCCGCCACCTGCCGCTGGATCTACTTCCAGAGCAACCGCGACGGGAATTGGGAGATCTACCGCATGGAGTTCAACGGCACCTTGCAGACGCGGCTGACCGACAACCCGGCCACCGACGCACAGCCCGCCAGCTCCTGCTACGAGCGCGTGGTCTTCCAGAGCAATCGCGATGGCAACTGGGAACTGTACAGCATGAACTATGACGGCAGCGATCTGGTGCGCCTGACCAACACGCCCTGGGACGAAGTCTCGCCGAGCTGGTCACCCGACGGCAACTCGATCGCCTTCCAGTCAAACCAGTCCGGGAACTGGGGCCTGTACGTGATGGACTATAGCGGGGCCCACGTGCGCACGCTGATCGACACCCCATACGCCGAGCAGTCGCCGATGTGGTGGACCTGCTGCGACTGGATCTACTTCCAGAGCGACAAGCCCGCGCTGCCACGCGCCGCGGATGACACACCCATCTGGCACGTCTGGCGCACCAACGTGACCGGCACTCTCAGCGCAGCCGTCACCGCCGATCATTCGCAGAACCTGATCGACAGCCAGGTGGCGATGGAACTGCCGGCGGAGCCCACGCTGACCTCAACGCCGACGCCAACGCATACTGTCTCGCCGACGCCCGTTCCCACCTTTACACCGACGCCCACGCTGACCGTCACGCCGACGCCCGTGGAGACGCCGTCACGGCCGGCCTACCGGATCTACTTGCCGATCCTCTTCCGCTAGGGCCTGCCCCCAGCCCTAACCTCAGAGAGCAGAAACCCGGCTTCTCTCAAGAAGTCGGGTTTCTGTTGTGGGCTCAGGTTGTCGCGTCCGACCGGTCTAGACCATCAGGTTGACCTGCGCCGTGTCAGAGGCTGCCGTATACGTCGCCACGCCGCAGATCTCTACGCCCTCCATCATTCCTCGGGCTGGATGCCCATCAGGTCCATGGTCATCTGGCAGGCGATGATACACACGCCCGCTTGCTGCGCCGAGTGCATCAGCGCAGGCAGTGAGTCGATGCCCTTGGATTTCATGACTTGCCTCATCATCACAGTGCCGATGCCGCCCATGTTGAGCTTGGAGAGCACCAGCGTGTCGGGGCCCTTGGGCATCATCCAGCCAAACATCTTCTCGATCAGGTTCTTCTTGACCGGCGGGGACTGCGCTTTGCGCAGGATGTTCAGGCCCCAAAAAGTGAAGAACATGGTTACCTTCTCACCGGCCGCCGCCGCCCCCTTGGCCAGGATGAAGCCCGCCAAGGCGCGATCCAGGTCTCCCGAGACATGATCAAGGTACGTTCCTTGGGTCCTGCCGCGGCCGCGACCATCGTGCTAGCCGTAGGCGCTGTCTTGTCCTGCTTGCGCAACATGACCACGATCTGCCCGCCCTCCTGCCTGACCTCGAGCAAGTGGTTGCCCGTGCTCTGGCAGCAGGCTCCGATGTTCCCGCGCAAAACCGGGATCTGTCGCCAGTACTCTGAGCACCTGGCCGGGCTGCAGCGCCTGCATCTGGCGGTAGACCTGCATGATCGGGCCGGGGCACTGCAATCCACAGGCATCGAGCTCCACCATGGGGGCAGTGCTGGCTGCGGTCGGCGCAGTGGGCACGGCCTGTCCGACAACGCCGGAAGTGCCAGACGAGCCCAGCGGCTTCCAGTCGTCAAAGTTGCTTTGCTTCTAGGTAACTGCGTTCAACGTGTCAATTCCTCCACTTAGGTTGACGACCTGGAAGCCATGCTGCTTCAGAATGCGTGCCGCCACATAGCCGCGCTTGCTGATCTTGCAGTACACCACCAGACGCTTGTCTTTGGGCAGCTCGTTCAGGCGCTGCCGCAGCTCCTGCAGCGGAATGTGCAGCGCACTCTCGACGTGCCCCAGGTCCCATTCGGGTTGCGTGCGTACGTCCAGGACGACGTCCTTGGTCGGATCCAGGCGGGACATGTCGTCCCAGTTGACCAGCTCCACATCCCCGCGCAGCCAGTTGGCCGCCACAAAGCCCGCTATGTTGACCGTGTCTTTCGCCGCGCCAAAGGGTGGCGCATAAGCCAGCTCCAGGTTCTCCAGGTCAAAGACGGTCATGCCCGCCTTCAACGCGGTGGCCAGTACGTTGATCGTGCGCGCCACGCCGTTGACGCCCACCACCTGCGCACCCAGTAGTTTTCCGCTCTCCGGCGAGTACAGCAGCTTGGTCGTGACGGTGGCGGACCCAGGGTAGTAGCTGGCATGGTCTGCCGTATGCGTGATGCTGCTGCGAAACGGAATGCCCAACTGGGTCAGTTGTTTGGCGTTCAGGCCCGTGGTCGCGACCGCCAGGTCAAAGACCTTGGCGATCGAGGTGCCCTGCGTGCCCTGGTAGGCCACCGTGCGGCCCACGATATGATCGGCCGCCAGGCGTCCCTGCCGGTTGGCCAGGCCCGCCAGTGGAATCGCGGTCGGCTTGCCCGAGACGTAATCGCGGCTCAGAATCGCGTCGCCAATCGCGTAGATGTCCGGGTCCGAGGTCTGCAGTTGGTCGTTGGCCACGATGTGGCCGCGCGGGCCGAGCTCGAGTCCGGCGGACTTGGCCAGGTCACCCTCGGGCTGCACGCCGACGGCCAGGATGACCAGATCCGCGGTGGCCACCTTGCCACTGCTCAGCGTCACGGCCAGTCGGCCCTGCTCCTGCGCGATACTCTTCAAACCATCGCCCAAGGCCAGGCGCACGTTCTTGTCGCGCAGATGACGCTGCACAAGCCCAGCCATCTCACGGTCCAGGGGTGTCAGCACCTGTTCCAGCATCTCGACCACGGTGACCTCCAGCCCGCGCGTCGCCAAGTTCTCGACCATCTCCAGGCCGATGAAACCGCCACCTACTACGACAGCCGATCTGGGCTTGCCTGTATCCACGTACGCCTTGA
>Ga0315294_10004242_pt1 | contig 15613 bp, 18 predicted proteins | sample YL17G13_40_MG_FD_203626 | JGI IMG/M metagenome (GOLD analysis project Ga0315294, IMG submission 203626) | Sediment microbial communities from Yellowstone Lake, YNP, Wyoming, USA - YL17G13_40 | ecosystem: Environmental > Aquatic > Freshwater > Lake > Sediment | place: USA: Wyoming | collected... | reverse complement strand
ACCGCGGCTTCGAGATCCCCGACCGGTTCGTGATCGGCTACGGGCTCGACTACGGCGAGCGCTATCGCAACCTGCGCTTCGTGGGCGTCCTGCGCCCCGAGGTCTACGCGGGCCCCGAATGACGCTCCACCGTCGCCCGCTCGGCCGCGGACGCCTGGTCGCCGCGGCCAGCGCCCTCCTCGTCCTGGCCGGCTGCGTCCTGCCCTGGTTCCGGGCCGGCGGCAGCGACGGCATCCCGCCGATCGGGGGCAACGCCTTCGAGGGGCCGGGCATCCTCGTCTTCCTGGCCGCGCTCGCCACCCTGGCGCTCGCCGCGCTGCCGTACGCAGCCGGCGACCGGCCGGTGGCGCTCGACCGCTGGTGGGCGTACGCGGCCGTGGCGGCCGTCGCAGCCGTGGCCCTCGTCCTGCGCGTCGCCGGCATCGCCGCCGAGGCCGGTGGTCTCGCCACGATGCTGCCCGACCGCGCGCCCGGGCTCTGGCTCGCCGCCGCCGGCGTGGTGGGCCTTCTCTTCGCGACCGCCGAGATCTACGGCCAGCGCCGGGAGTAGGGCCGGCCGCGGGCCGACCCGTGCCTACGCTACGCCTCGCCCAGGTAGGCCTTGCGGACCATCTCGTTGCGACGCAGGTCTTCTGACGTGCCGGCGAGCACGACCCGCCCGGTCTGGAGCACGTAGCCGCGGCTCGCGGTCGCGAGGGCCTGCAGGGCATTCTGCTCTACCAGCAGGATCGTCACGCCCTGGGCGTTGATCTCCACGATCGTCGCGAAGATCTGCTCGACGAGGATCGGCGCCAGGCCGAGCGAGGGCTCGTCCAGGAGCATCAGCCGGGGCCGGGTCATGAGGGCTCGGCCGATCGCCAGCATCTGCTGCTCGCCCCCGCTCAGCGTCCCGGCAACCTGGTTCATCCGCTGCTCGAGCCGCGGGAACAGGGCGAAGACGTGCTCGGTCCGCTCGCGGACCATTGCCGGGTCGCGGACGATGAAGGCGCCCATCTTGAGGTTCTCGAGGACCGTGAGCCGGGCGAACATGCGGCGGCCCTCGGGGACCTGGACGACACCCTTCGCCGTGATCTCGTGGGCCGCGTACCGGGAGAGGCTCTCCCCGGCGAGCCGGATCTGTCCGCTCCGAGGGCGGACGAGCCCGCTGATCGTGTTGAGGGTCGTGCTCTTGCCGGCCCCGTTCCCGCCCACCAGGGTGACGATCTCGCCCTCATCGACGTGGAGCGAGATGCCCTGGAGGGCGTGGATGTTGCCGTAGTAGGCGTGGACGTCTTCGACGTCGAGGAGCGGCGTCCCCATCAGGTGGCCCCCACCGGTGGCGGAGCCGCCTCGGGCGGCGCCGGCTGGGCAGCGCCCGCGCCGGCGGAACCGGCCCGCCCGAGGTATGCCTCGATCACCCGCACGTCACTCTGGATCTCGCGCGGCGTACCCTCCGCGATCTTCACCCCGTAGTCGAGCACAGTGATCCGATCCGAGATCCCCATGACGACCCGCATCTCGTGCTCGATGAGCAGGATGGTGATGCCCAGCTCGCCGCGCAGGCGCCGGATGAACTCGGTCATCTCCCCCGTCTCGGCCGGGTTCATCCCGGCCGTCGGCTCGTCCAGGAGCAGGAGCCGGGGCTTGCCGGCAAGCGCGCGGACCACCTCGAGGCGCCGCTGGTCGCCGTACGGGAGCTTGGCCGCAAGGATGTCACCCTGCCCACGCAGACCAACGAAGGTGAGCAGCCGGCGGGCCTCCTCGTGCGCGCGGGCTTCCTCGTCCCGCGTCCGCCGCGTGTTGACGACCGCGCCCAGCCACGTCGCCCGCAGAAGCTGGTGCTCGCCGACGAGGATGTTCTCGAGGGCGGTCATGGTCGGGAAGAGGCGAACGTTCTGGTAGGTCCGCGAGATCCCGAAGTGCGAGATCTGGTCCGGCCGCAGATGGTGGATCGGCACGCCATCGAAGGTGATCTGCCCCTCGTCGATGCGGAAGAAGCCGGAGACGCAGTTGAAGAACGTCGTCTTGCCGGCACCGTTGGGACCGATCACGCTGGCGATCGCGCCCGGCTCCATCTCGAAATCGAAGTCCCGCACGGCGACGAGACCGCCGAAGCGCTTCGTGACGCCTTTCGCCTCCAGGATTGCCGTCATCGCCGGCTCCCTCAGCTCGCCGCCGGCCGGGGCGAGGAAGCGTCGCCGCGGGCTGTCGCGTCCAGCTCGTCGGGCGAATACAGCTCCCGTTTGACGATCCGCGAGGGGAGCAGCCCCGCCGGCCGGTACAGCATCATCGCGATCAGGGCGACCCCGTAGAACAGGAACCGGTACTCGGAGAACTCACGGAAGAGCTCCGGCAGGGCGATCAGGAAGATCGCGCCCACGATGACACCGGGGTTGCTCCCCATTCCGCCGACGACGACGAGGGCGACGACGTTGAGCGAGACGAACAGCTGCATGCTCGAGGCGAAGATCGAGCCGACGAGCCCGGCGAAGACGGCCCCGCCAAGGCCGGCGAAGGCCCCGCCGAGCATGTAGGCGAGGAGCTTCGTCTGGACGAGGTTGACCCCGAGGGCCTCGGCGACGTCCTCGTCCTCGCGGATCGCCATCCAGGATCGACCCAGGCGTGACCCGCGGAGGCGCCAGGCGACGAAGGCGACGATTGCCGCGCAGGCCAGGGCGATGTAGTAGATCTGGACGGGTCCTGCCAGGGGGTGACCCGGTGGCACGTCGATCGGCTTGGGGATGCCCAGGATGCCCTGCGGTCCTCCGAGCCAGGCCTTCAGCAGGTCCGATCCGGCGAGAATCCGGACGATCTCGCCGAAGCCGAGCGTGGCGATGGCGAGGTAGTCCCCGCGGATCCGCAGGATCGGCAGGCCGAGGAAGGCCGCGAACGCCATCGCGAAGAGAACGGCGAAGGGCACCGCCGCCCACCACGACCAGCCGGCGAGCCCGAACTCGCCGGTGGAGGTCAACAGGCCGACGGTGTAGGCGCCGACCGCGAAGAACGCGACGAACCCGAGGTCGAGCAGGCCGGCCAGGCCGAGGGTGATGTTCATCCCGAAGCCCATCAGGACGTAGATGGTGACGATGGCGATCACCTGGGCGAAGAACGAGCCCATGCTGATCGGGAACATCAGGACGACGAGGATCGCGACGAGGAGCGCCGGCACCAGGAGAGCCCTCCGCCTCCGCTCCGGGAGGGCGTCGTACCGCCGGCGGGCGGTCAGCGGCCCGCGGATCGCGACCGCCGCGGCGACGCCGACGAAGACCAGCACGGCTCCCGCCACGGTGAGGCCATCCGGGGCGAACAGAAACCGGGCGAGGCCGGCCAGGGGGCTGGTGAGCAGCGGCGTTCGGAGCAGCCCGGAGAACAGCCCCATGACCACGACCGCGGTGAACCCCCAGGTGATCGGCCGGCGGAGCGAGTCGGGGAGGGCGACGACAAGCGCGGCGATCGCGCCGACCAGCGCCCCGACGGCGATCGGAATCCAGCAGCCGGTCACGCGGAGGCCGAACGTCAGGGTGTCGTACAGCTCCGGCGAGGCGTGGATGAACACACTGCGGAGGTCCACGACCGAGCCGATCAGGACGAGCAGCGTCAGGAGGGACCCGGCCAATCCCCCCGCCAGCCCTCCGGCGGCGACCTCTGCCCGGCGGCTGCCTCCGGGGGCCCGGCGGGCCGCCAGGTAGCCGGTACCGACCCCCGCGAGGATGAGCGAGGCCTCGCCGAGCGAGATGACCCCGGCGATGAGCTGGCGCTCGTCGAACGTGGGCACGATGCCGACCAGGCAAAGGTAGACGGCGATGACTCCCCCGAGCAGGCCGATCCGCACGATTGGCCACGATGCCCGGGTGCGCGACCGTGGTGCCGGCTGCTCGCGGGTCATGCGCGGGCCCTCGCGACCCGCTCGCCCAGGATGCCCGAGGGCCGGAACACGAGGACCAGCACGAGCATCGTGAACCCGATCACGTCCTTCAGCTGGTTCGGCGACGGGACGTTGAGCCCGTCAAGGAACAGGGTGGGGCCGACCGACTCGATGAGGCCGAGGAACAGGCCGCCGAGCATCGCGCCCGGCACGTTGCCGATGCCGCCCAGGACGGCAGCGGTGAACGCCTTGATGCCCGGGACGAAGCCGGAGAAGAAGTAGACCTGGGTGTACTTCAGGCCGTAGAGGACGCCTGCCGCGCCGGCCATGGCGGCGCCGATGGCGAATGTGAGGACGATCGCCCGGTTGGCGTCGATGCCCATCAGCGCCGCCGTGTCCCTGTCCTCCGAGACCGCCCGGATCGAGGTCCCGAGTCTGGTCCGCATGACGAACAGGTAGAGCACGCTCATCATCAGCAGGGCCGACACGATCACCAGGACGTCCACCCAGCGCATGTTGAGGATCTCGATCGGGACCTGCTCGCCCAGGATCGCGACGTCCGGGTAGGCGTAGATGCCGGGACCGAACAGCCCGCGGATGGTGTACTGGAGGAAGAACGAGGCACCAATCGCGCTGATCAGTGGGACGAGGCGCGGGGCGGTCCGGAGCCGCCGGTAGGCGATCCGCTCGAGCCCCATCGCCAGCACCGTCGAGGTGGCCATGGCGACGAGGATCATCAGCCCGATCGAGAGCAGGCTGGCCACCGGGTTGGCGTTCAACAGCCCGGTCCCGGCGAGCGCCACGGCCATGAAGTAGCCGGCGAACGCCCCCGCCGTGAAGATCTCGCCGTGGGCGAAGTTGATCATGCGCAGGATGCCGTAGACCATCGTGTAGCCGAGGGCGATCAGCGCGTAGATGCTGCCCAGGGTGAGGCCGTTCCCGACCAGGTCGACCCAGGTCTCGAGGGAGTACTTGCCGCTCGCCAGCGTCGCGATCGAGCCGACCACGACGATGAGAAGAACGGCGATCCGGAACGCCCACAGGAAGCCCGCGATCGCCAGGTCGGTGAGGCGGTCGATCCGGCGCACCTTCCTGCTCCGGCCTGGCTGGCCGGGCGGAGTGCTCGGGGGGCGGGCGGCGGCGGGATCCGCCGGTCCGCCCCCCGACCGGGTCAAGGTCACGACAGGACGGTGTGGAACAGCGACTGCCTCAGCGCTTTGGCCAGATCGGCGCCGTCGGCGGGAAGTTCTCCTTCACCAGCTCGCGGGCCGTGAGCTGGTAGACGCCGATGACCGGGGCGCCGCAGTCGCCGGTCGGGCTGCAGGACAGCGTGCCGGTAATGCCCTTGAAGTCCTTGGTGGCGTACAGGGCATCACGGAGCGCCCCCTTCGGGACGTACAGCGTGCCATCTGCCCCCTGCACCGCGACCTTCTCAAGAGCGTTGAACAACATGTTGGTGGCGTCGTACGCGTGGGCATGGAAGATGCTCAGCGGCTTGGTGGCGAACATGTCCTTGTACTTCTTGAGGAACCCCTGGTACTCGGAGCCGAAGGCGGTAAAGTCGGGGCTGGAGATGTAGTGGCCCTCGGCAGCCGCGCCGGCCGCCTTGACGAAGTCGAACGTGAACGTGCCGTCCGCGCTCATGGTCTTCGTGTTCTCGAGCCCTGGCACTTGCCCAACCTGGGACAGGATGAAGCCCCCCGCGGCGACGAAGACCGGGAAGTACATGAAGTCCGGCTTGGTGGCGGCGATCCGGGTCAGGACCGGCTTCATGTCGGTCTGGTCCTTGGACACGGCCTCCTGGATCAGGACCTTGCCGCCGAGCTTGGTGAACTCGTCGGCGAAGACCTGCTGGAGCGCCTCGGCGTAGGAGCTGCCGTCGTGGATCGTGGCGGCGGTCCGCAGCCCGAGCTCGTTGTAGACGAACTCGGCCGCGGCCTTGCCCTGGAACGAGTCGCTGTGCGCGGTGCGGAGGTAGCCCGCGTACTCCGGGCCGCGGTCCGGCGCGGTGAGCACGGGCCGCGTGTTCGAGGGCGAGATCGTGCTCAGGCCGGCCGCGGTGATGGCCGCGATGCCGCCGACGGTCTCGTCGGAGCACGAGGAGCCGACGAGGCCGACGAGGGTGCTGTCGGCCGCGAGCTTCTGGGCGGCGATGGCGCCGCCCTCCGGAGTGCACAGCCCGTCCTCGGTCGTCAGCCGGATCTCGTGGCCGAGGAGCTTGCCGCCCCGGTCGGCGATGGCGATCTTGACGCCGTACGTCGAGTCCGTGCCGAGTGTGCCGTCGGCCCCGGACAGGACCCCCCACTGGGCGATGTGGATGGGTTCGTCGGGCGGGATGGTCACGACGCCGAGCGGGTCGGTCGGCGGGGTTACCGCCGGGGCCTCGGTGGGCCCCGCCGGGGCCTCGGTGGCCCCCGTCGAGGCGGCCGGCGTGGCCCCCGTCGAGGCGGCCGGCGTGGGCGAGGCCCCGCCGCCGCAGGCGGCCACCAGGATGGAAGCGGCCGCGAGAACCGCGGCCACGCGTGCGAGTTTCATGAGCGTCTCCTCCTCTTCCCCCCGCCTCACGCGTGCGCCTGGCATCCGCGGTGATCACGCCTCCCCCGTCGCCCTGGACGACGTGCCTCCCTCCCTGGGGGCACGTGGCAGACGGCGGGGGTATTCGGGCGGGGGCCCACTTGAACTCTCCATGCGTTGCAACTGGAGAGATGCCGTATATTAGGCAGCGGCGACCCGAATGCAATACGGGCGTCGTGCGCCCCGGCGTGGCCGGGCGAGCGTGAGATCGCGCTCCCCGCCCCGGTGCGGCGCCAGACGCCCGGAGCCCGGTCGAGCCCGACCGCCAGCTCCCGATCTCGGATCCAGGGGTCGCCCTCCTGTGCGAGGTCAAGCCCTCGGAGTGGAATACCAGGTTCGGGCGGCACGGATCACCGACGTCGAGCGCATCGTCGCGCTCGTCGCGGCGGCCGCGCCGGCGGCATCCGCCGCGATCCCCGAAGGAGCGGACCTGCTCCGGCGGCTGGTCTACCTCCCGCAGGCGAGCGTGCTCGTGGTGGAGACGCTGCGGACGATGGTCGGGGTCGCGGTCCTCGCGCTTCGCCCATCCGTCCGGGCGGGCGGCTACGTCGGGACGATCGACCTCCTCGCGGTCGACCAGCGTCACGACGCGGAACGCGTGACCGGGCTGCTCCTCGGGGAGCTGCTCCGGTCGGCGCGCAACAAGGGCTGCGCCGTCGTGGAGACGACGGCCCCCGCGGACGGCGCAGCGCCGGCTGCGTGGGAGCGGAACGGCTTCCGGCCGGCCGGCCCGCGCATCGAATGTCGAATCAGGGCGGACCGGGCCTCCGCCGACCAGGGGTGATGGCCGGAGCGCGCACGTCGCGCGTCCGGCGGGCGGGCGTCCGGGAATCCGGCGCCCACGGGAACAGCTGAGGAGTCATTGTGGGCAAGAACGTCGCCGTCTTCGTGGACGTCGCGAACATCTTCTACGCGGCCAAGGCGGCCGGCGCGGACATCGACTACGTCCTGCTGCTGAAGGCGGCCACCGCCGGGCGGGACCTGGTGCGCGCCTACGCGTATACGGGTCTCGACCCCGAGAACGACAACCAGCGCAACTTCCATTCCTTCCTTGCCCGCAACGGATACAAGGTCGTCAGCAAGGACATCCGCAAGTACGGTGACGGCAGGGTCAAGGCGAACCTCGACATCGAGCTCGTCGTCGACCTCATGAAGACATCGCGCAACCTCGACGTGGCGGTGGTCATCTCCGGCGACGGGGACTTCGCTCCCGCGATCCGCGCGGTCCAGGAGACCGGCGTCCGGGTCGAGGTGATCAGCTTCCGCGGCAACACCAGCTCCGACCTGATGGAGGTCGCGGACAAGTTCACCGACATCACCCATCTGGCGAAGGTCGAGAAGACCTCGACCGCCTCCGGCCGGCGCGTCGCGACGGATGACGAGGACCTTTCCATGACCGAGGTCCCCGACAAGGAGTCCGAGGGGACCGGGCGCGGCCGGGGCCGCGGGCGCGGTCGGACCCGCACGGAGCGGGTCGAGGAGACAGCGGAGCCGGTCGAGACGATCCGCGGACGCGCACGGGGCCGCGCGCGCGTCGCCGCCGTGCCGGTCGCCGCCGAGCCGGTCGCCGCCGCGAGTGCCGTTGTCGAAGGCGCCCTGTTCGCGCTTCCCGGCGAGAAGCTCTCGAAGGCGGCCGTGGCGCGCCTCGCCGAGGCTGCCGCCGCCACGAGCGACGACGAGGCCGTGGAGATCGCCGGTGACAACGAGTCCGCCGGTGACGCCGAGGAGCGCCGCGGGCGCCGCCGCCGCCGCGGTGGGCGCGGGCGCGGGCGCGGCCGAGGCCAGGACCAGGACCAGGAGCAGGCAGTCGCGCCCGAGGGCGCACCGGTCTCAGACGCCGAGATCGTCGAGATCGTCGAGGACGAGGAGGTCGAGGAGGTCGGCGAGCCCGCCCGCCCGGCTCCGCGTCGCGCCGCCTTCGGATCGGTCTGGGACTCGCAGATCGGGGTGCCGAGTGCACCGCGTTCGGCGACCCCGAGCGACGACGAGGAGTACGACGACGAGCCGGCCATCCCCGAGTACCTGCTCGCCGAGCGCAGGGCGGGGGGCCGAGGCGGCCAGCAGCCCGGGCAGCGCGGCGGCCAGCGCGGCCGCGGCGGCTCGTATGCGGCCGCGGTCGACCGGGAGCGGTACGGCCGTGGCGCCCCGAGCGGCAGCCGCGTCTCCGAGCCGTCCGGCCGCGGCGCCCCGAGCGGCAGCCGCGTCTCCGAGCCGTCCGGCCGCGGCGCCCCGAGCGGTTCACGGGGCGGGCAGCGCACGTCGCGCCCTCCACAGCCGGCTCCCTTCCGCGATCGTGCTCCCGAGCGCCGACCGTCGTCGGAACCGTGGAGCGAGGTCCCGCCGGAGCTCGAGCAGCTCCTCCGGGCCCAGCTCGCCCAGAAGATCGCCCGCCAGGAGCCCGCTCCGACGGCGCGATCCGAGGAGGCTTCGCCGCCGCGGCGGCGCACGCGTACGCGGGCGACCGCGCCCGCCGGAACCCCGGCCAAGGTGGCGACCCCGGCCGCGGAGACGAAGCCGGCCCGCGCGCAGCGGACCCGGAAGGCGGCGGCGCCCGCGGAGGTCGCCCCGGCGGCCGCGGCCGCGGCACCGGCCAAGGCCCCGGCCCGCGCGCCAAGGACCCGGAAGGCGGCCGCGCTCGCCGGAACCCCGGCCAAGGTGGCGACCCCGGCCGCGGAGACGAAGCCGGCCCGCGTGCCGCGGACCCGGAAGGCGGCGGCGCCCGTGGAGGTCGCCCCGGCGGCACCGGCCGCGGCACCGGCCAAGGCCCCGGCCCGCACGCCCCGGACCCGCAAGACGGCACCCGCTGAGGGCGCCTGACGCCGGGGCGGCCGCCCCGAGCCCGTCCTGATGCCGGCGCCGCGCTCGCGCGCCCGCCAGCCCGCCGAGGCCCCGCCGCGCGTGCGGCCGGGACCTCGGCTCCGGGTGCCGTCCGCCGGACGGTTTGCCACGCGCGGCCAGCCGGCCGCCGTCGCCGCGATGGAGCGGATGCTCCGCCAGGGCGCCCCGCAGGCGCTTCTCCTGGTAGGGCCGGGCTCGGTCGGCAAGACGACGCTGGCCCTCGACCTCGCGGCCGGGATCCTCTGCCACGCCGGGGACCCGGACGCCCGGCCGTGCGGGGCCTGTCGCTCCTGCCGGCTGATCGACGCCGGCGCTCACCAGGACCTGCACCGGCTCGCGCCGGAGGGGCCGGGGCGCCAGGTCCGGATCGGCGACCACGAGGATCCGGAGCCCGGGACGGTGCGCCACCTGCTGCGCGAGCTGGCGCGCCTCCCCGTGGAGGGCGCCCACCGGGTCGCGATCGTCGAGGGCGCCCACCGTCTCAACGAGGACGCCCAGAACGCGCTCCTCAAGACCCTCGAGGAGCCGCCTCCGGGGGCCACCCTCATCCTCTGCGCGGACGAGCCGGAGCGGCTGCTGCCGACCGTGCGATCGCGGACGGCCGTCCTCCGTCTCGGCCCGGTCGGCCCCCGCGCGATGGAGGGCCTGCTCGCGGAGCACGGCGTGGAGCCGCCCCGCGGGGCGCGGCTGGCCCGCCTCGCCGACGGGCGTCCCGGCCTGGCCATCGCCTTGGCGGCCGCGCCCGAGGCCGTCGCCGCCCGCGAGGAGCTCGCGCGGTCGCTGCTCGACCTGGCGGCGCTCGGCACGGCCGATCGCCTGCTCGCCGGTCGCGATCTGCTGGCCCGCGCCGCCGACCTGGCCAGGACCGGGGGCGCCCCGGGAGATGCACCCGGGCCCGCCGCCGAGGGCGTCGCCGCTGCGGCCCCGGGTGATCCGGAGGCCGATCCCGGCGCCCCGCCGGCCCGCGGCACCCCCGCGGAGCGCCGGCTGGCCGCCGCCGCCCTCCTCGCGACGTGGACGGCCGTGGCCCGCGACCTCGCCGTGACGGCAGCCGGCGCGGGAGCGGCCGCCCGCGACACGGCGCTCCTCGACGACCTCCGCGCCGTCGCCGGCGCGGTCCCGCCCGACGCGTGCGTCGCGTTCCTGGGGCGGCTCGTGCGGGCCGCGGAGCTCCTGGAGGGGAACGCGAACCCCGAGCTCCTCGTCGACACCCTGGTCCTGGCCTGGCCCCACGCCCGTGCCGCGGGCACCGCCCGGTGAACGACGCCCCGGACCGCCCGGCGGACCCGGCGAGTCGCCCGGCCGACCTCGCGCGCCTCGAGGCGACGGTGGTGGGACGCGTGCAGGGTGTCGGCTTCCGCTGGTTCGTGCTCGACACCGCCCGGCGCCTCGACCTGCGGGGATGGGTCGCCAACGGGGTCGACGGCTCCGTTCGCTGCGTGGCCGAAGGGCCGCGCGCCGCCCTTGACGCGCTGCTCCGCGAGCTCGCCGCCGGCCCGCTCGGCGCGCGCGTGGAGCGGGTGGTCCCGCGCTGGGGCCCGGCCGGCGGGAGCCTCGGGCGGTTCGAGATCCGCTCCGGGACGCATCCGGGCGACTGACCTCGCGGACTACCCGGCGGCGGGACCATCGGGGGATGGCCCGGCTCGGCCCCCGCGAGCCACGCTGTGGCCATGGACCCTGAGCTCACTGTCGCCGAGACGCTCCCCCGGGTCTACCGGCGCGTCCTCGACGCGGTCGGCCGGCTGGAGCAGCTCGGCGGCAGGCAGGAGGCCGCGCGCTTCCGGTCGGCGGCCATCCGGGTCTACTCGGGCCCGTGGGACGCGGCGAGCCACCGCCAGCTCGAGGAGGTGGCGGCCCGCACCGAGGCGGCAGCCCGGGACCGCGAGCGCCGCGAGCAGCCGCGCGTCGCCTGACGCGGTCCGCGGTCGCTCGGCGACCCGGCCCCGCGCGCCGTTGCGCCCGCCCACTCGCCTCTCCGCCCGCCGGCCCCAGGTGGGGCAGGTGCCCCCGAGGGGCGTAACCGACCGGGGGCAGGGACTACCTGTCGCTCGGGTGCGCCCCAGCGCGCAGATCGACGTGGTCGCGGCCTGGCCGGTCGCTCACGTGCTTCCAGCGCCGCTGGTCGGCACCGGAGGCCACGACCATGTCCGTTACGCTCCCCTGGGGCACCTCGCGGTTGTCAGCCGACGCGGGCCGCCGCGGCGTACCCTTCGCCCGATGCCCGACGCAGCTACCGGTTCCGCCGTCCCGCCTGCCGCCACGCGCGGCACCGCCCTCGCCGCGGCTCTCGCCGCCCTCGCGGGGCTGGCCGACCTCGGGGAGACGATCGAGGACGAGTGGACGTACGTGACCGCCCTCGCGGAGGCGGGCCGGTCCCGGCTGCGGACGGCGGCCGGCGTCGACCCGGCCACGCCCCTCGCCCCCGACCGCGCCACCGCCGTCGCGGCCGCCTGTGCCGAGACGGCCCGGATCGTCGACCCGCACCGCGCCATCGACTGGCTCTCGACGTTCCCGGCCATCGTCGAGCTGGCGCTCGGCGCGCCCGACGGCCCTTCCGGCGCCGGCCCTGCCGCCGGCCCCGCCGCGAGCTGACGGCGATGCGCTTCCAGGACGCCGCGAAGGACGCCCGGACCGTCGTCTACGCGGGAATCCAGGCCGACCCGCTGGTCGGGCGACTCGCGCTGCTCGCAGCGGAGGCGACCTACCCGCAGCGGCTCATGGCCCGGGCCGTCATGAACGGCGAGTCCGTCGACCCCGACACCTGGCGGGCGATCTTCCCGACCGTCCTCGGCCCGGACGCGCCCGAGCGCGAGCAGGCCGAGGCGATCCTCGGCGCCAGTCTCGAGGTGGCGGGGCGCGGCGAGCAGGCGCGCTCCCAGTACCGGGGGGCCTTCGTCGAGGAGCTCACCCAGCTCCTGGTGCGACGGCGCCTGGGGCCGACGGCCGAGCCCGCGGTCCGCCGCGAGCGCCGCGTCCTCTTCGACGGCGTCGCCGCCGAGATCCACCCCTACGACCTGACCGTCGAGGTCCCCGGGCGGGCCGAGGCCTGGGACTGCAAGTGGGGCGCCCGCGGCATCAACGCCGACGTCCTCAACCAGCTCGACGACGCCCGTCGCCATGCAACAGACGAGGAGGCGGCGCTCCGCGTCGGTCTCGTCGTGTACGACCTCCGGACGAGCTGCGCCGTCCGCCTCGCCCAGCAGACGGCGCCTCGGCAGGGGACTTTGGTCGTGACGATGGAGTCGCTCGACGCGCTCGCCGGCAAGAAGTCGCGATGAGCCCCGTCGACCCGGCGCTGCCGATGCGCCACACGACGGAATACCGGGTGCGCTTCGACGAGGCGACGCCGCGCGGCCTGCTGCGCGGGTCGGCGCTCATGGGCTACGTCCAGGACGTCGCCTGGCGCCACTCCGAGGCGCTCGGCTTCGCGCGCGACTGGTACCGCGGGAAGAGCGTCGCCTGGCTCGTCCGCGCGGTTGAGGCGCGGGTGCTGGGGCCGATCACCGATGGCGAGACGGTCGCAGTCACGACCCGGCTCACCGGGTACCGCAAGGTGATGGCCCGCCGCGAGACCGAGGTGGCGGGGCCGGCCGGCGAGCTGCGCGCCGTCGTCCTCATCGACTGGGCGATGACCAACGGCCGCGCCCCGGTTCGCATCCCGGCCGAGCTCGAGCACGCGCCCATCGACGGGCCCGGGCCGTTCACGCCGGTCCGGGTCGCCCTCCCGCCGGCCCCTCCCGAAGCGACGGTCCTGCGGCTCTCGCCGCGCCTGCGCGAGCTGGACCGCATGAACCACGTCAACAATGGCGTCTATCTCGACTGGCTCGACGAGGCGGTGGCGGCCGCGGGCGCCGACGGGGACGCGGCCACCGCGGCGCTTCCTCGCACGTACCGCCTGGAGTACCTGCGGCCCGCCGAGCCCGGGGCGGCCCTCGTCTCGACCGCCTGGCGCGACGGCCCGGGGTGGGCCTACCGCCTGGCCGGCGCGGACGGTACGGACCTCCTGCAGGGCCGGCTCGACCCGACCTGACGCAACGGCGGCGCCTGGCCAGGACGCTTCCGGAGATGGAGAACGCCGCGCGCGAGCTTCTCGGTCGCGGACCGAGCACGATCGTCCTGACGATCGGCGACCGGGGCGCACTGCTCGTCGACGCCGAGGGTGCCTACCATATCCCCGCGGTCTTCCAGTGAGTGTTTGACGTTCACTGGGGAAACCGCCGCGATGCCGACGGCGAACGCGCGCGTTGTCGACTCAAGAGTCCTCGCCGAACGTCGTCTGGGAGCCCTTGTCGAACTTGGTCTGGCGTTCGTCGACGACGTGTCGGGCGTCCTGGGACGGTACCATGCCGGCCTCACCATGCTTGGCCTTGGCGAGTCGCCAATCCTGGAACTGGCTCGTATTGCGAAGGGCCCCGCCTTATGACCATTTCGCCTTCCCCAACGATCCCCGAGGCTGAGTTCAAGACACGTCGCGACCTGTTGCGGGCCGCCATGGCGGACGAACGGATCGATCTGTTCATCGCCTATTCAGATGATCGGGCCACCTCCGGCCAGCAACATGCACGCTACTTCTTCAACTACCAGCCGCATTTCGAGCCTGCCTTCACGATCATCCCGGCAGACGGCGAAGCGCTGATCGCGACTGGTCCTGAATCAGACCAGTTCGTGCTGGCCACCTCCTGGTGCCAAAGGGTTCACGTGGTGGACGTCTTTGCCCATGCCGACGAGGAGTATCCACATACGGCGATCCACGGGATGGCCGACCTGTTGACGTCCCTCATCAGCGGCGGGCGTGTGGCAGTGGCTGGACTGGATGCCCTGCCGCAGCGGGCGTGGCAGGCGTTGCGCGACGCCACCACCGCCGAGATCGTCGATGGCGATGCCCTCGCGATGCGTCTCCGCGCCGTCAAGAGTCCGGCCGAGATCGCCGTCATTCGGCATGCCTACCGCATTGCCGAGGCCGGCACGATCGCGGCGCTGGGATCCATCGCGCCGGGGATCAGCGAACGCGAGGTCGCTTCCGAGGCCGAGTTTGCGATGCGACGGCTGGGTAGTGAAGGCATGGGCATCGATACCATCGTTGCAGCTGGAAGCGATCGCACCCGCGCCATCCTCGCCCGGACAACGCCCAAGCCGATACTGGCTGGTGACCACGTGCTGCTGACGCTGGCGCCGCGCTATGAGGGCTATCACGGCGCGATCGGGCGTGTGGCAGCAGTGGGAGCCATCCGCCCCGAGATCGAAGCGGCCGTCTCGGTCGCGATCAGGGCGCAGGACGCGGTTGCTGCGGTCTTGAGGCCGGGCACGATCGGCAACACCGTCGACACGATTGCCCGCGATGTCTGCCGTGCTGCGGAGTTGGAAGCCTATTTTGCCTATTCCGGCGTGCACAGCGTAGGTGTCGTCGAGTTCGAATGGCCGATCCTGACGTCCTGGTACAAGGAACCGCTGGAGGCCGGCATGGTGTTTTCGATCGACATTCCGATGTTTGGTGCCCCGTGGGGCGGATTGCGCATCGAGGGCGGGTTCCTTGTTGGACCCGAGGAGGCCGAGCCGCTTCAGAGCCTGCCGCGGGAAATCCATCGGATCTAGATCCCAATCTCCCAGAGAAGGGATTCGATCGACATGGAGCGGAACGTGTCCACGTGGCTGGGGACGCCTCCGCCGCGGCGCGATCTACGAGCGCATCGTCGTTGGCGGGGCGCTCCTGTGTGAGCGCGCGGATGCCATTGAGGTCCGAATCCCGATCGAGGGCGCCCCGTCACGGGGAGGAAGGCGCTGCGGTGCATCCGGGCGTGCCCCAGTCGGGTGCGGGCTAGAGGTGGGCTAGAGGGCCAGGTGCAGGCGCACAGCCTCGTCGATCTGGAGCATGATCGCAGGTGGAACCATGCCCAACCTGGCTCCCACCCGCTCGACGGCCACGGACCTGACCTGCTCCGCCTGGGCCTTCGAATCTCGCGCCAGCCCGGTATCAGCTGCCGGTAGCAGGACCTGGAACGGGTAGATGCGCTCGATGCTCGACGTCACCGGGACGATCGTGATCACGCCGCGGCCGAGTCGCGCGGCGGCGAGGTTGGCCGCGTCGTTGCTGACGATCACAGCCGGTCGCCGCTTGTTTGCCTCGGAGCCGCGCACGGGTTCAAGGTCGACCGCATGGATTTCGCCGCGCCGCATCACGACGGACCACCGTCAGACAGCCCATCGCTGACCGTCGATTCCCACAGCCCGGAATCACCATCTGCCGCCCACTGTTCCCAGGCACTCTCATATGCAGCGCCCAGCTCCGCGGACCGGAGCAGCCGAACGGCCTTGTGCAGCGCCGCGGAGCGGGACCCGAGGCCCTGTTCCCTGGCGTAC
>Ga0315294_10004241_pt1 | contig 15614 bp, 17 predicted proteins | sample YL17G13_40_MG_FD_203626 | JGI IMG/M metagenome (GOLD analysis project Ga0315294, IMG submission 203626) | Sediment microbial communities from Yellowstone Lake, YNP, Wyoming, USA - YL17G13_40 | ecosystem: Environmental > Aquatic > Freshwater > Lake > Sediment | place: USA: Wyoming | collected... | reverse complement strand
GCAGTTCTCTCACCTGCTCATCGACGAGTTTCAAGACACGGACCCCATCCAGATCGAGCTGGCCGTCCTCCTCGCCTGCGGCGAGACCGAGACTGCTCCGTCCGATTGGCGCGAGGCGGAGATTGAGGAAGGCCGCCTCTTCTTCGTCGGCGATCCGAAACAGTCCATCTACCGTTTCCGACGCGCGGACATCACCCTTTACAGACGGGTGCAGGAGAAGTTCTCGGACCGCACTGTCTACCTTACTCAGAACTTTCGGTCCTGCCCATCAGTCATCGACTGGGTGAACGCGGTCTTCGATTCCCTTATTGGAGAGGGCGATCCCGAGGGGCAGGCCCCTTACGTAGCTCTGGATTGCAGCTGGGAGGCCGATGGCGAGTCCCCCACCGTACGCCTTGTCGGCGAGCCAAGCGACGAGAACATCCCCGAGATACGCCGGCGAGAGGCGCAGGAAATCGCCGCCGTCATCCGGCAGGCAAACGCCGAAGGCTGGTCGGTGACTGGGCAGAACGAGCAGGGGGCGCGGGAAGTCCGTCCTAGCCGCTACGCTGATATAGCCATCCTGTTGCCGACCCGCACCAGCCTACCGGCGCTCGAACGGGCTCTGGACGAATCGGGAGTCCCTTACCGTGTTGAGAGCCAAGACCTTCTCTACGATACGCAAGAGGTGCGCGACCTCTTGACGATACTGCGGTCGATCGACGACCCGACAGACGAGGTTGCGCTTGTAGCCGCGCTCCGGACCCCCGCCTTCGCCTGCGCAGACGACGACCTCGTCCGCTACTCTCAGACAGGCGGCCGCTGGGATTATCGGCAACAGCCGCCGATCATCCTCGGGATTGACCACCCTGTCGTTTCGGCGATGGCTGCCTTGAACGACCTCCACAACCAGCGCTGGTGGCGGCCGCTAAACGAGGTGGTCGAGGCGGCGATCCGGGAGCGAAGGCTCTTTGAACTGGCTTTTGCTCACGGACGGTCCCGAGAGCGCTGGCAGCGGCTGCGATTCGTTCTCGATCAGTCGCGCGCCTTTGCCGAGGCGGGTGGTGCAACGCTGCGTCAGTTTGTCGAGTGGGCTGAATTGCAGGCGGAGGAGGGGATGCGCGTCGTCGAGACCGTCGTGCCGGAGGCCGACGACGATGCTGTACGTATCCTGACCGTCCACGCCTCCAAGGGGCTCGAATTCCCGATCGTCATCCTGGCGGGCTTTAATTCGACTTCACGGGGTGGCAGACCCGGGCCGAGGGTGCTGTGGGGATCTGACGGGCGGCCGGAAGTCCAACTGGGTTCTGAGAACGCCCGCTTTCAGACGTCAGGATTCGAGCAGCTCACCGCTGTCGAACAGCGGCTGGACGAGTACGAGAAAGTGCGTCTCCTCTACGTTGCAGCCACCCGTGCCCGCGATCACCTCATTGTCAGTGTCCACCACAAGAGCGGGACGCAGTGTGCGGCGTCGACCCTCGAAGCGCTCTGCGAAGGTGTCCCAACTCTCTGGACGAAGGCGAAGATTCCTTCCTTGCCCCCCAAACCGCCGTCGGACGTCAGCTCGTACGAATACAATGATAGTCCTGAACAGAGAGCGCATTGGCTCGAGGAACGTGAGTCACGCATCGCCTCGCTCTCGCGGGCGCCTGTCTACGCTGCAACGGCTATCTCGCGCGAACTGACCGCATCTGAAGACCCGAACTTGAAGAAGGACGCTCCGGTGGAGGAGATCCCACCGTGGCGTCGGGGACGCGCTGGCACCTCGATGGGAAGGGCCGTTCACGCTGTTCTTCAGAGCATTGACTTGGCAACAGGTGAAGGGCTCGCGGGCGTCGCAGCAGCCCAGGCAGCAGCAGAAGGTATCTCGGACCGCGCCGAGGAGATTGAGGGGGCCGTGCGGGCGACGCTGGACTCTCCAACTGTGAAGGAGGCGGTCAGCTCAGGCCGCTACTGGCGCGAGGTCTACGTCGCCGCGCCGGTCGATGGTGCTCTCGTTGAGGGGTTCATCGATCTGCTCTACGAGACGCCGGAAGGGTTCGTCATCGTCGACTACAAGACCGACCGCGTCCCGAGCGAGGCTGAGTTGGACGCTGCTCTCCACCGCTATCGTCTCCAGGGCGCGGCGTATGCACTTGCGCTCACCGAGACGCTCGGCCAGCCCGTTGCCGCCTGCCGCTTCCTGTTCGTACAAACGCCTCACCCACGCGAGGAGCCCCTGGAGAATCTCGGATCAGCGGTTGAGCAAGTGCGCGAGGAGATCACACGGCGGCGAGAATGAGGCTGGGTCGGACGACGTCCGAGCTACCTGTTTCGGCCTTTGTGCCGCGCTATCTTCGGGCGTGGCCCTGAGCCCCTACGCACCGCGCAGTCCTTGAACTCGCGGTATTACTTCGCCGAACAGGGCTTGGCTTATCTTTCTGGCTTTTGCCTGGACGAAATCATTCCTGGGCGACGGCACTTCCGGGTAGCACCAGCGCGACAGCTGTGAGTACGTCTTCCGTGACAACCAGCGCCAGTCAGACCGATCGAGGTCACGCAGGAGACTCTCGGGCAGGTCCTTCGTGGATGCCCCCCGACCGCGCAGCCGGTACTCCTCAACGATTCTGCTGATAAGAGCCAGCACTTCTTCTTGAGGACAGTCTTCTTTGATCGGTATCGGGTCTTGCATGGGGTATTCTTCCTCCTGTCTCGAGAAGGCGCCTCTGGGCAGAACGTGCGCCGGCGATAGGCCTACAACACGCTGGTCGCAGTGCACGTCTCTGCCACTGGATGAACCCTGGGGACCAATAGAGCATTCTTTCCTACTGATCACCCTTCGGCCCTTTGTATGAAAGTATTATCCATACGCCTTTCCAGAACGTCACGAAAAGAACAAGGCTGAGGATGAATGAGGCGACCGCGCCGGTGACTATCATCAGCGTGAAAATGACGTACAGTATCAAGTCACCGAGGCTCATTGAACTCCGGTCGTAGAGAAAGTAGAGAGCGACAATGGGCGCGGCAACGATAATAGCGAACGCGTATCCGGCCACTGTTTGCCAAATGCGGTTCTTCGTCCGTGCTGGCTTCATGGAGCTTCTTGGTTTAGCAGTAGTGGTCGGAGCGGTGCTAGCTCTCGCCGTCACTGTAGCGCCGGCAGTTCTCGACTCCGCAGTCGCACTGAGGTCCATGCGTGCACCGCTCGGCCCCTTCTCGAAACTCCCGCCCTCACCTCGCGATTTCGTTGCCACGGTCGTGTCCGTCATCCTCGTCCGGAGGCGGCGAAGGCGCCCAAGATGAGCTTGGCCAGTGCTTTCAAGACCGCCCGGCCAGCACTCAGCCAGGAACTTGTCCAGAAGGCCATGCCCCTCAATCAATGCCAGGGCCTTGGCGCGTTTTGATTGGCCTTCCGACGCTCCTGGGTAAGTGTCATGTGATCTCGCTATCTGCTTGACTTCCTCGCGACAACCATGCGCGCGCAGGAAGACCCATGCGGCGTTCAATGGGAGCTGGTTCATCACGGCCTCAATCCAGACGACTTGTGGCTCTTCGATGGTGACATCGCGAAGGGTGGGCAGCACACAAGAGCATCGCACAACCTCCCTGTTGACGGGGGGATCAGCGGAGATAGTCAGTAACGAACCCTCGATGCGGGGATCATAGCACTGGCCGCGCGCTTGTCAAGCCACACGCTTGGTCACAACTCGGATGCCTAGCCAACAGCCACGCATTGAGGAACAGCTTGGCCTCTCCCTTATCAGCATAGCAATGACTGCCGCCATATCGCATAGACTCAACTCGCGGTTGCCTTCGGCCACGTGCCATCTTCCAGCTCCAACCAACAGCAGGATTCAGGACTAACGCGGTTGCGATGAAGATAGAGGTGAAGGGGAACTGAGATGAAGCGATTAGCAGCAGTCGCAATAGTAGTCGCCATAGGCTACGGGCTTTGGTTCGCAACTTACTCGGCAGGCTATCGTAACGGACACGCTGCCGGTACATACGCCGAGCATGTCCGTGCCTACGATGTGGCCAGCACCATGACCTGGCTCACCTCTAACTCTACTAGTATTATGTGTGGTCAGTACGAGCAGGGTGGGCACGGCCTCACCTACGTTTCCACATTATGGGAAGCCTGTCCCTACCTAGGATACGAAGGAGGAAACTAGATTCGGACGTTGCAGCGTTATGAGTTAGTAGGGGGTGAAGGATGACTAGGACGACCATCAGGGGAAGGCCAGGAAAGCCGGGAAGATGGCACTTGACGTGGCGCGGGTGGAATCAAGGTCTTTACTCCTACCCTGCTTAGCCACTCTCTGACCGCCGTCGCCGACCTTTGGGGGCACCAAACCGTCCGATTTCGAAAACCCTCCTCATACCCCAACGGACATGGGCGAGACAGGCCGATTATTCAGTTGACGGGGCATTTGGCCTGGGCTACACTTCTAACAACTGCATAGGTATCAAGAGAGGCGCGAGGGTTCTGGCCCGCTGACCGCCCGGCAACCTGGCGATGCCGCCAAGGTGCCAAAGCCAGCCCGGAGACGGGAACGATAAGGCTCATGCCGAGCAACCAACGGCGTGTGTCCCCTCCTCCGTGAGGGGTCTTCCATTTCCCCTCACGGCTTCGCGGCCAGACCCTCCACCATCGAAAGGAGGCAAAGCTATGAACCCGTGGGAGGCTAAGAAACACCGAGCACCGCAACGAGCGTCGCTCGTCTGGCATACAGGGAGGCGCTGGCTCAAGAACTGGTTCTCACGGCTGTTAGGCCGAAGGCCAAGGGGGGAGTCAACTTCGGCGGAAGAATGGACGACCGTGAGCGTACGGCTGGCTAACCTGGGGCAGCACGAGGAGGCGCTGGCCTGCTGCGACCGTGGGCTGAAGATCGGCCCCCGCGACAGCGCCCTGTGGTGGAACAAGAGCGTAGCGCTGGCTAACCTCGGGCGCCATGAGGAGTCGCTGGCCTGCTGCGAGCGCGGCCTGGAGATCAATCCCCGCCACAGTGGCCTGTGGAACAACCAGGGCGCGGCGCTGGCCGCGCTGGGGCGTCATGAGGAGTCGCTGGCGTGCTGCGAGCGGGGCCTGGAGATTAACCCCCGCGACAGCGGCCTGTGGAACAACCAGGGCGCGGCGCTGGCCGCGCTGGGGCGCCATGAGGAGTCGCTGGCCTGTTGCGAGCGCGGCCTGGAGATCAACCCCCGCGACAGCGCCCTGTGGTACAACAAGGGCACGGCGCTGAGAGCGCTCGGCAGGATCCGGGAGGCCGAGGAGTGCCTTCAGCGCGCAGAGGAGTTGGCCGCCGGTTCACTTCCGTCGGGTCGCGCCCCCGTGCACCCGTTGGAGGCCAGCGAACACCGGACACCAGAACGAGCGTCGCTCGTCCGGAACGTACTCGCGTTTCGCGATCAGCTCGATCCGTGGCTGCCGTTTCCCCAGAACGCCTGCTGCTTCGGCTTCGGGGAGGACAGTCTGCCTCTCCCACTGGGAGCTCTCCTTCTCCTTTGGGAGCGCTGGCCCAGAATCACGGGGCCCTGCCCCGTGTGCGGCGGACAGTGGTATGGCGTCGGGTTCCTCGGCTTCCTGGTTCTGGGCTGGATTCCCGGCGTGTGCATCGAATGCGAGCGGTCCCTGAAGCGGAACGTGAGCGGGGCGGGCTGGTTAGCCAACGAGATAAGGCCTATCCTCAAGGGAAGCCCCTACTACCTCAACAGGGGCGTCATGTGGGGAACGATCGAAGGGCTTCGCGCCCCCCTGGTCGCTGCCCTCCAGTCACTGGGCGCCCGAGACTTGCCGGATGAGGCATGGGCCCGAGAGCGTGAGGGAGGGGGAGCCGGCATGACTATCCGGACGGACGACGGGGGGTCCGTCAACTTGAGGGTGGAAGTGGATGCCGGCCATCCGGTCACCCACGACGCTACCGGCGGGAGGCTGTTGCCAACCACAAAGCTGTCCGTCGAGGCTGCCCCTGAGGTAGGTGCGCGACGGGCCGGCAGATCTTTCAGGGTGTTCCTGCGAAGGGCACTGCGTAAGCTATGCCCGCGAGTGGGCAGGAGCCGATGGTAATGGCGAACATGCCTACGAGTGTTTGGCATTGGAGAGGTCAAATCCCGTCTGCCCCGCCACACTAAGGTAAGGTGAACAATGAAGTGTAAGGGAAAGCCGGGAAGGTGGCACTTGACGCGGCGGCGAGGCTGGAACCCCTGGAGCCCGCAGATCGCCCGCCGGTGGCATTGGGCTTGGAACTACCAATATGGCCCGAAGTGGGGTTCCGGAGGGAACCAAAGCTGGCACTTTGGTCCGCTGATTATCTGGCGGTCTTGGTACTTTCGGGATCCTAAGGATTGAGGGGTGGCCGAGTCGTTTACGGACTGCACAGAGGCCAGTTGAAATGAAATCAACAATCATAGTCAGCCTATTGACACTCGCCGCGATACTTGCGGCAGCGTGTAGCAGCGGCCCGCCTCGTGTGCTGCGTCTAACCACCGGGGAGAGAGTGACCCACAGTTCGGCTTGACAGATGGGTGTTCGACTACACTACGGCGACATACTCGACCTGGACGTGGACGTCATTGTCAACGCCGCGAACACGGACCTGCAGCACGGCGGCAGCTTGGCGGCTGCAATTGTGCGTAGGGGTGGCGCGTCAATACAGGAAGAGAGCAACCGCATCGGCCGGTGCGAGTTGGGGTCCGCCGTCGCCACAGGTGCGGGGGAACTGGCGGCTCGCCACATCATTCATGTGCCCACCATCGCCTACCAGCCGCGTCGGCGAGCCTCGCTGCGAGACATCGATCGGGGAACCCGTGCGGCACTGGACTTGGCGCGGGATCTGGGGGCCAAAAGCGTCGCCTTCCCTTTGCTCGGAACCGGACTTGTGGGTCTGAACACCGATCAGGTGGCGCAAACCATGACGCGCGTAATGGCCGACTTTGAAGAACTGGACATCGTCCTCTGTGTGCATTGGCAGGGAGATTGGCGCATCGTAGCCTCTGTGCTCTCCGGCAAGAGCGGGCCTTGACAGATGCTAGTGTTTCGCTTCAAACGTCCGCGCTTCCGGTCCACCCGCAATTCATTGGCACCGCACACCCTCGGTTGATAGCTACAGTGGCTAAGCTGCATCCAGCAGCCGCTCGGCAAGGGACTCGATGAGGCCACGAAGGGCGAGCCGCGAGCGCCAATCCTCAGGGATTGCCTGCTCGCCGTAGAACGCGCCCGCCAGCTGCCCGTAGACTGCTCCGGTGGTGTCGGCGTCATCGCCCAGGTTGACCGCCAGCAGGCACCCCTCTTGGAACGAGTCGCTGTGCTGGAACGCCCATAGGGCCGCCTCGAGCGACCTCACAACGTAGCTCGACCCCACGATCTCCGGTGGCTGCCTCTGCTTGAAGGAACCACCAGCGATATCATCGATCTTGCTCGCCAGAGGGGCCTTTGCCCAGTAGCCGGCCACAGGGCAGTAGTGATCAGACAGAAGCTCACCCTTGGTGGCGCCACCAACGGCACCGACAATCAGCGCGCCCAGGTAGCGGCAGGCGTCGATAGCCGCAATCGCACCGTGCGTGGTGCGAGAGCTCTCGCCAGACCTTTCTATCGCCTGTCTCGGGTCGAACGCGTAGAACAGTGGCACCGGCGCCAGACGCATGATTGAGCCATTGCCGGCCGACATTGAATCGGTCGGGCCGCAATAGGGTTCGCGCGTCCTCTCGAATTGCATCAGGGCGGAGCGCACCGTGTTGCCGATGTCGAAGCAGCGGCCGTTGCTGCTCAAGTGCCCGTGACGCCACCAACGCGCGTATCTCTCGAGCTGGTCAACGGGGTCGAAGCCGCGCCGTTCGACTAGGCTCTCCGCTAGGCAGAGCGCCATGGAGGTGTCGTCGGTCCACTGTCCCGGTTCGAGGCCGAAGGGGCCGCCGCCCACCATGTCGTGGATGGGCTCAAACGAGCCCGGGTGTCTGAACTCCAGCGTCGTGCCCAGGGCATCGCCTGCTGCCAAACCGAGAAGACTGCCCCTGTACCGTTCGATCGGTTCCATCAGTGCCACCAGATTCGCCTGGCTTTTCCCAACAACTGGAACACCATGCCGTCGTCGTCCTCTGCGGTCCGGCCCGACAGCTTCGAGATCCATCTGTCAGGTATGGCCTTCCGGCCGTGCAGTGCTCCGACGGCGCTGCCGACGATGGCGGCGATCGTGTCGTTGTCCTTGGTGTCGTTGACGGCTCCTTCTATCGCTTCCTCCAGGTCATCGCCGTGTTTCATCAGAATGTAGATCACGCTCGGCACCGTCTCCAGCAAGTAGGCGCCGGAGTACCATCTTTCGCAGGCATCTACCACGGGGAGGCCCTGGTCGTACGCTTCGGAGACCGTCTCCTCGACAAACCGCCACAGGGGGCCTTCGTAGTCAAGAAAGGCGCCGCCCCGCGGCCTGTAGCCTTCGTCCACCTCCAGTTCTCTGGCCATTTCGACGTAGGTCTCAAGCCACCAAGGGGGTTCCGGAGCCGCATTCATCTGCAGCAGCTGCCAGAGCATATTGACGAATGACAGACACGCCGATACCGACGCGGAGTCGTTGTGGGTGATCATCGCGCAGAGAGCCGCGTCGGCCCAGAGATCCGATGACCCCTCCTTCAGGTGAGGGACGACAATCGGCGCAATCCGCATCAGAGCCCCGTTGCCAGCCGACTTGGGTCCGCACTGGTACCATGGGAGCCCTTTCGAATTGTGGTTGGATACGAATTCCCTGACCGCCGACCCGATCCCGAAGATCCTCCCCGAACTGAACCTTCTGGCGACGTGATCTGGGTCGAACTCTCCATCCTCCAGCATCTGCTGGAGGGTCCAGAAGGCGAGCTGCGTGTCATCAGAGGGCAGTCCGACCGCTTTGCTGGGGTGGCGACCGGGAACGTAGTCGTGAATCTCCCCGTAAACGGCTCTTCGGTCCCGCGGCAGCATGCCTTCGCTCGGGTTGCCGAGCGCGTCACCAACGGCCAGGCCGAGCATCATGCCCTCGACTCGATCGAAATCGAAGTCTGATGAAAGAGGGCCGGGCGAGAAGTCGAAGAGGGAGCCGCGCCGGAGTTCGATCCCACTAGTTTCAAAGAGGGTGGCCAGTATGTCTCGATTGGTGCCCATCGTCCCTTTTCGTCTCCAGTCAGCTGCTGTTCGGCCTGCTGGTCATCCTCTGCCCGAAACCAAGAATATCTCTCGCTGACGTGTTCGCACCACGAGGCGAGTCAGGAAAGCGCGGCCCGTACTATCCAGACGCCGGCGACGCGACGGCACACCTCGTGGGCTGGAATCGGCACGTACTCCAAGGACTTCCCAGCTACGCGCCGTCCGCCCGGCTTCTCCGCGCTTCCCTCCATCCCAGCTCGGTCAGTTCCCACGTCCCCGGCGGCCCTGCCACAAGACCCTGACCTTTCATCGAGAACCGCTCCCAATTCGCGCGCTTCTCCCACCTGATGGCCCCGCTGTGAAGGGGCTTCCGGTCCAGCTCTGTCAGCCTATCCCCCAACATGGCCTCCACTCCCTTCAGAACGTCCGATGGAGCCCCCTTTCCACCAAGTCCCACAAGTACCTTCAGGATCGGCATGCGAAACTCCTCTTTAGGTGTCGCACTGCCCGGCGCTAGCCTGGGCCGCGTCCCTCGCCGCTCTCCGAGCCGGCCTCCCCTTCCAGAATCCAGTCCGAGCAGACGCCGTAGTACCTCGTTCGGACTGTCCACAAAGGCCTCGGCCCTCGCCTGCAACGCCTTGAATACTTCGTCATCAACACGGATTGTCGGCGCCATCGCTTTGCCTCCTACAACAGCATGATAGTGTGACGCTGTAACACTATCATGCCATCGAGCAACTGTCAATAGCGACGCGGCTGGCGTCTGCCCAAGGTTGCCAGACGACGGGGCACCGGTCTCTCCTCCCCCGCGCCCGGCTGTGGGGTGGCAAAACCCCATCCGTATCTGGAGCGCACTCGGGCTCCCTCAATGGCGTTAAGGTGAGTTAGAATCGCCGATAGACGGGCGAGCCAACAGGAGGAAGGAGCGCAGTAATGGCTCTGAGCGAGAAAGAGATTGAGGCATTCTTGAAGGAACCGAACGTGGCTGTCATCGCCACGGTGGGGCCCGACGGGAGTCCTCACGCCGTGCCCACCTGGTATGAATTCGAGAAGGGTGACATCGTCCTCCACATGGGCCCCAGGTCACTGCGATACGGTAACCTGCAGCACAACGATCGGGTGGCCGTATGCATCGACACGCGGATGCCGCCTTATAAGGCGGTGATTATCGAAGGGAGTGCCCGTATGGATGAGGGTACGTATGAGGGCACTAACAGCGAGCGCATGCGGAAAATGGCTGTACACTACCTGGGCGAGGCCGCCGGCAATCGCTACGCCGACTCAATTGAGGGGCAGAGCATGGTGAGAGTGCGAGTGACGCCGCAGCGAGTAACCTCCTGGGATTATGGCCGACGGGACGACCCGTGAGCGAGACTGACCTGCTGCCTGTGGACGCCGCCATGGCCACCGTTGGTATGACAGCGACCTTCAGGTGCGGCCGCGTGATGGGCAGTCTATCCGAAGACCTGCCACCCCCATTCTTGGCCTCCTATGCCATGATCCCCCGGCATCCCCGACAGCCACCTCGCGTGCGAGTCCCCGGCGCCACAAAGGGTATGTTGGCCCATATGCCTCTATTGTTGAACATCAGTTGGCGTTTGAAAACCCACGATTATGAATCCATTTGCCGAGGACATGCGATCTGCTAGGTCACAGTCAGGTACAAGTGCTTCTCGAATGCTGGCGGCACTGCAACACGATGCGTCTCGTCGAGGCGGGCTGGCTAAGGCGGACGGTGCCCGCGGGGATCGTATGATGCTCACCTAGTCCAACTATGAAGACAGCAGAATCAGCTTAAGCCAAGATGGTTTTCGGCACTTCGATCGTCCAGTGTTGGTCGTCAACGAGGGAGGTCACCAGGATTAGAGGTGGTCACGCCATGCACATTTCATCGAGTGCTTCCTTGTCGATGCTCGATAGCACCGCAAGAACGTCACTGGAAGAAGATGAATGCGCCAATAGTCATGCTTAATGATATTAGGATAACTCGGCTCCAGAAGATCCATCGTGCAGTGGGGCCGGCAACTTCGCCCCATTTCAACGAACGGATGCGGATCGCCGGTACCTTGTCGCCTTGCCCACTCTCGTGCCTCTCGTGATATTCGTAGTACTCCTCGGAATTGGTTTTGGTATGAGCCAAATAAAGCCAAAGGACAACCAGTCCCGATGCCGCAAACACAAGTAGATAGTACCAGAGGGGAACAGTGTTCCCCCAAAAGAAGACCGGCAAGCGTAGCAGGTTCATTAGAAGTAGTAGGGCGGCTGCTGTCAGGAGATTGAGGTCCTGATGATATTCCGACACCGCAATCACTCGAAGAACCCCTTCCCTTCCTGGACTCGCACCCGGCGGATCCCCCGCGCTGCTCGCCAAGGATTCATCAATGCGTTCGACCGGCACACGTTCCGCATCTCGCCGAGAGATCGCTGCTAAGGGCATGGCAAGACGGCCGAATAATGGTTTGATGACGACGTCCTCCGCGGCAGACTCGAGACGCTTTTGCGAGATTCTGCGATACACCGAAGGCCAACCCACGACAAAAGACCAACTTAGTGCGTCTCCAACAAGATAGCCGAGATCCGGGGTTACCATGTTTCGCCTCCCGCCTTCGCAGGGATATTCGGTCCCATCGGCCACGTTGGTTTTATCGGACGTGGCCATAGACGCTTGGTCACGGTGTCTGCGATATTGGACGGGCTCAGCCCTAGGACGGGCTCAGTGAAACAACTGAGCCAGCAGCCTGAGCAACGCGCGGCGCGATGAAGAAATTCCTCGTAGGCGTGCCCGCGCAAAATATCTGCCAGGCAGGCTGTATTCAAGTTGCCAATCGGTCGGCGATCACACAGAGATACGTCACCATTTGGCTCAAGAAACACCTTGAAGGTCTCCAAGCCCCTGGTCATGTAGGGACAGTGCTTTCGGTGTTGTCGACTGGCGTACGCGGGAATCCCGGCAATATAGGCGCCCAGTTGTCGTATATTCGGCGCTCGCAGTGCGACGTCGATAGCTCGCTCCAATTTGCGGGAAGGTGTAAGAGCGGTTGAGCCGGTCCATTTCTGACTTTCGGGAGGGTTCACCGGTGCAATGGTCTGTGCCCAGCCGAGTCTCGCCGAGAAATTGAGAATATTATCCAACTGATCTAGGTTTCTGTCGGAAAGGACTGTATGCAGCTCAAGGGCAGAACTGGATTTCATTCGAAGCGCCATCTCATCGACGGCACGTATGTTATCAACGACAATGCGAGCGACGTCATTGCTGCCCCGTAATTGATCTGCTACGGCACCGAAACCGTCGAAGGAGCATACGATATGTGCATTGGTCGCAAGCGCCGCCCTCATTGCACGTTGGAATAAGGCACCGCGAGTGTAGAAGTTGGAGATCAACATGACGCGTTCCTGAAAAAACTGCTTGGCATCAGTCAGTATCTCTGGAAGATCAGGCGTGAGAGTGGGTTCCCCACCAGAAAAGGTGCCTACTAGAATGCTCATACCTGATAACGCCTGACGATATCGTCCGAATGAGTCAATCGACATGACTTGAGCGAAATCCTGGTTCGAAATGCCCGCGTTGCACATCGGGCAGGCTTGGTTGCAGCGATTGGTCATGACGATGTTCAAGTCCCACACCACGGGATGCGTATGGAGAAGAGCAGAACGCAAATAGTGGTTCAGCAGACGTGGCATACGAATAAGTTCAGCTCGCATCACGCAACTCCGATAAGGTGAATGGACCATGAGGAGAGCCAAGCCACGGAAGTGAACCGAAAGATCTTCCCCCCAAGCGAGGCAGCAAAGAATCGCGAGAATGGCACAAAGGACATCGCCGCCAAAACGCTGCCGACATCGTATAAAGGATTGGGGATAGCTGCCAATGTGAAAAGTGTGAGTGTGGCATGCTTCTTCATGAATCTGGTCAAGAACTCAGAGCCGCGCATCCTACGCAAGTCCCGTCGGTTTACCACACCTAGCGCATATCCCGAGGAATCGCCGATCGTTGATCCTACTCCCATTACTAGTCCCACGAGCCAGGGGTTGAGCACGACTCCACCCACAACAACGCCCACAGCACTTGGACCAGGGATTACAAAGGTCATACTACTTATTAGAGCAAGGAAGAATAGTCCAGGGTATCCGGCGGCCTCGAAAAGACTCGCCCGACCGCCAGCCAACAGCGCGGCGCCGGTGACGCCCGCGATGAGAGAAATCGATATAGCGATGCGAACAGCCGTTGGCCTGGCGAAGCCGGTAGTCCGTTCCAGCGAACGTTTCTCCATCCTTGCTGTGCGACATTGTACAGGTTGACCGCGCGAGACTCCATTGCAGCCATCAGGTCTCAGTTCGCACCATTGCGTGTCGGAATTCCCGGCACCGGAGCGCAGGCAGGTTGAGGAAGAATATCGTATCCAAGAATCATGGGGCTCTGTTGTGCTGCGCTCACATCCCAGAACTGATTCGGCTTGGGTGCGTGAGTTGGGCCAGCCTTGGCGTAGCTAGATCGGTTTAATTCGGCAAGAGGTTCGGGGGCAGTAGTAAACTGGGCGGAGAGCTAAAACAGAATCATCTCTGGATCCGCCGTGACTCGACCCCAATTCGACTCCAACCTATCGTCGACCTATCCGCTCGGACGGACGAGTCTGCTAAACCAGTCAGGTAGCCAATCCGGCCAGCTAACGTTCCACCCCGCGTGCGCCAAAATCGCCGTTCCCCAAACTAAGAAGAAGAGACCCACGCCAACAAGGGCGATCAGGGAAAGAACTGCTGAAAACGTTGTGTACTTATATGGCCAACTCACGTTCTGCGCCTTGCAGAACTCAAAATATGTTCTGCCATCTTCAAGCCGTAACTCTCTCATCCCGCTCTCCAGAGTCGCCAAGTGGCAGGTGAGCCTTGTTATCTGGATATTGATACGATGAAGAACCGCGATGAGCGCAAATACAAGAGCACCCGTGCCGGCAATCAATACCCCCTTCAAGACCGGAGCGTCACCTTTCAGGGCCCCCAGCCCGTTCAGGAGAAGCCCAACAATTAGAACCGTTGCCGCGGGCGCCTGCCATCGGATCGTAATGAAAAGGCGCCAAGATGTCAGGTACTCTCTATACACTGAGGCCAGATCTGGCCGCGGAATCTGTGATGTACGTTCTTGCTCCACCAGAGCATTTTGTGTCCTCTTCTCGAAAAACCCAAACATGCCAGCCTCCGTGCAATCGCGAAGCGCAATCCTGCGCCCGCTCTTATGCCCAAATCAGTGTCCACTGACCGGCACGCGACATGCGTTCATGTAGAAAAAGAAGAATCCGGTGAGCGTCATTGTCACGCTTCCTTGTGGGTTCGTCAAGAAGACAAAACGAGGTCGAGCCCGTCTCGGCAGGCACTTTGCCAACTCATTCTGAAGCGTGGTTGGGCGGATGCGCTAGACCTGCGTTCGTTGCCGAAAGGAACCGTCACAACCTCGCACGCGATTGTCATTGCCCGCTGCAGCCCTGTTTCTAGTGATGTGGCGCCGCATGTCAAAGCTTCGGAATGCATCCGTTTCCTGGAAGATCAGTGCCCTCGGCAGTCGGCAACGCGTGCTGCCTGCTGCATGTTGTGCGTCAGGGTGACGATCGTGTAGGTCGACGACAGCTCCCGCATAAGGTCTTCGATCTTCAGCTTGAGGAAACCTATCCCACCGCAACAGACCGCCAAGACGCGTCGCGACCGCGTCAGTCAATCTGGAAGCGTTGCTAGCTTGACTGATTGGGCGCACGATCACTAGAGTCACACTAGCCTGTTGTCTCTTCTAGACGAAAGGAGGAGCATGTTGTCCCGCCTCCTGTCTCTGCCCAAACGTGCTTCAGACTGGCTTTTTGGCCTGTTCGAGATTCACGATATGCCCGAACCAAGTGCGAGCGACATGGACCGTCTATGGGAGTGGGTTTTCCACGACAACATCGTTTTCGGTAATCGTACAAATCTCTTTCTGATTGCCCAGTCAATCCTACTAGCTGGCTGTTTTGCGCTGGCTACGGCAGATCGACCCCATCAAGGCCTGCTAACGGTCCTCGCCTCCGCTGGCATACTCTTCGACGTCCTCTGGCTTTACGTTGCATCTCATCACATGGCTTTCTATATGCGTCCAATGCTGCGGCTGCTGTACAAGTACTCAATTCTCTACAGGAAGATCAAGGAGCGTTCGGCCGGCTGGCCGGCCGCGCACGCTGTCGTAGGCATAGTACTACCTGTATTCTCCGCTGCCCTCTGGGTATACTTGCTCGTAACATTCCGAAGTTGACAATCCAAAGGATCCCTTTCTGCTTCCTTTCCGCTAGACCTGCTGTCTGCGACCGATATTAGCAGTGTAACGACGTATTTCCTCCAGGACGGCCTTGGCTCGACCACGGGCCTCACGGACGATGATGGCAGCGTTACCGACACGTACGCCTATGGCGTCTGACTCACATGATGAAAGGTGACCTGCCCCCCGAAAACGAGTCCAGACCCAATGTTACTCTTCAGCGAGAGAACAAGGGATACTGGGCCGAAGAAAGGGGGCATCTCAATTGGGCAG
>Ga0315294_10004238_pt1 | contig 15617 bp, 15 predicted proteins | sample YL17G13_40_MG_FD_203626 | JGI IMG/M metagenome (GOLD analysis project Ga0315294, IMG submission 203626) | Sediment microbial communities from Yellowstone Lake, YNP, Wyoming, USA - YL17G13_40 | ecosystem: Environmental > Aquatic > Freshwater > Lake > Sediment | place: USA: Wyoming | collected... | reverse complement strand
AATGGCTCTATCCCTTATTCTGTGTGCGGACATTTTCCTATAGGCTACGGAGCACTTTTTCCTTTTTGAGCCTTGCCTCGTTGCCGCCCATTTGAGGATAGGCACAACCGCTTCTCTTAGCCCTTGTCCGTCCCAGGAGAAGACATTCTCTACATACATTTGGTGGGGTTTGGGTTTGGGATAAAACATTACCCCCCACACACACAAATGGCCTTGCTGATAGCGACCAAGAAATAAGACAATACATGCGTGGTCTCAGGTTGTGGGTCAAAGATTCTTTAGTAAGTTTTTGTTTACGAAAAGCCTTTTCTCGCTGTCTTGACCGTTGTTAGCTGAGTGATTGTGATGGGTGAGTTCGAGGAGGAAACATATTCCACAGTTTTTGCTGCTCTAAAGCATCCGATCAGACGAAAAATATTGCGGGCCCTTTCTGAAGGCCCTGGAAGTTTTACGGAGATGCAGACTTCTTTCAACATTAATAGTCCTGTTTTGACGTATCATCTTGAGGCCCTGAGAGACCTGGTTTCTAAGACTGAAGACGGAAAATACAGACTGTCTGCTACTGGTGAAGGCGCTACAGCACTTATGGAAAAAGTGGAAGAAGCTCCAAAAACAATGTCAAGAATCTTTCCTTCAACTAGACGCAAGCGTATCATGAATCTCTTCCAATTGACAGCCACAATATTAGCCATCACGTTGCTGATTAGCGGATGGTACCTGGCATCTGTCTCAGCAGTGCAGACTTCTTACAGCCTGCCATACGAATCTTCTGCCCTCAAAACTCCTACAACAGTGAACGGAGTGGTTTACGATACCTGTATAAATACTCGTGTCTCTCCCACGGAAGGATTAGTCGTCAACGGGGTTACTGTAATTTCTGTGAAGATTAGATCGATTGAAAACGTTACACAAGGAATCTACAACCTCACACTAAGATACGTGGAGTATTCACCTGCTGAAGACAGATATGTTCCCAAAGAAAGAGATTATTCAGGAGAGTTTTCTCCTACTGAAATCAAAGATGGGCAAATTTTTTCGGGCTTCATAGCGTTACCCGCATCTATAGGGCTTGGAAAAAGTGAACAACCGTTACCAAGAGACATCGTGATTACGGTGTTGACTAATACAACTGATCCGCATCCAGCATCGCTGCTGAGCGTTGTAGCACCGATATATGGCTCGTACGTGGAAAGCCAACCTTATAGAAACCAAGGCTTCCTATGCATCGCAGTCGGCGTCATAGTTCTGATTGCAGCATTCACATTATCCATCTTCCTTCTGATAGATGAGCACAGGCATTAGAAATCGCTCGATAAAGTCATCCGTTCTTCCCAAATACCAATCCTTTCGGTTCAGCCTTAACTTCAGCAACGCAATACGGACGTATAGTCGATTCCGTATACCCTCCCTTGTACTGCTCTTGCTTCCTACTATTGTCTGAATCGTGTATACTGCTTTCTCAGCAGTTGCCTTTTTCTGAAGCAGGGCATCGTCGTTTTTTGGTTTGGTTGGTTTGGATAAAACTTTACCCCAACCAACCAACCACACTCCTACGCCTACGCCAACAACTACCTACCTACACACACCTATACCCTCACACACGCGCGCACTCACGCAGTGTGTGTGCTATTGGGAGGGGAGACTTCACCACTTCTGGTGGTGCTACAACCAGCATACCAGCTCATTCTATGTTGTTTTGTCGATTTGCTTCTGCAATTTGGTTGTTGCAAGTTGTTGCAGTTTTCTGTTCGCAGCTGTCTGTTGCCTAAAGGGGGACTGTTTTGGATGTTGAAGCGTTTTCTCTGGTTGCGGTTTTCGTCCTTAGCAGGTCGAATAGAATTTCTTGAAGGCGTTTATACTGACTCTTCCGTCGACTTTTGGACTCAGGTAGGAGTACTGGGTTGGCCTGAGGGCGTAGTCTTAAGTCCAACAAAGATATTATTGAACGAATCTTCGGGATGACGAATCAACGTTTTCTTATGATTTGTCTTGACATATTGGAGTATGGTCCGCACATTTTCCTTGTTTTTAAAGAAGTTTTTGTAATCGAAGAAATTGTCATGTTCTCTCAACCAATCTTCAATGAAGTTGTCAATATCCAAGATCAAATATTGAACTAGTTTCTCAACCGCCTTTTTAAGGATCTTAAGATCCTCATCTTTGACATAATCCTTAGGGTTGTTGAGTATTTCTTGACCTTTTGTGTCTTCCCTTAGTATTTCGCTTACAGCATGCAAAATAAAGAACTTCGCTAGACCGTAGTTATTTATTGGTTTGAATTTTATGCGATCTGCATTATCATCTATGACTTGATAAATTTCCTTTGCTAGGTATATTTTGGGCGCACTAATATTTCTAGAAAAAACCTCGAAGTATCTCTCCCCAAATAGACTATTTCTCAAATGAGTAATCTGGGGCTCACCCAAATAGAACGCGGCTATTAATTGTGCTGCTTCATCCCGTTCCACTACTTCGTCGTAACCTTCCTTAGAATCCCCTCTTTGTCGTCTATACAGAACCTTGTGTTGAAACATTGCGTCAAATTCTCTTTGAATAGCTCTTTGAATTAAATCGTTTGCTTTGAGATCTCGAACAGTAATTGCGTTTTGGTTGTTCTCCCAATATGTGATATCGTCAACGCTCACTTGAGAATTTGGCGGAATTTCAATTATTTTCAGGAGGACATATATGTTATCACTTAAGAGAAGCGAGTTTTGATAAAAAGTTATCATAGACTGACATCCATTAATTACAGAGTAATCCGAAATCTTGACAGCATCTGCCGAAGGCTCGATTTTCTTACATACAAGTGTTATGCCGTTGTGATAAAGAAAGAACTTGGCATGTTCATCTGCCTTTTTGATAGTGGCTCTTATATCCTTGTTCACTCTGGTTTGTCCTAAACTATAGCGGACGTTTTTGGAAAACAGAGTCGTTTCTTTGATTCCATTCAGCTTAAGAAGTTCCTTCGCTTGTATTGCCAGAACTCTTACTTTGATATCTGGCACTAAATTATACTCAATAATCTGAGGTATGTTGACATTTAATAAAGTCTGAGCGGATACAGCTTCCTCTTCTGCAACATAGGTATATTTGTTAAAAAGATTCTGGGCATCATCTGCTTCTAACTTATCTAAATTGGCTTTCAAAAACTCTTTTGCATTTGTATCGAGTACTTTGTTCGTAACGAATACTAGGTTTACTTCCCAACCTTTTGAAATTCTTTCAGGAATCTTCAAGCCAGTTATTAGCGATTTGAGCTCTGCGTTAGCGGTACCTAATATCAGTTCTTTTACGGATTTTTCTGAATCAAACCATGATCTAGCCCCAACGAAATTTCTAAGATCATTGTCACCTTGATCTACATTATCATTGGGAGAAAACTTCGATTGAAACAAGTAAATCTCTTCGTTGTTTTCGGTTTCGTCAATCCAGATGCCATCTATTCCTTTGTCACCACTATTGTCACAAATGGTGTCTCTTGCATCTTGTTCATCTAGCCTGAAGAAATTTACCAAATACCAAACCAAGAAAGCCGCGCTATCCTGTCTGAAGCCATCCTTGTATCTTTTCACTTCAGCTCTCAATTTAGCTGAAAACTCGGTTTGATTCATACAGCTACCTTCCTATTTGATTCTTAGTAGAGGTACGAATAAAAAGGTAAGCCTTCTTTGCCTCCTAGTGTAACTCCACAGCTTCAAGTATCGCCTTTCAGCAAAGAGAAAACCGCTTCTTTTTTATCAGAAGTTATCATTATAGTAATGGGTGCATTTCAAACGACCATATACTTCCTTTATGGAAGACGAGAGTCATTGCAGAGTAAATCAGAAGCATATAAGAAAAGTGTAAGAGAATATTTGGAGTCATTTGGCTTACTCGGCTATTCAAGGAACTTTCGCGGACATGATTTTTGTCAACCCCACGATTGAACCGGGCAAGAAGTATCTCAGGCTGGTCCACTAGAAGGCATGAGTTTCAAACTTTTTGCTCAAGGTGTAAGGAAACCGTCCATATGGGAATCTGTTTTCTCTGAGAAGAATGATTTTGAGATCGTGCGAAAATGGTGCGTTTGGTATAACGACAAATGCTTGGAAGCAAAGGAAGACCCGTTAAACCAAGAAACAATCTGTCAGGTCTTCGGATTCTTTGCCAAGAGCGAAGTGATTGTTGGAACGGCTGTAGATTTGCAGCATGCAGCTTTAGACAATCAATCTCTGTCTATGCTTTCAATATCTAAAATGGCAACAAATCTGTTTAATCTCGTGGAAAGAAGACGGGGGCCAATTCCAAAAAAGAGCAGAATGGTAATGAATATTCTACCTATTTCCGTCCCGAAAGAGTATTACCTGGGAAAGTCCACCGTTCGATATAAAAAAGAGATTTACGATAGCCTAAGGGATGAAACCATCCCTCCATTTCTTTTCACAAATAACAAAGAGATTCTGACTTTTGCCGATCTTGACAAAGCCAATCCCCTCTCTAGTTACATCAAGAATCCAATAACAACCCTTAGGACTGAAGAATTTCAAAAACAAAACCCCGCACTTTCAGCCGAGTTGGTGAATATTCATTTGAGGAGAATATTTTGGAACAAGGGTTTATACAGAGACCCACGAGCCGACGTGTATTATTTCCCAATGCGCGACAAGACCAAGGAAAGAATTGAGGTCTTTGACCACAGAGGAAAAAAGAGGTGGGTTGTAAGAAAGATAATCCGTACAATGGAAACCAAATATCATAAGAAAGGAGAAATCAATTTCTTTTTCCACCGCGGGGTTGAACTTAGAACCCCAACTTATTGGGGAGAATCATATTGTGAACTGATCCCACGGAGATATTACACCCTAGATGGAGAAAAGTGGGTCGACGGAGAGATACGGGCAAGAATTGATAGAAAGTTCCGAAACCCGAAGTTTGACAGGTGCAAGACCAGACTTGGGCTAATGAAATTCTGGAAATTCATCTTGTTCGAACCTGGCTATCTGATTCCTCCTGAAAGGTGGTTTGAAAAATTCAAGTTTGGAAATTTCTTGACAGAAACAGTCAATTGGAGTCCGAAAGTAATTGGGAGGACGCAAATGAGGATATGGGACTACAAAGGGGAGTCTTGAGCCATGAACGTTTCAAGACTTGAAGAGCCAGAACTATACTTTTCTGAAGACAAGACATGTCTAGATCCGCAAGTGGGATTGCTAAATTTTGGTCCACACAGCGGAACAAAGACAGGAAAAGAACAAAGACAAAGAGTCACTATTAGAGCAGGAATAGTTGGAACAACAAGAAGCATTAATGCAGCAAATGCTTTCCTAAGTAGACTCACTCATAGGATTTCGGCTGAGGCAGCCTCTTCGGAGGACTACAAAGGCATAGACTTCCCAGGACTTGGTTTGGAGAGCCCACTAAGATTTGAAATCTTGGTTGACGAAAATTGCATCCTCAGAATAGAGAGAAATTTTGTGAGAGAACTATCTCGAGAGCCAGACAGAAGAGAGAGAATTTGGAAAGCAGTTGCAGAGTATTGTGCCAAGCTCGACCTCTTAACAGAAGCTCATCCTAGGCCAGACATAATCTTGCTACCACTCGATGACGATTTGTTGGCTTTGTGCAAAGACCCACATTTCAAGACTGATAGAATAGTTTACCAAAACAGGGATTTCGGAGATCCAGAGAGTTCCAATGCCCCCATGTTTGATTTCCATCATCATATCAAAGCACAAGCAGCAGAACCCAAGAGAAACTTTGTAACCCAGATGATCAATCCCAAAACATTGGTTTTTTCAGAAGACAAGCAAAGTGCAGCTTTCATAGCCTGGAATTTTTCTGTTGGAGTATATTATAAGGCTACGGGCACGCCCTGGAAGTTGGCTGACATTAATGAGAACACGTGTTTCATAGGAATTTCTTTCTACAGAGAAATTCTAAAAGAAAGTATGGCGATGAGAGCGAGCATAGCCCAAGTCTATATGAGAACTGGCGAAAGTCAAGTCATAACTGGACGCCCTTTTGAATGGAATCAAAAAGAAAAAGGAAAACATGTACAACTAAATTCGTCTCAAATGGCGCAAATTGTTCGGGACTCTATAGACATTTTTGTTAGTCAACGTAACAGACTGCCTGAGCGATTGGTTGTTCATAAATCCACTCAGTTTTCCGATGAAGAAATGGAAGGATGCGTTGAAGGGTCCGAAAACATCGATGAGGTTGATATTGTTCACATTTCTGAATACACTGGTTTCAGAGCTTATCATCACAAGTATGATTTTCCAGTTGTCAGAGGCACTTTAATTAGACAGAACGAAAAGTCAAATGAAGCAATGCTTTTTACGTCAGGTTATGTCCCAGCCCTTGGTTCCTATCCAGGCCCATCCGCACCTCGACCCCTCCACTTAATATGCCAACGAATGGATTCCTCAATGGAAACAATCTGCAATGATATATTAGGTCTAACCAAACTCGATTGGAACTCTTCAGCATTCTACACGAGATTGCCAGTTACACTAGCCGTGTCTCATAAAGTCGGTGACATATTGGCGGAGATGGTTCTGGCAAATATCACCCCGCCCAAAAGTTATAGATACTATATGTGATCGATCGATAGCTGATGGAAAAATCCATCTTGGCAACAAGCAATCACGGTCTTGTCATCTTCTCTTCCTGAATATCTTGACATCATCTATTTCAGTTACATACTCAAACCCTACTTCAACGAGCTTTCTCGCTTCATCAACCGTTCTCGCAACAGGCGAAACAAATTTCTCATCCGAAAACCGAATCAGATGCGCGTGAATCAGCGCATTCTCTATCTTTGCCTGCTTCATTCGCTCTCACTCCGTGTGCGTGCGCGCGTGTGCGCGTGCGCGCCTTGAAGGAGTAGGTAGGTAAGAGTAGGTAGAGTGGAGTTGAGAGAGAGAGGGTAAAGTTTTATCCCACACACACAGAGTTAGTGAGTGCGCTAAAATTGATTAGGAAAGAGTCTATTGTGAACGTTTCGCCCGCGCTGATAGTAGAGAAGTGCACGACTGTTTTATAAGAGACTTGCCTTGGTTGAGAATAGTGGTGGGAAAAATGGAATTCATATACACTGGTATTCGCGTTAGAGATTTGAGATGCTCAATCCAATTTTACACAAAGACAATGGGTATGAAAGAAGTAGGCAGGGGAAAAATGCAGGCAGGCGGTACGTATGTGGAGTTGAAAAGTGAAGGTTCAGACCAGCTGCTAGAGCTGAACTATTATCCGCCTGGAAGCAGGTTTTTCGAAGAGTACGTTGAGGGTTCAGAGTTAGATCACTTAGCCTTCTCGTGTGATGACGTTCGCAGAAGCTATGATAAGGCACTCGCTGGCGGTGCTACTTCAGCCGTTGAGCCTTGGGATGAGGGAGGCTCTACTCTAGCATTTGTAAGAGATCCAGAATGGAGTTTGGATTGAACTGCATAGCAAGACTACTGAATCTGCTTCTCGCAAAGGAAAATAGAAGTAGAATCTAGGCTGGCCGCGCGCGTGCGCTGCAAAGTATGAAAATATAAAATGCTTTTATGATCTTACTGACATAACTTTGTTTTCTGCCAATACCTCTTCATACGTGCTTTCACTTGTTCTGGGTGTGCTTTATCATATTTCCTTACCGCTTCTTTAATTTGTTCTCTATGAGTTTGGTAATACTTTCTTTGATTTTCGTTAAGTTGTTCTCTGTGAGTTTGGTTATACCTCTCCATATATTCTTTTTTTGTTCTTTTGTGAATGGTATTTTTTCGCCTTCTTTAGGTGAATTCGACCTTTTCCTTCTTTTGGGCATTTAACTCACATGCTATTGTATGCCCATTGGTTCTATAAGAAGTTAAGTTCGTCTTCTGTTGTCATGCGCGCTGGCTTGTCCCTAAATTATGTGTTGAAGTATGTTGGTGAGACTGCTTTGTCTGGTCTTCCAAGGTTTTCTGCTGCTTCTCTGTTTAGAACCAAGCATAATAGGCTGTAAAGGGCGTAGGAAGCCACGTTCTTCAGACCTCTGACCTTGTTCATGGCCATGCTGTATTGAGTTTTTAGAAAGCTGTTGACCGCTTCTATAGAAGGTCTCTTATGATATTCCTTCTTGAGTTTTTCCGGTACATAAGTCCTGAACTTCTTGTCCACTCTGAGGAGGTTTTCAACGTCGTGTTTCTGGTTTGCAGGATAAGGAATCACAATTTCAGCAACAGCCTTTCTAATTTTCCCGTCGCTGTACTGGCTGTCTGCGATTACGCGTCTAAGCTTGGCTCCAGACCGCTTCAGAAGCTGTCTTGTCTTCTCCAGTATGGTTAGCGAGTGTTTCTTCTCGTTCTGGTTGGCTGAAGCAAAAAGACTCGTTAATGGAAGCATTCTCTTAGCGTCTATTGACAAGTGGAGTTTGTAGCCTAAACCGAATGTTCTGCCTGTTCTTCCAACCCTTGCGTCAGCGTCTGAGTAGCGCCCGCGCTAAGAGTCAAATGTAAGCTAGGATTTCAGTCAACCAAAAAACGAAGGAGATTGGTTTTTCCGCATTTTCTCATATATTTCTTTTAAGTTTGTTAAAGCCCTTGTGAGGTCATCTATACGCTCGAAGCTGATTATCGAAGTGGTCTGTGAACCCCATGTCCATTCGTCATCTTTTGCTCCATGAGGTTTCAAGTAATAGCCAAACCTAATAGACCATCCACCACCATCCCATTCAAGAAGTTCAACCACTTTATGGTAATCTCTATGTTCTGTCTCTAGATACTCGATTTCTTCTTGTTTGTGAACTGTGCCTCGTTCTTTTTCCCCAGTCTGAGGATTTGTAAACTTGAATCGTTTTGGACAAGGTCTAATTGGCATTCTTGAACCCTTTCCTTTGTTTTACTTTCTACAGATATAAGATTTCTTGGCATGATGCAAGCATGAAAGGCAACAATTCTATCAACCGATTTTTCACACGAACCCTCATCAACCGAAGACTTGACAGAATCCCATCAGAGAAAGTTTGAAATATGGTGAACTCGAAGAATTAATTATGTTAGAGCATCAAGATGGCAATAAAGAAAGAGGCAAATGGTTATCTCAGAGAAGAAGCGAAGGTTTTTTCATTGAGAAAATTAAGCGCGCGCGCCCAAGTCCAATTCCCGATATGGGCTATCAGCGGCCTCTTTTGCGTCTTCTTTCTTCTTCCATGTGTTGTTGAGCATCCCCCAATGATTAATCTTTATGCTCGAGATTTTGGTTTCTTGGGTTTTTTGAGTTTGGGGAAATAAAAACGAGACCAGAAGAAACCTAAATACACAGGCCCCATTTGAAATTGGAATAGCTTTCGCTTTAGGTAAGAATGTCAGTGATGAATAATGCCAGATTACATATCAAGAACCAAACTTAGCACCAGAATTTTCTGTGTTCTAGTAGCTCTCGTGACTTCCTACGCATCCTTCTATCTCATACTGAATCTAGCATGGGCTATAGGCTTTGATTTTGATCAATTTCCTATCATGCCCATAAAGCCAATTGATCCAATAATGAAAGCCATATACTATGGAGAAAGAGCCAGCTTTGGTCTATACTTCTGGATCGTTGACTGTCCCATATTTATCACATGCCTAGCTTCATGGTGGATAGGAGTTTTCCACGCATTTGACTTACCAGTCGAAACACCAGAGGAGACAGAAAGCAGACTAAGAGGAGAAATGATGTGTGAACAGGGACAAGCAGCATTATGGGCTAAAGGAGAACCGCATACCTTTATTGATCGTGACTACCGTGAAGAAAGCAGAAGAATATCCGAAAGACAGGCAGAAATAATAGGTCAGGAATGGAACGTCCATAGAGAAAAGAGAGATCCAGAATTAAGAAGGGCCATCAGAGATGTTTGTGGAGATTGTAAGGAATTAGAAAGAAAGTATGGCTCTTATCGTCTGAAAACATGTCCAAAATGCGGTCACTACTATCATGGCAAGAATTGTAATTGCAGAGAAAACGATTACATAATGAAAATACTTGGAATATACAGAGATCATTCACTTTCAAAAGCTTGCCTTACCATCGGAGCCATAGTCCTGAGCGTGGATATCTTTTGGCTATGGATAACTTCACACATTTATACAAATGCTATTACACATCAAACCAAGCTTTATTCACCACATTTAGGCATCGGAACAGTTGTGGGCATAGCTTCTGTTGCTCTATTGATACTAGGCATGATATTCCGAAGAAAATACACATCAAAAATGCGAAAATCCATACTCCCAAAACCCAACGGCGAGACAAGACCAGTAGAAGGATGCATCGGTGATTAGGTTTCACTTCGATCCGCCTCTATCCAAAGCACTGAATCTATTAAATGGAATAAGCTTGGAAGTAACGAAGTAAGAGAATAGAGCGCACGCGTTCCATACTCTTTTATTCTGCATGATCACAACAGTAATGTTCTTCCTCTGAAGAGTCAAGCACGCGTTTCTGTTCCTGCAACGCAATCGATCGGATCTGAATACGAAAGGGCTTGGGTCTCTATGTCCTCGAACCCAAACGGGCGCAAGTCCGCCCGTGATGCCCCGCCCAACGCTGTCAGCTCTTAGGCGCTGAAGCAGGCGATGAGCCTAAGGAGGCTGAAGCCCAAGATCATTGGATGCGCGGTCTAGACAGCCGATAATGCAGTCGACGAGGCGCTACTGAGGCCAAAACGAAACCAAGAAACCTAATAAATGTCCGCCTATCTCATAAACAATGTGAGGTTGTTCAATGCTCAAAATCGTAGCCATCGAGATAATGGTCAGCAATCTGGACAAAGCTAAGAAGTGGTATAAAGACTACCTTGGGGCAAAGATCACAGAGGAATATAAAGAATGGAAATGTGTGGATTTGTTTGTAGGGGAGAGCAAGGTTGAGCTTGACATCGGGGAACCTCTAGAGAACTGGGGAGAAGATGAATTTCGTAAGGCAAAATCTAGGATCGGAAGTTCAACTGGGATTATCATTCAAGTAGACGACATTGAGAAAATGCACAGAAACCTTCAGAGCAAGGGCATTAGGTTTACGCAACCACCAACCAGGAAACCGTGGGGAGAAATTGTTGCTACTTTCGTGGATTTGGATGGTAATGAATACAAACTTGTTCAAGAGATCTGATCGAATTTTCGGTTTACATATTAAATGGACAGAACATTGATACGCATTGTTCTCCGAAGCATTCAGCTTTTTCAATCTCCCTTATTTTTTCCTTCAGTTTTGCAAATATATCGGTCCAGTCATTTGTCAAAATGTTGCCTAGTATGATGTCTCTCCTGTGAAAACATGGATAAACACGTCCGTCAGACTCGATCACCAGACCTTTCTCCCCTTGATTGCATCGGGTAGGTTTCTTGCCACCGCCGGTTATACATGACAGAAAAAGTTCAACATAATTGCCAACATTGAATTTTTCAGCATAATACTTAAGCTGGTTCTTCAAGATGCCCAATTGGTTCGCAGTTGCCCCTTGCAAGCTTAGATTGTCAAACAAGGGAATATTCTTTGGTAAATACACAGGATGGAACACGATACGTAGCTCGTTTTTCTCGCAAAATTTGCACAAGTCCACTATCTTATCTAGATTAAGCAAACTCACTGTCGTTGAGATACATACGGCAATATCTGTCTTGATCAATTGCTTTAGACTTTGCATCGTTTTCTTATGAAGGCCTCTGTTAACATTGTGAGACAGTCCGTCTAAGTCATCCAGAGAAACGAAAGCAGAGTCTAATCCACTTTTGAGTAACTTTATAACACATTGAGTGTCCAAGAGTGTTCCGTTCGTATCAACACTTGTTAAAAGCTCCAACCTGTGGGCAAATTCGATGCATTCATAAAGATCATTTCGAAGGAGGGGCTCCCCTCCGGTAAATGAGACTTCGTTATAACCGTATTCTTTTAGACTTCCCAGCGTCCCGAAAATATCATCCTTGGTCAGACAATCTTGCACGCATCGTTCCCTCTCAACTTTGAAGAAGCAATAGGAACAACTGAGATTGCATTTGCCAGTAATATTGACATAAATGGTTCTGTCTTCAAACACTTGTCTCCCTCTTGCTGTTCCGAAGAATTCGAGAGCTGTTTGATTTTGAGCTGTGCCTGAACCATGCGAACCAAAGAAGGGTGATGATCAATGGACTGACCTCAAGTATGAGGCGTGTTTGCCACCCTATAGGAGTTATGTTGGAAAGAGCAATTGTGTTTATTATGATGTCAAGAGCTTGGACTACCCCAAAGGTCGCCACAACTATCGCCAATACTTGAAGACTCGTATTGATCCTCTCTGATCTTTTTTGCTCCAACGATTGGTATTCGTGAGAATAATCCTCATGGAGCACAGAAAGCTTCTCCTGGGTTGAGGTCAGTAAGGATGTGAGGTTTGAATACAACATAGAATACTTCAGCAAGTTGATGAACCTCATGCTCATGTTGGGATCAAATTCAAGCAATGAATTCTTGATGTCAGTGTATTTTCTTCTCAAATTTCGCAGCTTGTTCAGGAAATCTTCAGCATGTTTCGCTTGCTCTTCCAAAGCTACCTTTGTCGATTCGATCTGTCTGATAACCCCTAAATACGTAGTAGCCAATCGGTCAATCAAGTAACAGTTGTACCAGACTCTTAGCAAAAGCCGGTTCAGCACATCATAATTTGAAATCTGATCCTTGTATGCACGACCCTGGATGACGAAGGTTTCCCATGATGCATACACTTCCATTTTTCCGAAAATCTCGATGAGAAATTCGCTGGGTTTCATGTGACTTGGAACACGAGACGTGCCTTTGTAGTCTGGCGAAAGCAATAGAAGGAGGATGTTTGAGTTCTTTGAACTCAGATCGTAACCGTCCATTATAACGATAGAATAAGCAAATCCGAGTCCCATGACGCCACTTACTGACAGATCAATCTTTTCGAGTTCCGAATCTTTGGTCGCAAACTTTTCAATGCAACTCCGAAGAGTGCGAAGAACGGGAAGAAAATCAGCAACATTGTCATAGACTTCATCAATTATTCGCTGGTAAGCTGAGTAGGCCTTGTCTGCAGAAAGCTTCGAATCTTCACGCAATGACAGGTTTGTTACCAAGACTGCTATGCCTTCTTCAAAAATATCTAGGCCAAAAGCCACATCGTTATTCAAGAACGGAGGGCCACTGGTTAGCTGAAAATGGCCTTGAATGCAGAACTGCCACCCCTTTAAGTACTCCTTTTTTAGTTCTTTGTCACAGCCTGGACACACATCTGAAAGATCCTGGCTCAGTGTCCAACTGGTGTTCGTTTTGTTAATTTCATCAGAAAGTTCTGCCAAGCTGCTTTGTTCCACTGAACCAACATAAAAGTGCATGATCAGTTTCAGGAATTCCGGCATCCTGAAGGCTCCAATAATAGTTGCCATTTGCTTTTTAAAAGATTACCTGTTTTGTTAGGGGTCACAATGATTATATCATGGAGTACTTATGAATCTTCTGAGTCGGTCAAAATGGTGAATCTAGTGATTACCGGCAAGAGGGGGGGTTCTCCCGAGGAAGATCAAATAGAACTTGTAGAACGTAAGGGGAAAGGCCACCCAGATAGTCTGGCTGATGGCATTGCAGAAGAAGTCAGCAGGAATATCACTCTAGACTTCTGGGAGAATGAAGAGATGGGTCCTTACCATTTTTCTGATAAGGTTTTCATAGTTGGAGGCAAGTCGCTGGTAGCTTTCGGTAATGGAAAGCTGCTTGAACCTTTCGAAGTTAACCTCGTCTGCGTAACAAAGGAGGGAGCCTTTTCAAAGGATTACTTGGAGAATCTAGTTGAAAACTATCTGAAACGAACACTTCATGAATATAGGCCAGGTTTCTCCAAGATACGTGTAATCCTTATTCCAGCATCTGAACACACGCTGACCACAAGAGAGCACAATCCTCTTGAATGCGACGACACAAGTTTGGGAGTGGCCTTTGCTCCCCTTACTGAAAGTGAAAAAATAGCCTTGCAAGTAGAGCACGCCCTGAATGGTTTGCCCCTCAAACGTAAGTATCCGATGGTTGGAGAAGACATAAAGGTTATGGTATATCGCAATCAGGAAAAGATATTCCTAACAATAGCTTGTGCTTTCATCTCAAAGTATGTCAGAAGCCCAGAACAGCATCGCGATATAAAATTGGCTCTGAAAGATGAGGTTTTGAATATTTGCGGAAATGTTTCGACAAAGGATGTATCTGTTGAAATAAACCCAGATGATAGGTTTGAGGAAAATTCCCTGTATCTTACTGTTATGGGTAGCAGTATCGAGCATGGAGATTGTGGGATAAGTGGACGAGGCAATAGAATCATGGGCATAAACTCGGCCAATAGACCCATGTGCATAGAGACTGTTGCAGGTAAACTCTGGCTACATCCCGGAAAGCTCTACAACCTTATAGCTAGAAATGTTGCAGAGGAGTTGGCGAATGATCTTTCAGCAGAGGAGGTAAATGTGAGAATCTTGGGCAAGGTTGGCGAGCCTGTGAGCCGTCCTGAAATCGTTCATGTTGAAATCAACCCACCTGAATCCTCAAACAGATCAAAGATAGATGAAACCGTGAAGTATTGGTTTGAGAATCTTGAGAAGATAAAAGAACAGGTCCTTAGTGGAAGAATTGAACTCTTCTAGATGATGCCAATGGAAGACACGTGGACTCAACCCAAGGAAATTCAAGAAATCGAGCATAAGAGGCATTCTAACGTTCTTAGAATGCTAGAAGTTGAGGATCTCACGAAGATTGCCAATATCCTTGAGATTGGGTGTCACGTTGGGTTCTCTACATACGTGTTTTTGGAGGAGGGACTCATTAGGGATAAAGAATATTTGGGTATCGACATTGATGAGAGATCCCTACGGAAGGCAGATGAGAAGAGGGCAGAATTTGGTTGGAGTAATGTTAGATTCATGAAGCTTTCCTTGTTTGATATGAACCGAATTTTTTCCGAGGAATTTGATTTAATAGTAGTTGAAGAAGTTTTGGAGCATTTGGATAGTATTAATGAACCACTGAAACGTATATGGCAAGTACTTAGGCCGCATGGTCTGTTAGTTCTTTCCGTTCCATATCGTGAAACTATGGAGCAAGGAAAAAGATGGGGTCACAAAGCCTATTCGATAGACAAAAGAGAAATGCGCGAAATCCTTAAGAAGGCTGGTTTCTCGTCAGAGCGGCTTACAATTCTTGACCTGACTTGGCCACCTCCTGATGCTCCAGAGAAGGTGCTGTTCATAAGAGCCAGAAAGGTAGATTGAAGGACGCAAAGTCTGGGGCGCGCACGCTTGTTCCGAAATTGGTGTAAAATGGTTTTTATTCGCCTTTTGTGATTTGGGGACAGTTTTGGACTTCGCGTTTGTTCCTGAATTCCTTGTGGCAACCAGCCTTCTCGAACACGCAGAAGTTTGCACAACGGAATTAAAACCATTTTTTACTATTTTGGGAACACGCATGCGCGTCAAACCAGTCCAATGCACATTCTCTCAGCAGGCATCTCCAATGATTGCGCACGGATCAACCTATATACCAGCTCAGCCGATCAGTATTTTGCCATGAACATGAAACACGCCGGAGTCTTGGCAGTCTTAGCCGCGAGTCTCGCTTGGGCGCTGGAGCCAATATTCGCAAAGCTA
>Ga0315294_10004236_pt1 | contig 15620 bp, 11 predicted proteins | sample YL17G13_40_MG_FD_203626 | JGI IMG/M metagenome (GOLD analysis project Ga0315294, IMG submission 203626) | Sediment microbial communities from Yellowstone Lake, YNP, Wyoming, USA - YL17G13_40 | ecosystem: Environmental > Aquatic > Freshwater > Lake > Sediment | place: USA: Wyoming | collected... | reverse complement strand
GCCGAGGGGTCTCGCCTTGGTCATTGTTGTTTGCCGTTTGCCTCTCCCCCATCTCTGCCTTTCTCTGCGTTCTCTGCGTTGAAGGCCGTGCCGTTTGCCGGCTTGCCCGCCGCCTGGGGGCCTGATTCCCGGGAAAACCACTGGCACGACACGGCGGCGGCGATGATAATGCCGCAGGAGCGGCCGATGCGCGTGGCCGCGATCGACGCAAGGCGAGAGGGGCAGGGGAGGTTCCCATACATGTACATGGCGCGATGGCACATCGTCCCGGTGCTGTGCCTTGCGGTGTGGGCCTTTGCGGCGTCGGCCCGGGCGCAGGAACGTGCGGTCACCCTGGAATCGCTGCTCAGAGAGATGACCGACTACGGCGCGGTCGCCCGCTGGCCCGACCCGCCATACACCTGCCGGCAGGCATCGAGTTACGACCGCCGCTCCAAGACGCCCGGCGACCCCGGCGGCTGGTTCGCCAACACCGACAACATGGACGGTTCCGGCGACTCGCTGCGGTGGGAGACCATCGCCGGCCGACGCGAGTGCGTCCTCATGGACGTCGACGGCCCGGGGTGCGTCGTGCGGTTCTGGACGGGTGGCCAGCCGCCCAAGGGCAAGGTGCGCTTCTACCTCGACGGGGCCGAAACGCCCGCCATCGAGGCCCCGCTGTACGACCTCCTGGCCGGCAAATCCTTTGTGCCCAGGCCGCTGGCCATCGAAAACGCCGGCGCCGCCGGCAACCTGTACCTGCCCGTCCCGTACGCCCGGCACTGCAAGATCACGTACGACGAGGCGAACCCGCGCAACCCGAACGCCCCGCCTCCCGGCCGATGGTACAACATCGAGTACCGCACGTACCCGGCGGGGACGAAGGTGAAGACGTTTTCGATGGCCGACTTCAAGGCGCTCGCGCCGCTGGTCGAGAAAGTCCTCAAGGCGCTCAAAGGTGCCTCTGATTTCCTCGACTTTCCCGACGTGGACCATGTGCCTGAGGCCGTAATCGACCAGTTCATTGAGCCTGGCAAGGAGGCGTCGGTCGACCTACCGGCCGGTCCGAAAGCGGTTCGGCAACTCGAGATCACAGTTGCGCGGGACCAGGCCGAAGACCTCGAAGAGATCCTCCGCTCGACGGTCCTCCGCATCGCCTTCGACGGCCGGGAAACGGTCTGGTGTCCGGTGGGCGATTTCTCGGGCAGCGGCGTCGGCCTCAATACGCTGGAGAGTTGGTGCCGGAACGTGTGGGACTGCGGCCGCATGGAATGTCGCTGGGTGATGCCATATGAGAAGTCCGCCCGCATCACGCTCTTGAACCTCGGCAAGCAAAAGGTCCATGCGTACGTGGCTAATGCGAGCATCACGTCGTGGAAATGGGACTCGCGATCCATGCACTTCCACGCCAACTGGCGGCAGGAACGCGACATCCCCACGAGGCCCTACAAGGACTGGAACTACATCACCATCACCGGCAAGGGCGTGTATCTCGGCGACACGCTCGCACTCTTCAGTCCCGTCAAGAACTGGTGGGGCGAGGGCGACGAAAAAATATGGGTCGACGGCGAACCGTTCCCTTCGCACTTCGGCACCGGCAGCGAAGACTACTACGGCTACGCCTGGGGCAACACGACGCTCTTCCAGGGGCCGTTCTCGAACCAGGTCCGCGTCGACGGCCCCGGCAACATGGGCCACACCACCGTCACACGCACGCGCAGCCTCGACGCCGTCCCGTTCACAAAATCCATCCAGACGGACATCGAGATATGGCACTGGGCCGACTGCAAGGTCAACTACGCGGCCGCAGCGTACTGGTACGCCTTGCCCGGCGCCGCCTCGAACCGCGGCCCGGCGCCCGAGGAGGCCGCCGCACCGGTTCCCGAGACGTCCGACCGCGCACGCCGCCGAAAGATATCCGGCGCCGTCGAGTGCGAAACGATGCAGGTCGTGGCCAAGTCGGCGGGCCTGGCCATCGAGACGCAGGACGTCGGCGCGCTCCAGGTCGGTTCCTGGAGCGACGGCAAACAGATGTTCGTCCGCGCCAACCAGACGGGCGACTTCGTCGAACTCCGCATCCCCGTCGCCGAGCCCGGACCGAAGCGGGTGACCCTCTACGCCACGAAGAGCCGGGACTACGGCATCCTCAGGTTCTCGATCAACGGCAACCCGGCCGCGAAGGACTACGACGCGTACTCGGGGCAGAGCATGGCGTCCGGCCCGATCGACGTGGGCGTCTTCGAACCGAAGGACGGGCAGATGGTGCTGCGCGTCGAGGTCGTGGGCGCGAACCCGGCCGCAACGGGCACGAAATCCTATTTCGGCCTGGACGCCGTGGTGCTCTCAAAACCGTAGGCGCCGCGATTCCCCGCGCGCGCCTGTGTGCCACGGCCGGTCTTGCCCGGCCGTGCTCCTCCCCGCGCGCATGCCGTCAACGCCCGCAGATGAGTCCCGACGAAGTCGGGACGAATCTGCGGGATGCCGTTCATTCCGCAACTTGCCCGCCATAGCCTCGGCGAAGGCGGAAGCCTCGTCGAGGGGTCCCCCGTGTGCCTGTGTGCCACGGCCGGTCTTGCCCGGCCGTGCTCCTCCCCGCGCGCTGTCATCCCGACCGAGCGCAGCGGAGCCGAACGGGGATCTCGCCGTGGGCCGCTTGCCACGGCGTAGTCCCGGCACGCTCGCCCCGTTGGGGCCGGGACGACGCCGGGTTGCCGTCGTCTGTTCAATCCGCAATCCCTGGTCGCCGTGGCGACCGAAATCCGCAATTGAACGGGGGTCTCGCCTCGATGCCTTGCTTCTCTTTCCGGTTTCCGGGTTCCGGTTTCCGGGTTCTCTGTTCTGCACTCCGCACTCCGCACTCCACACTCCGCACTGGGATCGTTCCGCGTTCTCCCTGTTCCTTCATAGGAGCCCTGCGGGCCGCGTTCCGCGTTGAAGTGGTGCCAGAATGTATTGACACCCCCCGTTTTCCTCTGCTATCCTTCCATCCGCCCCATAAGGCTTAGAAGGCTGTTTCATAACCCCCTCTCCCTTGATGGGAGAGGGAAGGGGTGAGGGTGAACCGCCTTCTCCCTCGACGGCCCGTCGAGAGCCTCTGGGTCGAACGAGAGAGGGAACGGGTGAGGGTGAAAAAGGCCTTGGCCGACTTGTTGCCGTCGGGTCCTTGTTTGCCGTTGGACCCCTTTGGGGGGGTACATCCATTGCAGCAAGCACAGAACACGCTGAGAGCAACGCCTTCTACCGCCGCTCCGGCAACGCCATCGTGGCCCTCACCATCCAAGAAATCTTATAAGAAGAGATCGCGAAAAAACTGGCATAGGGTGTTTTGAATGGACTTCCGCAACTTGTTGTGGCAAAATACTTTGTTACGACGAGCCCTTGGGGAAAATAGGTATTGCGTCACCAGAATTTTGACCTCCGCCTCCCGAAGGGACCCCTGCGGGATTGACGAGGTGACGATTTCACCTTAAATCAAGCAGATTTTTGTATAGACTTTGGGGAGAGGCTCACTATTCCAGTCAGGAGGTATATTGTGGCGCAACAAGTTACAATGTCTAAGGCGGTCCGAGATCACCTAGAGCGCAACATTATTGGCCAGAAAATAGGAGACCTAACGATACAACGGGTCCTCGGTATAGGAGAGACGGCGGTGACGTATGAAGTTGAGGACCGGTACGGAGCGGCTTGGGCACTGAAACTCGTTATGCGCAAGTCTTATGGCAACCGGGCGCCTTTCAGTGAAATTGCTCGCTTTTCGCAAGCGCGGGACGACCGCTTCCTGGTATTCCCAAAGGAAGTTCTCGAGTGGACACTAAAACTGGGGCGCACTCGCAAGCCTTTTATATGCTTTAAGAGCCGAAAGGTAACTGGGGAGACGCTGGAGGACTTCCTTCAGTCCAAGACCGACTTTTCGCTGCACATAGAGATTCTGCGATTCATGGAGAACATCTCTGCCGGCCTCGACGAACTGCAGAGGCTTGGCTTTAGCCATGGGGATCTTCATGCCCGCAACATAATGCGCGAAGTTATTGGTCAGGATGGGCCGCTTCCGGAAATCCGGTATGTCGTCATAGACTTCAGCGAGGCCTATCCGGTTGATCAGGCACATGATGGTCTGGCAAAGGACCTTGAGAACTTTGGCAATCACTTACGCGGATTTTCGGACAACGCATACTCCAGGCAATCGCTATCTCGCGACGACGAGAAGATGCTTAAAGCGATTGCGCACCTGCCTGGCCTCCTTGACGGTTCGGCTCCGGAATCAATTGGAATTACAAAGGCGTCCGACGTTCTGAGGCGATTCAAAGACGCCCTTAGGGCAGCCGAGGAAGCTCCCAGAAAACTGCCGGCGCCTTTCGGGTCGTTGAGTGCAGAGAATATTGCAAATGATGAGCTTCTAACGAACTTGTGCTTTACTAATAGTCGCATTGCTAGGGAATTGATTGGTACGGGCAATACCCTACTGGTAGGCCCGAGAGGTTGTGGAAAAACAATGCTTTTCCGTCGCATGCGCCTGCGCACCAAGATTTTGGCGGGCAAGACCGACGAAGTAAAACGGGACCCTTACGCCGGATTCTACCTGCCCTGTGAGTCTCTCTTCTACATGCGGTTCTCGGATCTTTCTGACACCGATGTCGCCGAGAATCTGCATGCTCTCATCCTTTTCTTCAATATGGCGGCTCTTTCAGAGGTAGCGGGCACCCTGCCACTTTTACCAAAGAGTTTGGGCCCGATTCCGAGGGCGTTGGTTACGGATCTTGTAGAGTGCATGAGAGAAGAGACTAGCGAAATGTGGGGCGATTTGCTTTTTCCCGCCGTCATGGAGACTCTGGCGGAGGTGGCGGATTGTGCAGAAAAAACAATGCGCCATATCCGGAGGCTAATAGCCTACAGACAGCCTGTGAAGTGTCGCGGTTCGACGGACTTTATTGCCAGGCTTGTTGATCTGGTTAAGCGTGAGTTGCCTTGCATTTCCTCTCGCTATTTCATCTTCTTCCTAGACGACTACACCGAAGACCGTCTCCCCATCGCTCTACAGGAGGCACTCCACCCGGTCTTGTGCCAACGAGCCCCTGGCCTCTGTTTCAAAATTTCGGCGCATATGTTTGGATCCATTTATAGCTACACCCATCCCCTCGCTTTCGATGAGGGGAGAAATATAATGGCGATAAATCTGGGGTCGGCGTACCTGAATAGGGACAAGAAGAGGCGAGAAGGAAAGCTGCTTTTGGAGATTCTCAACTCCCGGCTTAAAGAGAGTGAAGGGTATCAAGGGACCGTCGAGGACTGGCTGGGACACACTACGTTTCCGGGCGGGAGAAGTATTAGCCGAATGTTGCAGGAGGAGAAGGGCGGCAAGTCCCCATACTACCATGGCGTTGAGTGTTTGGAGCAACTGTGCACGGGGGATTATAGCGAGATGATTCGCCTTGTTGGAGAAATCTTTGAAGAAGCTGGCGTAAAGGCAGGGGCATCAGTTTCTCGAATACCGCCAGAAGTCCAGGACCGCGCCATAAAGAGAATTTCAAGAGAGTTCCTTAACAGAATTCGATATATCCGGCCTGATGGGGAGAAGTTATTCGATGTGGTCAACGCTTTTGGACAGTTTTCCAGGCAAGTCCTTCTCAAGCACAAACTTGTGGAGCAGGGCAAGGACAGTCGCGGGCGGCGCCGGAAGGATCCGTACGACGTGTTAAGCATTTACGTTGACAACCTTCCCAAAGCAAGCCGGGGCGCCCGCCTAATTTGGGAGCGCCTGCAACGCGCCTCGATCCTTGTCGATATTGGTCTGGCGCCCTCACAACGTGTGCCCGTTGCCGATCGGGCGACGCTTCGCCGGATTTACTGTCCGGCTTTCAAGACGACCTTAACCTCTAGCGAGCATCTGCAACTTGAAAAAGATGAATTCGAGTGGTTCATGAACAAGCCGACAGAGTTTGTCAAGCATCAACTTAAGAGGACTCGGCACAGAGAGGCCACTTTATGGGAAGCGAAATCTGCTGGCCCCGTTGATGAAGGCGAGGTTTCAGCCGCGCCAGAGATCTATCCCGAGAAGAGGGACTACTGTGATTATGTGTCCAGGGCGCCGGCCGGATGGGCAAACTGCGTTCGTGGACTACCAGAAGCTGTACCACTGAAGGGGTTCGTTAAAGAGGCAGCGGAGTATGACCTTTTTATTGGAGCTTTTGGCTTTGAGGAGAGGACTTCAGCGGCACTATCTGCTTTGGTGTCCAAGAAGGTCCTGGTGCGCAATGCCATTCTAATGGAATACGACAGAAACTATCAGGCTGCGGAAAGAAGAAGACCCGAATATCATCGGTTGGTTAGGAATGTGACCGGTGGGGAACCTTACCGACCATTCAATGCTCCGGTTGGTTCTCCTGATCCTGCGTTCCCGGAACGACTCCAGACGGTGTTGGAAACTCTTTCCGGTTCCGGTCGCCCGAGAATACTGTTTGACTGCACAAGTTGCCCGTCCTTGGTTCTCTCGCAAACCCTGGCTGTTCTTCTTTCTTTTGACAGCGACCTCACTATTCTGTACTCGGAGGCGGCCGAGTACTTCCCAACGCGTCAGGAGTGGGAATCGGGCAAGATTAAGCCTCGCACAAGCAGAGTGAAGGGGCCTTTTGCTGGTGTAAGGTTTGTGGCGAAGCCGCCATGCTTGCAGGCTGACGATTCGGGTGAGCGTCCTGTAATGCTCGTATTGTTTCCCACCTTCAACACCGAAAGAACGGATGGTGTCTTGGCTGAAGTAGATCCCGCCATGCGCATTTGGCTATTTGGGGAACCACACGACCTTAGCAAGAACCAGTATCGTATAGAGATGGCAAAGACATTCGCTGCGCCAATAATGTACCCACGGGACCCTTGGGCACTGATTACCACTTTTGACTTTAGGGAAGCCTTGGCGGCAATGGGCGCGATCTATTACCAGCATCACTCTGCCTACAGGATTGTGGTTATGCCACACGGAAGCAAAATGCAGACACTCGCTGTCAATCTATTTAACATGGTCCACCAGGTTTCTATGGTCTTTGCCATGCCAAAAACTTATGATCCGGAACACTATAGCAGGGGTTGCCTTGAGTCGTGGGTGGTGCCCCTAGGCGAGACGGGTTCTCTTGCAAAGAGTTTGAAAGCTAGCCGCGTCGTTGCCGGGATCTAGGTAATTCCGGTGGAAATACCGGCGACAGGCATTTCCGGCCATTTCCGGGGACACCCTATCCGTCCGCCGTCCAATCCGCAACCTGCCCGCCATAGCCTCGGCGACGGCGGGTCCACACTCCGCCCTGGCACGGCAGGCGTGCCGTGGCCTCCGCCTTGTTCGCCATCGACGCGACGAACTTCATCGGCAAACTCAAGGGCGCGACGTTCTCGGTCTCGAAGACGAACAACGACGTGTTCCTGAACTACGTTCCCGAGCCGGCCACGATGGCCCTCCTGGCCCTCGGCGGCCTCGGCCTGGTCCTCGGCCGTAAACGCCGGTAATCCTGTTATGTTCCCTCTCCCTTGATGGGAGCAGGGGTGAGGGTGAACACGTAAAGCCGAAACCGAGCGGCGACCTTCGGGTCGCCGCTCTCTTTTTTGTCGTTGATAAAGTGTAGCGCGAGGGCTTGCCCCTCGCGCGGCGGGTCACGTGCCAGGGTAGTTCGAGGCCGAAGGCCTCACACAGTAAAGCCCAGGCCAACGGCCTGGGTCGGCCGGAGCCCGGAGGACGACGCCGGGTTGCCTTTTGCCTTTCAATCCGCCCTGGCACGGCAGGCCTGCCGCCGGCCACGGCACGGCTCGTGGCCGTGCCGTTTCGCCGTTCCCCCCGTTCCCGCCGTTCTCTGCCCCGGCGCGCCGGGGTTGAAGGTTGCCGCAGGCGACTCGACATGGCGAGCTGTGCCCTTTCGCCGTTCACTCCGCCCTTCGACCATGCTCAGGGCCCTGAGGCTCTCGAAGGGCAACCTGCCCGCCATAGCCTTCGGCGACGGCGGGTCCGCAATCTCCCTTTGCGTCCTTTGCGCCACCTTCGATCCCGGCGCGCCGGGACACGCGACCGCCGCAGCAGCCCGGATGGAAGACTGAACGTGTCACCGGCAAAATCCCCTTGACCGACCCGGCTTCATGGAAGCACGCAGAGAAAGGCGCAGATTGGGGAAAGGCAAACGACAAACAACCAATGACCAAGGCGAGACCCCCATTCGGCTACGCTCAGGGCAAGCCTCCGCTTCGGTCGGGGTGACACCCGGCGACGCCTGCCCGCCCCGTCTACCCCGTTGGGGTTGGGGCCGGGATCCGCCTTTAAATCCGCAATCCGCAATCCGCAATGGACCCCCCCCTCTGCGTCCCTTCGACTTGCTCCGCTCGCTCAGGGCAGGCCTCCGCGATCTCTGCGGTGAAGACTGTGCAATTCCCATGCCAAAGACGCGGGAAAAAAGTTATTAACATAAAGGTATGCACATGGCATGGATGCGAAAAACGCCCAATGGCCGCAAAAAGCCCTCAAAACGGGCCAAAAACGCGACAAAAAACTGCAAAAAGTTGCAAATTCGCGCTTGCCCATCTTACCAAAGGCACCCCTTCCGCCGAAAAATCTGCCCTGGCGCCAGCGCCAAGGCCTATGGGTTCCAAAAAATCGCCCCAAAATACCCCCCAGAACTCGCGCCAAAAACTTATCCACAATCGCCGGCGTTCGTAAGTTCAGAGCGGGGAATCGTCTTGACACCCCCTGCCCCGTCCGCTACACTTCCCGCCCTTAGCCCCGGCGCGCCGGGGACGATGCGTTTCCCACGGGGTCGTCGGCCCGTCCGCCTTGGCGGATGGGAGTGGGGTCCGGGCGAAGCGGCTGCTCGGGTCCAAGCCTCGGAAACGCCATAATCCGAAAGAGCCGCGTCCTTCCCCTCGCGGGCAGTACGCGAACACGTTGAACGATGATACTGTGCGCGGTCACGCTCAGGCGCGGCCAGCGGCCCGCGCGAAACGGTAGAAACTCTATGGCTAAGCGCACGAGCAAGGCCCCTGCGAAGAAACGGCCGTCGGAGTGGTTCGGCGACCCTCTGGCCGGCATGCCGGCGCGGGCCCTCATGTACGCGACCGGCACCGTGACGCCGAAGGACCTGGCGAAACCGTTCATCGGCCTGGTGTCGAGTTTTACGGACCTGATTCCCGGCCACGCGCACATGCGGCGCCTGGAGCGAAGAATAGAGCACGGCATCTTTGCGGGGGGCGGGGTGGCGTGGCTCTTCTCGGTGCCGGGCATCTGCGACGGCATCGCCATGGGCCACGAGGGGATGCACTACAGCCTCCCCAGCCGCGAACTCATTGCCGACATGGTCGAGACGATCACGCGGGCCCACCGGCTGGACGGCCTGGTGCTGCTGACGAACTGCGACAAGATTACGCCGGGGATGCTGATGGCGGCGGCGCGGCTCGATTTGCCGGCGATCGTCGTCACGGCGGGGCCGATGCACAGCGGCAACTACAAGATGGAGCGGTTGGACCTGGTGCACGACACGTTCGAGGCCATCGGACGCTATAAGGCCGGCCAGATCAGCCGGGAGGACCTGGCGGCCCTGGAGTGCGAGGCGTGCCCGGGCGGGGGCTCGTGCCAGGGGCTTTTCACGGCCAACACGATGGCGTGCGTCACGGAGGCGATGGGAATGAGCCTGCCGGGGTGCGCGTCGGCCCTCTGCGCGAGCGCCAGGAAAGACCGCATCGCGTATGCGTCCGGCGAACGGATCGTGGAACTCGTCCGCCGGGGGGTCACGACGCGGAAGATCCTGAAGGGCAAGGCGATAGCCAACGGCATCGCGGTGGACATGGCGCTGGGCGGCTCGACGAACACGGTCCTGCACCTGATGGCCATTGCGAACGAGGCAGGCGTGGACCTGGACTTGGAGGTGTTCGACGAAATCAGCCGGCGCACTCCGCACCTGACGAACTTCCGGCCGGCGGGCGACATGATGATGGAGGACCTGGACCATGCGGGCGGGATCCCGGCGGTCATGAAGCGCCTGAGGGACCGGCTGAGCGATTGCCAGACGGTGAGCGGCCTGTCGGCCCGCAAGATCGCCGACGGGGCGCGGGTTTACAGCGACGACCTGATTCGTCCGCTCGACCGGCCGTACCATGCGGAGGGCGGCATCGCGATCCTGCGGGGGAACCTCTGCTCCAAGGGGGCGGTCATCAAGCAGTCGGCCGTCCCGGACGCGATGCGCACGTTCACAGGCAAGGCCCGGGTCTTCGACAGCGAGGACGCGGCCAATAAGGCGATTTTCGGCCGGAAGATCCGCCCCGGGGACTTCGTGGTCATCCGGTATGAGGGTCCCTCGGGCGGGCCGGGGATGCGCGAGATGCTGGCGGCGACGGCGGCGCTCAAGGGCCTGGGGATGCTCGATTCGGTCTATGTGGCGACCGACGGGCGTTTCTCGGGCGGGACGCAAGGCCCGTGCATCGGCCACGTCAGTCCGGAAGCGGCGGCGGGAGGCCACATCGCGCTCGTCAAAGACGGCGACCGGATCCACGTGGACATCGCGAAGCGGCTTCTGGAGGTCCAGGTGGACGAGGCGGAACTGGCGAAGCGCCGAAAGGCGTGGAAGCGGCCGAAGCCGCGAATTAACTACGGTTACCTCGCCCGGTACGCGCGGATGGTGACGAGCGCCAGTACCGGCGCGATATGCAGGTAGCGTGCTACCCGGTGGTGTAATTGGTAACACAGGAGGTTTTGGTCCTCCCATTCCTGGTTCGAGTCCAGGCCGGGTAGCCATGAAAGACTAGTGACTGAGTAACTGGGTAACTGAGTGACTGAGTAACGGCAAACTGCCCGGCACAAAGGTGAAACGACCGGTAAAAGCGTTGATTCTGGCGGCGGGGATGAGCACGCGGATGAAGTCCGCGCGCTCGAAGGTCCTGCACGAGGTGTGCGGGAAGACGATCCTCGCCTACGTCCTGGACGCCTGCCGGGAGGCGGGCATCGAGGACTTGGCGGTGGTCGTCGGCCACGCGCGGGACCAGGTGACGGAGGCCTTCGCCGACGCCAAGGACATCACGTGGGTCGTCCAGGAGCCGCAGCAGGGCACAGCCCACGCGGTGATGGTGGCCCGCGACGCGATGAAAGGCTTCAAGGGCGATCTGGTGGTGCTGGTGGGCGACGCGCCGCTGGTGCGGGCCGAGACGCTCCGGGCGCTCCTGGAGGCGCACCGCCGGGAGAAGGCCGACGCGACGCTTGTAACGGCGGTGCTGGAGGACCCGAAGTGGTTCGGCCGGATCGTCCGGGACCGCAAGGGGAACCTTCGGGGCATCGTCGAGGCGAAGGACGCGACCGCAAAGGAGCAGGCGATTAAGGAGGTGAATCCTTCGTTCTACGCGTTCCGGTGGCCGGCGTTGGAGCGGGTCCTCGGGCGCATCACGAACAAGAACGTCAAGGGCGAGTATTACCTGACGGACGCGATCGGCCTGCTGATTAAGGGGGGGTCGAAAGCGGTGGCGGTGCCGGCCGCGGAGCCGGAGGAGGTCGAGGCCGTCAACAGCCAGGAGGACCTGGCAGTCGTGGCGTGGCTGGCGCGGCAGCGGATTCTCAGGCGGCTGATGGCCGAGGGTGTCACGATCGAGGACCCGGCGACGACGTACATTGATTGGGACGTGGCGGTGGGGGCGGAGACGCGGATCGGCCCGTGCACGGTGATTCACAGCCCGGCGCGGATCGGAAAACGGTGCCGGGTGGGACCGCTGGCGCACCTTCGGCCTGGAACGGTGCTCGAGGACGGAGCCGAGGTGGGCGCGTTCGTGGAGACGAAGGAGGCGCACCTGGGGTCGGAGGTGTGCGTGCGGCACCAAGCGTACCTGGGAGACTGCGAGGTCGGCGCGCGGACGAACATCGGAGCGGGGACTCTGACGGCGAACTCGGACGGTCGGAAGAAATACCGGACGAAAATCGGGAAGGACGTGTCCATCGGGGCTGGGACGGTTTTGGTGGCGCCGACGAGCGTGGGCGACGGCGGGCGGACGGGAGCCGGCAGCGTCGTGACGAAGGCGCATCCGGTTCCGGCGGGCGAGACATACGCAGGCGTGCCGGCGAAGCCGCATCAGCGCAAGAGCAGGGAGAAACACTAATGGACCAACTGAAGGTATTCAGCGGCAGCGCGAACCGCCCCCTGGCCGAGGCCATCGCGAAGTACCTGAAGAAACCGCTGGGGAAGGCGACGTTTACGAAGTTTCCGGACGGCGAGTTCTTCGTCAAGATCAACGAGGACGTCCGAGGCCGGGACATCTTCATCGTCCAGCCGACGTGCACGCCGCAGAACGACCACCTGATGGAACTGCTGCTGTTCATCGACGCGGCGCACCGTTCGAGCGCGGAGCGGATCACGGCGGTGATACCGTACTACGGGTACGCGCGCCAGGACCGCAAAGACGAGGGCCGGGTGCCGATCAGCGCGAAACTGGTGGCGAACCTGCTGGAGACGGCGGGTGCGGACCGGATCCTGGCGGTGGACCTGCACGCGTATCAGGTGCAGGGTTTCTTCGACATTCCGATGGATCACCTGCTGGCGGAGCCGGTCATCGCCCGGTACTACCATGGGCTGAAACTGAAGAACCTGACGGTGGTTTCGCCGGACGTGGGGAACGTGAAGATGGCCCGCGTGTACGCGGACATACTGGGCGGTGACCTGGCGATCATCGACAAGGAACGCCTGAGCGGTCGGGAAGTGCGTGCGGGCGCCCTGATCGGGAGCGTGGAGGGGCAAAACGTTCTGCTGGTGGATGACATGATCACGAGCGGGTCGACGGCGTCGGAGGCGGCGAAACTGCTGAAGGAGCGGGGGGCGAGGGACATTTACCTGGCGGCGACGCATCCGGTGTTCTGCGAAGGATCGACGGCGCGTCTGGCGGAGGCGCCGATCAAGGCGGTGACGGTGACGGACACGATCCCGCTGGGGCCGGAGGCGAGGCAATGGAAGGACATCAAGGTGCTGAGCGTGGCGGAACTGCTGGGCGAAGCGATCCGGCGGATCCACCTGCACGAGTCGGTGAGTGAACTGTTCGACGTGGAAAACCAGAAGAGCGCCCAGGAGGCGCGACGGAAAGGAGTCATCCGTGCCGGCCGCAACTGAAACGCTTCACGCGAAGAAACGGGAGGTCTCCGGGAGCCGGGCATGCCGGCGCCTGAGAGCCGAGGGGCTGGTTCCCGCCATTCTCTACGGGCGCAAGGAAGAGCCGGAGCCGCTCCAGATCCCCTCGGAGGAACTGGAGGAAACCCTGCGCCACCACAGCCGGATCCTCGAGTTGCACGTCGGGCGGAAGAAAGAGTCCGTGCTTGTGAAGGCCGTGCAATACGACGCGTTCGGGAGCGAGGTTGTTCACGTGGACTTCGTGCGCGTCGCGATGGACGAGAAGGTGACGCTGGAGGTCCCGATTGTTCTAAAGGGCACGCCGAAACGGGAACACGCCGTCCTCCAGCAGGCCCTGGACGCGGTCGAGATCGAGTGCCTGCCGGCCGACATTCCGGAATCGTTCGTCACGCCGGTCGGGCACCTCCAGGTGGGCGAGATAGTGCGCGTCGCCCAACTCGATGTGCCGAAGGGCGTCCGCATCCTGACGGATCCGGAGACGGTCGTGGCAACGTTGACGTTGGCGATGAAGGAAGAGGCCGTGGCGGCGCCGGCGGAAGCGGAAGTGGCGGCGGTGGAACCGGAACTCATCGGCCGCGAAAAGAAGGAAGAGGAAGAGTTGTTGGAAGAGGAAGAGAAGAAGGAGAAGCGCCCGAAGAAGGAGGAGTCGGAGTAGGGCTTCGGGCGGCGTGAGCAGGGTGGACATGAAGTTAATCGTGGGGCTTGGAAATCCGGGGGCGCGATACGCCGAGACGCGGCACAACGTGGGCTGGCGCGTCGCCGAGGAACTGGCCGGCCGGACCGAGGCGGGACCCTGGAAGGAGAAGTTCGAGGCGCGGGTGACGGAGGCGCGCCGGGGCGGGGAGAAGGTGGTGGTGGCGCAACCGCTGACGTACATGAACCGATCGGGGATCGTGGTGCGGCAGTTGATGGACTTCTGGAAAGCGGGGAGCGCGGACCTGCTGGTGGTGATGGACGATCTGGCGCTGGAGTTGGGCCGAATCCGGCTGCGGTCGGGCGGGTCGGACGGGGGGCATAACGGTCTGGAATCGGTGATCGCGCACCTGGGAAGCGAGGCGTTCCCCCGGCTGCGTGTGGGAATCGGGCCCGGCCCGGTGGCCGACGAGCAGGCGGATTTCGTGCTGGCGCCGTTTGCGGAAGCGGAGCGGCCGGTGATCGCCGAAGCGATTACGCGAGCGGCCGACGCGGCCGAATGCTGGACGACCGAAGGACTTGAGGCGGCCATGAACCGGTTCAATCCGGCCGGGCCGACCCCGGAAACAGGAGGCAGGTAAGAGGCAATGGCACAGACGACCGAGGCGCGCGTGTACGAGGCGATGTTCCTGGTGGATCCGGCGGACGCGGCGGCGTGGGACGACCTGTCGAAACACCTCGCGGGGATTCTGGAGCGTCACGGAGGGGAGATCATCGGGCTGACGCGCTGGGACGAGCGGAAACTGGCGTACCCGGTGGCGGCACGGAAGCGCGGCACGTACGTGCTGAGTTTCTTCGGCCTGAAGAACGGCGACGCCGTCGCCCTCATCGAGCGGGATTGCCAACTGTCGGAGAAGGTGCTCCGCGCCCTGGTGCTGCGGGCCGACCACTTCAAGGTGTCCGACATGCGGATGCAACTCGGGGCCGACGTCCGCGAGGACGTGGCGCGGCGGCTGGAGGAAGCGCGAGGCGAGCAGCCCGCGGCGGCCGATGCGGCGCCCGCCCAACCCACCCAAACGTGAGAGCGACTGAAACCAAAGGAACACGATCATGGCAAATTACAATCGGGTCATTCTGATCGGAAACCTCACGCGCGATCCGCAACTGAGGTACACGCCGAACCAGGTGGCTGTGTGCGACTTCGGCCTGGCCATCAACCGGCAGTGGAGCGGAACCGACGGCCAGAAACGAGAGGAGGTCTGCTTCGTGGAATGCACAGTGTGGAGCCGGCAGGCGGAAACGGCGGCGAAGTATTTGACGAAGGGCCGCTCGCTTCTGGTGGAAGGCCGGCTCACATACCAGACGTGGGACGGCCCGGACGGGAAGAAGCGTTCGAAACTGGAGGTGACGGTGGAGCGGTTCCAATTCCTTGGCCGGCCGAGCGGCGGCGCGGGCGAGGCCAAGCCGAACGCCCAGCCTCCGCAACAGGCCGGGGCGGAGGACCAGAGCAAGCCGGCCGATTACGATTTCAACCAGGACGTGGGGGAAGACACGATCCCGTTCTAGTCCCGGCGCGCCGGGACGCGACGGGCGGAAAGAAACCCTCCCTGCGGGGAGCCAAGAGGAGACAGTCGTGGCCAGGTTCAAACCGAAGATGAAGACAAAATTGAAGACCAAGAAGCGCAAGAAGTTCGTACGTTTTCGTGACCGGGCGAAGTGCCGCTTCTGCCGCGAAAACGTCACCCACATCGACTACAAGGACACGCAGACGCTGCAAAAACTGACGACGACTCGCGGCAAGATGCTGAGCCGCAAACGCAGCGGCAACTGCGCGCGGCACCAGCGGGCGGCCCAGCGTGCGCTGAAGCGCGCGCGGTTCCTGTCGCTGATGCC
>Ga0315294_10004234_pt1 | contig 15624 bp, 10 predicted proteins | sample YL17G13_40_MG_FD_203626 | JGI IMG/M metagenome (GOLD analysis project Ga0315294, IMG submission 203626) | Sediment microbial communities from Yellowstone Lake, YNP, Wyoming, USA - YL17G13_40 | ecosystem: Environmental > Aquatic > Freshwater > Lake > Sediment | place: USA: Wyoming | collected... | reverse complement strand
CTCTCCTACATCCCATCGCAGGAACACTATACCACTGTGCCGGATTGTTAGATGAATTCGCATTTACAACTTGACCATTCGCATTTAACGCTTTGGTTGTTACACGACAATTAAGATCGGCATTTAATACGGTTCCGTTGTTTGTAGAATTAACACTAATATCATTACCGGTTGATGCTGTAGTTAGTGGTAATTTTTGATTTTTTGGAATAACAATTTCTTCACCATTAGAATCAAAAGTAATTTTAAACTTACCTAAATCGGCATATGTTTTGATTGTTTGTGTTCCCCCACTTAAAGGTTGAGCTAAAAACCATTTAAGAACTGAATCATTTCTTCTTTTAGATAATGCAACATTGTACGCTTCGGTAGCCGGAGCAGATGCTGAACCAACCAATTCAATTGTTATTGAACCTTTAGATTTAACTAAAACATCATCAATTTCTTTTAATAGTTCTGATTGGATCACAGTAAAGTTACTCTCAACAACATCTGTAAAAAAATTAGGTATACTACTTGCGGAATATATAGTTCCAGCGTTATCAACCATTACAGGTGCCTTTGTTTGGTAAACACTTTTTTGTCCAATATATGTATTATAATAAACATTAAATGGTTGTGCTGCGGTTGTATTAGGATTTGTACCAGGAATATCATTATCAAAATAAAACCCTAAACCTTCAAATTTATTCAAATCTGGTGGTATTGGGTCAGCAACTGTTACCGTACCAGCATTACCCGTATTTAAAGGTGGGTCAACCCCTGCGGCATTTCCTGTCGATGTCCCTACTGTACCTTCAGCGGTTTGTGGTATTGATTCAAAAACTATTTGTTGTTCCTCAACTGTTAACCTTGGGTTATTTAATATTTGTTGATAAGTATATAAATCTTTGGCCGGTATTGTATTAAACTTAATTGCCAAATCATACAAGTCATATTTTGTGCATCCAGCAAAAAATGAATCAACAATACTTTGAACTCTCTCTTTTGTTGCCCCCTTCATTTGTTTTTCAATAATTGTATTCATCGCTGAAGGGTTATCTACAATGATAGTCCAATTTAATGATCCGCTTCTACTTGTATTCTTATATGTATAAATTGGTTCGGGTCTCCCCAAGAATGTTGTTGAATTGAAATCGGGTTTTGTCGAATCGGAAAATTTAATATTATATGGTGGAAACCACATTATACGCCCACCGTTAGGTCCTTTTTCACAAACAGGTAACTCATCATATGTGAATCCAGGCCTATCTGAAGTTCTCCAAGCTAAATTCTCAATGGAGAACATATATTTTTTAACTTTACCATCAACAATATTTGTTGATCCAGGATTTTTTAATGGGGCAATGTTTAAGTTATATGTGTTATCTAAAATTGAATAATCAGCTCTTCTACCATCTTTTGTTATACCGTCAGTTTTTTGTAGGTCGGCATATGTTAAATAAGGAGTGTCCTTTTGGAAGATCCTACAGTATTCAATTCCCGCTTGGGTTCCATCCGCTTGGTTTACATATGAAAGAACACCAGAACCTTTAGTTATCTCTTTATAACCATCATTAAAAACTTTAGAGACTTGGTTGATTGCAGTACCAACATGTTTTAGTCTTGCCTGACCTTGTACCTGATCGGCGGAGTTTATAATTGCTTGGGTTCTTGCGAGTATTGAGCCAGGTTTAAATGGAATTTCTGTGGATTGGTATTGTAAGTAATCCCCAGTAATCATGTTAAATTCACTATCCATACTACCGTTACCACCACCAACTGTTGCGTGGAATCCAGCATTTCCCTTATATTTTGGCGATGTCCAAACTAATTGACCTGCGGTACCACCACCATCACTATATGATTTACCTTTTAACCCAAACTTAATTAGTTCATCATTACCCTCATATAATATACCCAATTCTTGTGGACCATAAACAATAGATTCTAGTTGTACACCAAAAGCATTAACAGGTACTTGATTTGCCGGACCAGCAATCTGTGATGGTTCCGAGTCTTTACTACCAACATAATAACCACCACTCTGTGGTTTATCCTGATTCAATAAGTTCTCAACACCAGCAATTAAACCACCAATAATACCTCTATTATATGAAGGCCTATATATGTTATAATCTAAAGCGGAAAATAATGCCGATCTTTGTCCGTTACCTGTGTTGGCAACAAATATTTCGGAAGGGTTTCTAAATTTAGTTAATATCGGAGCTAGTAACCCACCAGTTAAAGCGTTTGGCACCCCTAAGGCCGCAATAGTCTGAGCCGCATTAACGGGTTGGTCATTATCAAAATAATCTCCAGGTATAAACGATACTGGAAAATAAGTTCCTGTAAGTCTATTCGCTAAAGATACTGCCGCCAATATTGGATTCTCAGGTACGGTAATTTTCCAATTTCTAATAAAGAATGGTTGTTGTCCAGTAGCTAATAAACTCGCGGAAAATGGGTCTGTTATTGTATCTAAATTTATTGACCCTATAGTTGCTTGTGATATCTCTTGAGCAATTCTTTCGTTGAATGCAAATTTTAATTGTGATGCCCCAATTTTGGCCAAATATGTATCAGAAGATAATAATCCATTAGACCCTGTTGGGTCATCTTGGAAGACAATACTGTATGTTGAGTATGATGAATAACTATAATATCCGGGGTCCCAATATGGTTGGTAAATATTTCCGTTACCTATTATGTCAGTTATGATGACAAGGTCTTTATATCCACCTGAAGGTCCAAATTTATTAGTAACGTAGGCAGATTCAATAAAGAATTCGTTTATAACATCTAATTGTGTGTCTTGTGGGGCATAAGGCCCTTGATTGGTTCCTTCCGGATTGTTTGTTGAGGCCACGCTATTGATCCCGATTGGGGTGGAGAATCCTCCTTCTGGCCCAAATTCGTTTAACGGATATAGTTCATTAGCAAATAAATTTGTTGATACTAAATTATTTGGTGAATCGGCAACATTTGATACGGTTAATACAGTTTCGTAATCAATTGGATTTCCTGGTGACGTATAGGCCCCCGGAACATTATACGGGACTAGATTCTTAACTAACAGTTGTTTTCTAAATACCGATGAATTACCAAATGATAATGAACTATCTGACATATGTTTATTTTATAAATACAATATTATTGATTTTTAATCGGATTATTGATTTTTTGCTCCCACAGTTGCTACCGGCGCGTAGTTTGATCCGTTCATTAATTCTGATTTAACTTTTGTATCTTTAAACATCTCTAAAACAATGTTATGTATTTCTTCTTTTGTCATATTGGTACCACCATTTACATTAACGTCAAGTTTCATATTAACATCACTTGTTGATTTAGTCTCAGAGTTTTTTCCATAATTTTCTATCAATATATTTTTTGTATCCTCAATTACGTTACCCGAAACTTTTACTAATCCACCTAATGCGTCTTCAGTTAAATTTTTAATATTTACAACTAAGTCTGTTCCTGCTTTTGTTAACGCAGCTGCATCACCTTTTAATAACCCAACTGCGGCGTCTTCAATAGGTTGGGCAATAGACCCAACAGTACCTCTAACCCCTTCTGTTGTAACGGCATTAGATGTATTACTTGCAACACTTTTTTCGATACCTTTAAGACCATAAAATAATTTACTTAATGCGGGTACCGTAGCTCTACCAAATTTAGCAGATTCTATTAGAGCTGCATTATAGTTTTTAATTTGTTCTAATTCGCTTAATTGATCAATTGCTAATTGTTCAATACTTTTACTTGAGTCGTCTTGCGAATTTTTTAAACTATCAATATCTTTTGATGTAAGTTGATCAACTTGTTTAAGTTCTACTATACCGGTTTGTTCATTTTTAACGTTAATCGTCGCCTTACCATCTTTAAGTTGTGCCATAGACGCAATCATTTCTTTTGTTTTTGGGTCTTTGGCCAATTCTGGAAATTCAATCTGCGACATTTTTCTATCAAAGTCTGCGGCGTTTATTGACATTTTTGCAAGGTCTTCAGCAGTCATTCCCATTGCGTCGGCAACCTCACGTAATCTACGTTTTGCGCCGGGCATTATTTCCATTTGACCACTTTCTTTATTAAACTTAGTAAACTCTTTTGAAATATTTACCATTTCATTTTGAAGTGCCGCAGGATCGTTTTGAGCTAAGTCCATAGCCTTTAGTGGGTCTAATAATGCACTTGACGTAACACCTAACCTTTGTAATGCGGCAGACATAGTAATTGCTTTATCGGGATCCATAAGATTTTCAGTTGTCCTAAATACCGATTCCATACTAATGCCTAATCTAGCCGCTTGACCCGCCATTGACGTTAAACCTTTAATACCTCCTTCAAAATTATATAGATTCATTTTACCTAGGTTGCTAACAACTCCAGCTGAAACTGCGTTAACAGACAACCCAACACTTTTGGCATAATTAGCAACCTCCTTCATTTGGTCACCAACGTCGTAAATTGAAACTCCGACTTCTCTAAAATTGGCCGATAATGTACCAACATCTTGACCTGTGAGTTGAGCGGCCGCGGACATTTCAATTATCGCTTCATTACCAATACTTGCGGCAGTACCTAAACTTTTTGCGATAGAAGCAAAATTAGTAACAGCATCCTTTTCAGATAGTCCCATTTTTACTAACTCAGGAGATGTTTCCGCTATGGAAAACCTAAATTCGTCAAGTCTTGCTTTTGACGCCCCAAAATTTTGTTGGAGGCTGGTCCCTAATTCATCCAACTGGCCAAAAGCCTCCCCACTAGTTTTACCTAAAATATTATATGTTTCCGATAATGCATTTGCTGCGTTTGTTGCAATTTTTTCAAGATTAGTTAAACCTAAATTCCAAGTTAAAGTTTTGTCCCCAATTACCTCACTTGTACCATCGTTGGATTCAGATATTGTAGTTTTTAAACTTTCATTTTCTTTTCTTATCTCCTTACTTAACTTTAATAACTCATCAAATTCCTTTTGTTCTGCAGGTGTCATAATAACATTCTTTTACTATATAAATATTTTATTTTTTGTTTTGTCCTTCCTCAACAAATTTTCCAATTAAATATTTACGAACATAGGTTGGCATGGCATAAAATTCAGAGTATTGAGTTCTAAATATTTTTGAGAAATAATAGAACTCGTCCAAAATAGTTGTCTTATATTGATAGGAAAGGCCGAAAAAATTCCACCCCAAAAGCAATGTTCACAACTGCTTTTTCTCCTGACGGGGCGATAACTTCTTTTGATAGATCAAGTCTTGGTTCATTATCGAAAACAAATCGTCTAATATATTTAGAATCGGATATTGGCATTTGGTCAACAAAAATTGAGATTTTTACCCTGTCTTCATCACCATCTATTGATACAATATGTTTCATTAATTTAGTTGTGATTGTAGGTGGGGTTCTATCTGAAGGGTAAGATTTTAATTGTTGGTCAATTTCAATTTTGTCCTTCATCGTTAAAAGTTTTAATCTAACTTTTCTTTTACTAACAGGAAGGGTCGTTTCAAATGTTCCATCCTCTAAAGGTTTTTCTGTTGTTTTCTTGTAATTTAATTCGTCCAATAAAATTTTTGTAGTAAAAGATTCATCAGTCTTTGGGTCAATAACATTAATCGTATATTCAGGACCAAAAGAAGTGTTTCTTAAAAATAATAAGATTGCCTCAATGTCACCATCCAAAAGTTCTTCAGGTCTTAAATCTTTTTCAAAGACCTTATTCCTTAATAAAGGTAAAATAATACCCTCATTTATGTTTTTTTTTGAATCAATATCGGCTAAAATATTTTCATCTGTAGCGGTTAAATACCCAATTTTTATTGATTTCTTTTTTGATTTGTAAAATATACCTTGACTAGGTAATTGTATTACATCGTGTGGTAAATTAAATTCGGCTTGTCCTGCCGAGTAAGCATCTTGTTCCATATAGTTCTTTTTATTTTAAAAATAAGATTATGTTATTTTTAGTAAAGATTATTTATGGTAAAAAAGAAAAATCCATACACATTAAGGGCATAGATTTTTAATTTGGTTGTAAAGGGTATGTAATAATTTAGTAAACTAATATGCAACGATCCATTTGTATAGAAGAAGTAATACCCGCAATACCATCAGTAGAATATGATAAAGCACCACCATCATAACCTGTAAGGAAAGCTCCCTCAATAATCCATTTCTCAACAACTACTCCTGTTGGGTCTAACATTTCCAAATCAACGTTTTTCTTGTATCCCGCAGCATAACCCATACGACCTGTTACAGACTCCGCACATAGACGAATCCATTCCATAATTGCTTGAGACGCTGAAGGCCCGATTGGGTCACGAAACTTAACCGAAATTGGATCCCATTTAAATTTACCCGCAACATATGTTGTAGTATTTAAGAATTCTATTGGAGTTGCAGCAATTGTAAGTTTTGGTCTAGCCGTTGATTCAACATACCACTCGTTAATTCCGAGTGACGAAGGAAATCTTAAAATCCATCGGTTTTCCCTTTTTGGTTCATAGGGTATGGGCATTTTCATTAATAAATCAGCCATTATTTGTTTTTTATTTTTTTGTTTATTTTTTTATTATAAATACATGTAATATTTTTTTTTTCTATTTACTTACACTTTTTTTTCGAATATCTTCTTACTAGATCTGGATATTAATTATTATTCATATTCTTCTTTTCCTTTTTTAGATGTAGCATAAATCTTTAATTCATCTTTATCTGGAAAATGTTTTCTCATTGTATTCACATTTCTTATGTCATCATCTGAAAAACCAATAAAAGGATTAAAATAATTACTTATTTTATTCTTCATAAAAGCTTTCTCTTGTAATTGTTGAGACATTTGTTTAACATATGTCATAAATTCTTTCATATATCTAACTTTTAATTCTTCCGGATTTGCGGCTGAACCCTCACCAAAAGTTACTGGATAATATTTACACATATCCAAATAAGTATTTATTAGTTCATCATCGGATAAATCATCCTCATCTGACAATTCTCTATATTTTTTAAGATTTGTAACTAACTCACTTGAAGATAGTCCGTGTTTGTTTTGTTTTATTAAATTATAAATGGAATTTCTAATCACCGATGGGGTATGTCCCCTTGCTGTAACGATTGCAAAAATTGACCCGTTATTAACCGCCTCAACAAAATCAGACCAAGCAGGACCTGTCTCAGCTGTCATAGAATCTTTTATAAATAACTTATCACCAGGAACTCTAAAGTTTTTAAAAGAATTATCGTCAAAGTCAACTATAGTATGTCCTTCATATTTAAAAGGTTTTTTACCGACCTTAGTCCTATGTTCCGCAAAATCTTCGGTAGACATACCAACAGAATTTCCCTTATCGTCCTTTAAATATATTTTGGTTGGCATATACATTAGATTGTCATCCCAATCAAAAGCATAATACTTCATAGTAGGGGTCATCTGATCGTGAATAATCTCACTAATAATTTCTCTTACCGTATTTTTATAATCCATATTAATAAATATCTTGTTTAACAAAAAAGGGGGACTTTCGCCACCCTTTTCTTTTGTGTTTGTAGTTTAAACCGATTTATATGTTCTCAAATGATGCTCCAGTTGGAGTAATGTAGAAGGTTATATCAATAAATTCTAATGAACGAGTAGGTTTTATGTATATCTTACCTGTCATTTGGTTTCTATCTAAATCTTCAGGATCGTTGGAAACGGTAACTCTAAAGTCATAAAGACCTCTGTCTCTTCTAATCGCATCTAAGATTGGATTCACCGCATTTAAGAAGTCTTGTCTTACTTGTGCATCGTTTTGTTCAAACAATAACCTCACGGATACAGCTGAAATTAACTTACGAGCTTGTAATAACAATCTTCTAACGTTAATTCTGTCAAGAGCAGACTCTCTAACTTGTAGAGTTTTGTTACCCCAAATTACGGTACCAACATCAGAGAAGGTTGCAATTGGGTTAATTCTACCATTATAAAGTGTGTCTCTATCTTCTTGTGTTAACTTCTTACGTGCTTTAATACAGTTAACAATACCACGAGTGTAACCTGCCGCTGCGAACCAAGGGAATGCAATGTTGTCGGTTAATGCCAAGTTTCTTGTTACTTGTGCTGTTGGTGGAATATAGATTTGAGTGTTGTTCACACTATCTCTTGTTAACACCCAAGGGTAGTAAGTACAAGTGTAGTTAGAGTCAATACCTGAGTTATCTAAATTCTCTACCGCTTCAGTTGGGTAGATTAGTCCATCCCCACCAGTTGTTGAAGGTAAAAACAAATCGTAGTCAGGGGTTGTTGTAATATACAAAGAGTCAGCTCTATTAAACTCAATCATCTGAACCGCATCTTCAACTAAATTACTGTTATTCACATAATCAATTCCTGGTGTAACAAATACATTTATGTTTGTTGCTTCAGGGTTTGCAAATGTTTGTTGACCTAACAAGTATGCATAGTAGTCAGTATTTGCAAAAGCCATAGTTCCGTCACCAATCGCAATTTGTTTAAATGCTCCCCAACCTGTTGCAGATGGGTAAAGTGTGCTTGGACAAGCTCCTCGTAAGAATCCTGGTCTACCTAAAGAAAATTGATCACTATTTGTTCTATATTCTCTATATATGTCCCATCCGTCAAATCCGCCTTGTACTAATAGGTTGAATTTACGAGCGAATAATCTATAGTATGGGTTTGTTGGTGAATCCGGATCAGTAATAAATTGAGCGTTACCACAAATAAATCTTGGGTCACCACTTGTTGAGAACTCAGGACCAATTGTGATACCACTTGCGTTTATATCCATGTGGAAACCAGCTGACCTATAGTTAAATGGAACACTATCAATATCACAAGAGTTGATTGGATTTCTCTTACCAACATATTCGTAATAACCAGGATCCCATCCGTAACTATTAGAAATACCTAAGTATGTTCTTCTTACATTATCACCACTACTTAAAATAGCGTCATTGTTTCCTGATGATAAACCAAATGGCGGATCGTAAACTACTTCTCCCGCATAATCGTATTTTGCTTTAATGATTGGGAACGCTGATTTGGCTCCAGCATAATTTCTAAAATTATATCCGTTGAATCCACAAGGAAGTGCGTCTATCGGAGCATCCTCATTAATTTCAACCATAATGTATTTAGACATTAAAGTATATTCACCATCTAATGTTCCAATCTTAACACCAATAAAGTTGTTTTGTCCTGGATCCATTGTACAATTTGTAAATTTCTCAATAACAACAGGGTTAGCATCTGTATCAAAGTAATCCCTCACTAAGACATCAAATGTTCCATTATTAAATGTTTGATTAATAATTGATAATTTAAGTAGTGTGTTAGCGCCATCACCATCTGAAATAGTATAGAATCTAAATAGGTCAAAAACTTTATTACCTCTTAATTCTGATACAACCCATGGGGAGTTTGGTGTTTGATATCTATCTAAATACCAACCTATTGAGTTAATATCACCACTTTGTGCTGAGTCTAATTCAACTAATTGAGAACTTAAACCTCTAATATATCCTTTATTCCAAGAATGGTTTAACCATGACTGGAATACTTCCTCACAAAATAATGGAACCGTAATTCTTGGTTTTTGGAAATTAGTAATACCAAATACTTTAGTAATATATTCTGGATCATTTTGACTTAATGAAGTTTCAAACGTGAAGTTTGTTCCTGTTTTATCAACCACATTTACTGCGAATTGCAAATAAGGGTTTTTACCTACACCGAAGTATTGTCCTGACATATTCAAAGTTACGTCTGTAACACCAGTTACTTGGTATGCAGGTTCTGGTTGATTAGGGGCATAAGTTGAAATACCTCTTGATCTTAATGTTGTAACAACAACGTCATCATAGTTTGTGTATGAAGTACCTGTGTAGTAGTAAATCTTACCAACAATACTTCCCTGATAACAGTTTATATTAACCGGTGTTGGTGTTGGTGTTGGTGATGTAAATGGTGACGGTGTAATACAAGGATTAACAGATGATGGTGTTGGAGTCGGAGACGATGAAACCTGTGGTGTAGGTGTAGGGTTAGGGTAGTAAGCCGTAATGCCTGACACATAAGAAAAGAATGAGAATCCTGAATAAGCCGTTCCGCCAGTGTGGGCGAATTGGGAGTAATACCAAGAATCATTTAACGGAGACGTTAATGATGTGTTATCAAATGAAACTGAAGGAACTTGGTAAACGTTTGTTTCTGCTGACCATCCAGCTCCCTGTAATATGTTATAATCATCTGTTGCGATAGAACCAAAATATGAAATCAATTCATCTTCGGCCATATAAGGATTTGAATCCGTGATAACATTGAAGACTAATTGTTTAATTTGATCATCTATTGTTGATACACCACCATTAAATTCTTCATATTGTGTGTATAGTTGAGATTCGATTGTATCGGGGAATGTTGTTGTATACCCAATAGTTGATGAATCATTAGTACAACCAGTAAAATCAACAACAAATGATAGTTCTTTAGGGTCAACACAAGTTGTTATACAAGTGCTAAAATCTGTTACCGAACTTAGACACCAAACATCAATTGTGCTTGGGTCAACATTTGCAATTGTTGTAATTGACCAAGATGGTCCTGCATCATATCCTGATAAACCTAAGATTCTTGTTACAAACAATTGATTTGATTGTTGTAAGTATGCTTGTGCAATATACGCCGCTTCGTATTTTGGAATTTGTGTGTTTACGAACTTTTCTGCCGATACTCCACCAAATACAGATTGGAATTCCGTAAAATTCGTAATGAAAATAGGTTCGAAAGCCGGTCCTATTATTGTCTCTCCAGCGATTCCCAAAGTTGTAACACCAACACTCTGTGCTACAAAACTTAAGTCAACTTCGGACGTATATACTCCCGGAGAAACAAAAACTTTACTATTAGTTGCCATATTTAAAATTTCTTTTAGTTATTTATTTTTATATAAATACTTGTTAAAACATGAAAAACTTTACATAAATAAAAGTATTTATATAATGGTATGATTTTATTCTACCTTTTTTCTACCCTATGGATAAAGACATTAAGAAGATAAAAAACTTAAAGATTGATATTGAAGTTCATTCAGTATTAAAAAAATATTGCGATAAACGTGGTATAAAAATGTATCGATTTTTAGAAAATCTTATTTTAGAAAAATGTAAGGAAAAAAAAGACGTTTATGGTGAAAACTAAATTAGTGATTCACTAAACAAAATACTAGAAGCTTCGTTGACATCAATAGGAATAATATCAATGCGGAGAACATCTCCAGTATTTATTTGAATTGTGAACACATCAGTACCATAGAAATCATCGTTAATATAAACCTGATAAGACGTAACATTATTAGTTTCAAACGCAGTGACATTACAAGTATATTCATAAAAATGTTCTTCAGAAGTGACCCCAACATTATAAGATAACGTAAGTTTTGGTGGTATAATAGGTATAGATTTTTTTGTTGGTCTTTTAACCGGTGTTTGGTCCACCTCAAACATTTGAAAGGTTCTTGATAATGCTGGATATACCTCAAACTCGTCCTCATCTAATAAGAACCCCATCATTGTAAATTCGTATTTTTGAATGTAATATTTTCTTTTTTCTAAATCTAAAACCGATTCGTCTGTCATACTATCGTTAATGATAGGAATATAATGTCCTTTAATATTTTGATATGCCTGTTTTGAGGCAAATGTTTCAATAACTTTTTTATTAAATGAATTTATTTCTCTCATTCTATTACAAACAATTACAACAGTATATTTTATATCAACAGGAATTGGTTGCGGTATTTTATATATGTCGGCACCATGTCGGTTACCATCCCAAGTCGGAACTTCCATATAATAATACATTTTCCTATTTGGAATATTATATATTACGGCTGGGTTATTTCCGTATTTAACCTCCGGAACTCTAATTGTTGTAATAAATGGTGGCTCAACATTCTTATCTATATTTTGGTAATCCCAAGTTTTAACAAATTGTTCCCAATTTTGGGTTGTTATTAAAATGTCAACAACCGGAACTACTTTACCTTCCGTTGTAATCCCCAACTTATCACGAACAAAATCTAAAAACCCACGATCCAAGTCAGCGTGTAATAAAGATTTAGGAAGGTAAGTTCCATCCTTAGAAATCATTTCAGCTAATTCTTCTCTTCTTTGGTGAAGTATTTTTGGATACGTTAATGGTATCGATGGTTTAACGGTATGGTTTTTTGGTAATGCCATTTTCTATATTTTATAATCCTTTAAATTCATTTGGTCCAACAGGTGCCGCAATGATAGTGCGATAGAATGGTTTATAGCCTTTATATGTGTGTTTTAAGTCGGAAGTCACACGACCATCGTTAACAACACTATAATATCTAACAAAGTTTTCAGTATCGTAATACCCAATATAATCACCAAAATCAACATCAATATTGAGGTCTTCCAACGTTTTTAAGTAAACTGAAATCGTAATGTTTCCAGGTTCAAACTGATCTATACGGGATGATCCGACCATTTTATTTTCAGGTACCGCAATCCCAATTAAAGCATTAAACTCAACTGGAGGTAAAAAATTTATCCCATCCGTTAGAGCTTCACCATAAACATCATCTATCGGTGTTTTGTTTCTATCAACACGATAAAGGACACAAGTGAAGTTCATATCACCTACAAGCCATTCTTGGCCCATACCGATTTCAAGATTAAAGTCATCACTACCAAAGAATTTTCCCAATCTGCTAATAGGAATATTACTCTTCATATTGTTGTTTTATTGATAAATATCTATTTATTAGTTATTATTATAAAAAAAGAATTTGGGAAATATCCAATCAATCATAGAGAATAGAGCTCTCGATTTGTTAGACTCATATAGTGGGGCAAATAACCACATCCTATATTTGCAAAATAAAAAACTAAGTTCAAAAAAGTTTTACCCAACAAGGTCACAATCAGACTATATCGTTAACTATTATAATACAACTCCAAAAGTTGCTCGTAAATGGGTTGACTTAGACACATACTTCGCTAAAAAGTTTGCAGAAGAGAGATACCTATTGGAAACTCCTGAAAAAATTTATATTGAAAAATTATTAGTGGAAAAGGAAAAGTCGTATCATATATGGGGTAAGTTTTTTGAAAAAGATCCATTAACAGAGTTTTGGGTTCCTAAATCTTCCATAATTAAAACACATAATGTTGAGAGAGTTGAGGTTGATTATTCCAAATACGATCACAGACCCCCGTTATCTCACCAAAAAGAGGCAATAGAGAAACTTGCTGGGTCAAAAAGATTTATTCTTGCGGACGATATGGGTTTGGGTAAAACAACCGCAACCATTATAGCCGCTTTAGAGTGTAACGTAAAAAAGATTTTAATTGTTTGTCCCGCATCTTTAAAAATTAACTGGCAACGTGAGATTGAGAACTATACGGATCGTTCAGTTTATATTGCTGAGGGAAAAAAGTTTTCAACTGAACACGATTTTGTTATCATAAATTATGATATCCTAAAAAACTTTTATGATATAAAGGATAAAGATAACTCATTGATAAGCCAAGGAAATTTTGACCTTATAATTTTAGATGAGGCTCACTATGTTTCTAACGGAACAAGCATAAGATCCAAATTAGTTAATTCGTTTACGAAAAATTGTAAAAGAGTGTGGTTATTAACAGGGACGCCGATGACAAATAGACCAATGAATTATTTCAACCTGTTATCAATAATTGATAGTCCCGTATCACAAAACTGGATGGCATATGCAATACGATATTGTGGTGGTTACCAATTTACTGCCGGAAAAAGAAAAATATGGAATGTTGCCGGAGCAACCAATTTAGAAGAGTTAAGAGATAGAACTTCTAGACAAGTATTAAGAAGATTAAAGACAGAAGTTTTAGACTTACCAGAAAAAATTATAACACCAGTTTACCTAAAATTAAAATCAAAACTTTATGAAGGATTGATGGGGGAATATTATGAATGGTATAATAAAAATCCAAACGAGAGTAGTTCATTAACGGTTCAGTTTAGCAAGTTAATGAAAGTTCGTCAAGTGATTGCCGAAGAAAAAATAAACGACACTATTGAGTTAGCTGAAAACATTATAGAACAGGGGAAAAAAGTTATCATATTTACTAATTTTACCGACACATTAAATAAAATTGCCGACCATTTTGGAAAACAAGCCGTTAGATTAGACGGATCAACTTCAAAACCACAACGACAACATGCGGTTGACCAATTCCAAGAGAACGATAAAATAAATGTTTTTGTTGGAAATTTAAAAGCCGCTGGTGTAGGAATTACTTTAACTGCGGCTGAAGCCGTAATTATGAATGACCTATCGTTTGTTCCTGGTGATCTAGCTCAAGGGGAAGATAGGGCTTACAGATATGGTCAAAATAATTCTGTATCAATTTATTACCCATTATTTATTAACTCAATTGAGAGCGTCATATATGATATGGTAAATGATAAGAAAAAAAATATCAATACCGTTATGGGTGATGACTTAGATGAAAAGGGAGATATTGTTGAACTCATTCTTAATAAGATACATTCGGTGAAATACTAAATTCTTGATATTTATCAATAATGAAAGTTTCAATCAAACACATAAAATGCGATATGACCAAGGAAGATAAAGTTCTTACTAAGAAATTTATTGCATTCTTACAAACAAAATACCCATTAAGGAATGATTTAAAAATTAATTTTTTAGGGGTTAGAGATGGTGAAATGTCCACAGGAAGTAGGACAATGGATTCAACATTAAAAATACTATCAAAAGGACGACTTAATCGTGATATATTAAGAACTTTAGCTCACGAGTGGGTTCACGAATACCAATTAACAATATTAAACAGAGAACATGGTCCAGATATTGGTGGTAAAAATGAGGATGAGGCAAACGCATTTGCTGGTCAATTAATTAAAATGTTTGAAAAGAAATTTCCCGAAATCCGAGATATGATGTTTGAGGATAAAGGAATTAAAAAAAGGTTGGGGATTATTAATGAACAACTTTTATTAATAGAAAAAGGTGGGGTTAAGGAAAACTTAATTCTTGAGATGAAAAAAATCGGCATTGAAAAATTACCTTATTCTTATTCATCATTAAGTAAGTTCATAGACTCTAAAACTATGGATATTCATTATAACAAACACTATAAGGGTTATGTTAAAAAATTAAATGATGCTTTGAAAAACAAAGATGGTGATATAGAGTTAGAAGAAATAATTAAAACAATTAGTAAGTTTGATGACAAAGTTAGAAATAATGCGGGTGGCGCCTTTAACCACGCATTGTTTTGGAAAATGCTCTCACCAAAGAAACAACTTCCTAAAGGAGATATTCTAAAAAAAATTACATTGGATTTTGGAAACATAAAAAAAATGAAGGATGAGTTTAATGAAGCGGCAAAAGAACGTTTTGGTTCTGGATGGGCTTGGTTATATTTATCAAAAAATAATGAGTTAAAAATTATGTCCACACCAAATCAGGACAATCCATTAATGAATATTGTTAAAGGTGGTGGATATCCGCTTCTTGGTCTTGATGTTTGGGAACACGCTTACTATTTAAAATATCAAAACAAAAGAGATGAATATATTAAATAGTAAGC